>CENG01046731.1_pt1 | contig 12069 bp, 11 predicted proteins | sample 530131 | NCBI WGS metagenome assembly CENG01 (sample SAMEA2591057, study PRJEB7988) | marine metagenome | biome: marine biome (ENVO:00000447); feature: surface water (ENVO:00002042) layer; material: saline water (ENVO:00002010), including plankton (ENVO:xxxxxxxx) | depth 5 m
GACGAGATCCGTTCTCCAATTCGACTGACCCCTTGTTCCAACCAACAATACCCTGCTGCATCCATTTAGGAAGGTTCTCATAAGATAACTGTAAGCGTCCCAACATTTCTCTAGCAGTCGGGGCTTTGTTTGCGAGGATTGCGACATTGACATTATCGTTGAATATTACATACCATAAAAGATATGATGTTACAATGGTTGATTTACCAGACTGACGTGGCAACTTTGCTATATTAAATCTATTCTCGTGAAAACTATGTACCATCTCCTCTTGGAAATCGTACATATTAAAAGGTATAACACCTTCATCTAGAGATACAATCTTAATATAGTTACGAATAAAATATGCAGGATTTTTACTACACTTAATAAACTCTCCAACTTGTTCTGGGGTGAAGTGAGTTGGTACGTTTGCCTTCTTAAGGTTTGGATTACCTAAGTATATTTGATTTTCTGCCATTAATTCTTACTCCAAGGTTTGTCAAATAAGACATTGTTTATATATTTATCTGCCCACTCGGTATTAAACCACTGTGATAATACTGCTTTAGTTTTTTTATTCTTTCTTTGGGATATACAATACCAAGTTTGATCATCCAATCTTTTCATTGTAGGTATCCAATGTGAGTGTGGGTCTTTCTTTCCTACCTTTACAGCATCACAATATATTTTTAAATACTCTTTAACTACATTGAAGTAATCATCTCTTGCTTCTTGATCTTTCAATCTAGCAAATTTACAGTGAGGTGAAAAGATCGACTCTGCCCATAAAGGCAAAGGTCTCTCATCTTTAAAATTATATTTTTTACTAACTACAGAGAGTTGATCGTCGAGATCCATCCCGTGTACAGGAGACACATCGACAATAGCAGCAGTAATAGTTGTAGGCGTTTGGATAATGTCACAACCAAAAATAGGTAAAGAATATTCTGGATCTGGATAGAAGACACAATGAATAATTTCTATCTTGTCAGTATTCGCTCTTTCTAGATGTAATTTCCTTACTCCTTTACATTTCCACATCTCATTGTGTATAGTCACTTTCTCGTGCTTTATTACACTATGGTCTGTTTCCTTGATCTGAAGATCAGGCAAGTCATCAATACTCGTACGAATTAGATCCGCTAACGCATCACAAAGATTTTCTGTCACAGTTAACCTGCTACAAGTGTGCCAAATGATCTACGTATCTCACGTAGTTCCTCAAAGTTTTTTTGTTTTGTTCCACCGTCATATGCCCAAGCATATCCTTCGGTTATCATTTGTTCGTTGAGCGATACTTCAGCATCACCAATATATAACCAACCAAGCAAACGCCCATACTTACCCATCCCGCCTTTGAGTTCAGTTCGTATAGTAAGTTCAGACTCTCCATCAATAGCACCCTCTAATTTTTCTTTCATCCAATTAGTAGCATCTATACCCAATGCTTTCTCTTCTAAGTCACGAGTGCGTTTCTCAGGAGTATCGACTCCTGCTATTCTCACCCTTTCTTTTTTGTATAGATCAAAACCTAGATCAATAGTAACATCGATAGTGTCACCATCAACTACTCGGTTTATCTCCGTCACTCGGAAGTTGTAGCAACTCTTCCTGCTTGGTGGAACCATTGCTCCCATCGTTCATCTCCATAAATGCCATCCTTAGTATATAGACGATATACCAAGTAACTAATACAACAAGTATTCCTACCATCCAGATGACACCCCAGACAACCATTAGTTTTGATTATGTATTATAGTATGATTTCCATACCACTGACCGTGTAATGGAAACTCACCAGTTTTGTTTATAGTTACATTGAACCCTATAGAGTACTTTTGATCTAAAGATTGGTTCTGTGTTGTAGAATGTTCTAACCAAGATGGAAATAGTATTAGAGTATTAGGGAATGTTTCTACTGCCATCTCTTTATATGTACCATAACAATCCATTCTTGCCTGTACAAGTGGACTATGAAAATTAATTAGACCTTGTTCTGGACTTGTCTTATGGTAATAACATCCTGATAACTCAAATCCAGGGTGCATATGTTGATTCTGATTAGAACCTTTAGGATATATATTCAACCACGACTCAGGTATCTTCCAATTAGTATGACCAATATAATGATTGATACACTCTGCCATATAAGATTCTAGATTAGGTAATTCATATGAACACAAAAAATCCCTCCAATGATCTTGCTTGGAAGGATCGTCTCCAAAATGGAGAACTAATTGCTCTTTCTCTTGTACTTCACTTATAACATTATCCAACTCAGTTTCTATATCAGAGTCATCGTGTCTGAATCTTAGAACTGTAGATGGAAATAAATCAATAACGTCAGGTTGCATAATAAAGTTTCTGTTACACTATCTATGACTTACGACAGTTCCATTTTTTAAGTGCTAATGCTTTACGAGTTGGTCTACCTTTCTCATCTTTCATAGGTCCTTCCATTCCACCCATTCTGGCACAAAAACTATTTTGTCTTTTATCTGCCTTACTACCTTTCTTTGGACTACCTGTCACAGGTGCTTTGAGATCTGAACCAGGATTCTCACGTTCGTAAGACTTTCTTCCTTTCTCATTTAACCCACCACTAGAATTTTTTCCTTCTTTACGTTGCCAAGCAGATTCCTTGAAACTCTTTAAACCACTTTTAAGATTGCTTGCCTTACCTGTCTTTGTGTGACCATACTTAGCAAGATCCTTATGTAGTTCTCTATGCTGTGCTTTACTATCACCAGATCTTTTGTTTGACTGATCCATTCTTTTATTTTTACCAACAGGTTTATAACCACCTGTAGTATATCTTTTTTGATAAAATTCTTCTTTATATGATTGCACTCTAGTCTTACCAAGAATGTATTTTGGATCATTCTTCATTGCTTTCTGTGCATCTGCCTCATCATTTTTATTCACATTTATAATTGTCTTCCCACCTTTCTTACTTTTAGTGTGAGATATATTACCCATTTCTTCTTTTACTTCTTTTTTCTTTTTAGTTTTCTTAGTAAACGCTGCCATAGCACCTGATGGTTTACCAGTTCCCTTGTAGAGACCATAAGAAGTTCCTTCACTTTTCATTTTTGCTTTTGCTGCTTTGATTCTATCAAGAAATGCTTGTCCACCTTTTTCTTTCTTGATCTCATCATCAGTCCTTGCTCTACCCATACTATTATTCTTAGCATATAATTTACTCTGCATAGAATTAACGCTAGTCATTCTACTTTCTTTGTACATACTAATCAATTCATTTCTTGCTTCTCTCTTACTTGGTTTACGATAGCGACCAACTTCTGTGACCTTACCATCTTTACCGTAATGAGTTCCTCTCTTTCTATTGACGTGATCTGTCATTGCAGTATCTACCTCTTTAGTGCTTCTAGCATACTGAGTAGACTTATCTTTTAAATTAACTTTCTCTAATTGTACTTCTTCCTTGTGTGTCTTACCAGGCATCACAGTTCCATCAGGCATCTTGTGTGCGTTCTTGTCTTTTCCGTATGTGATACAAGGATCTTGACCACATCCACAATTCTTTTTACCCTCCCCTAATTGTACCTCTTCATTTTTCTTCTTACTTACATCCATTATCGCACCTTTACCATACTTATCAGTTATGCTTTTTTTAACCATCTCAACTGCTTTAGCACTATTCTTTTGCTGTCTTAACATACGTGCTTTTCTTTGAGCATCAGTCTCATTGTTTCTTGTATGGTTAGCAGTAGTTGCATCAGATTTTTTAGGTGAACTTGGATCACCACCTGCCATTACAATATTATCTTTATACCTATCATATCCTTCTTCACTCATAGATCTTATTGCCATCTTCACTTTCTTACCTGCTGAATATGGATTCTCTTTCTGCTGTCTTCTCTTAGTGTCTGCTTTTATAGACGACATCTTCAAAGCATTAGAAAGTTTAGCACGCTTACTATTGTACTTTGGTTTATTTTTAAACGTTGAATCAATCGCACGAGCAAGTTTTAATCGTGCTCCTACTCTAGGATCACCATATTCTTTTATGATCTCTTCTTTAGTAATTTTAGATTTCTTTTTCTTGTCGTCACTATGATCGCAACCACAAGATTCAGCATAGTTTTGGAATGATTGAAGATTAGTCATTGTTATTATCAGGATTTCTTGGACAATTTTTTTCGTGTTTTTCCATCCACGTTTTTGGTCTCCAGTGTCCTTGAGGTGATGTCAAACCACAATGAGCACATACCCACTGACCATTAGTATTCATTTCCACGGATTAACCTCCGACAATTTGTACTTGTTCTACAACTACATCAGCAGAACCTGCTGTTAGTTTAACAGTTCTTTGCAACATAGGTACTGTGTTAGCAATTACATCAGCATCACTGATTGTGTATGCAGAACCTGCACCTGACGCATCAATATCTGTAGTGATTGTTATGTCACCAACTGCTGTAACTTTCTTACCTGCTGATGCAGCAGATTCAAAGTCTGTTCCAAAACCATTTGTGTCACCACCATCTATAGTCTGAACAAAATCTCCTACAGCAAAACTGTGACGACCACCTGCTCCTGTACCGTGTCCACCACCTGCAACAGTAAATACTGCACCATTGGCATTAGTTCCACCAGTAATACTGATATTTTTTGATTTACCTACTGAAAGCAAAACTGCTTCCCCTGCTGCAAGTGTAATAGCAGGACCGCTATCAAACTTTATGGTTGATGCAGATGCAGCATATGCACGTACAACTCCACTTTTAACGACGATGTAAGCAGTACCTGAACCACTCACTGTCGTAGTATCTAAGACATTTAATACAGACATCGACTTTTTGACACAAGATTGTTTTTACTATTTATCCTCTTTCTGTTTCTGTTTGAGGAATTTTGCAAGATCAGCAGTGCTACCAACAAACATTGTGTTGTTAGTAACGTTACCTGATACATTACCTTTTGGACCTTCATCGAGTTCTTGCATCTTTTTCTGAAGGTCTATTAGTTTGTCCGTGGCATCTGCCACGTTCTTAATTAGATTACCTGCTACCTCATAGGCACGTGGTGAATCTGTTTGTTGTGATAGTTCTAGGATTCCGTCTACCGCTTCCTGTCCTTTATCAATTAACGAATACAAATTACCACGAGTATATTCGTAGTCTTTTTTAACTGCTTCGTTTTGCTTTGCAGGTGTATCTTCTACTTTTGTTAGTGGAGGTTTCTCATCTTTAACGATGGATGTCTCTACATCAAGAGCGTCCTCGATACCGTCGAATTTACTCGTCGTTTCCTGTGGTTGCATTTCTTGATTTTCCATCATTGAATTCACTGTATATTTCGTTGAAACCAAAATCATCATCTGGGTCAGAGGTGAGTGGGTCTGGTTGGACCGTGTATCTCATTTCACGAGGTGCACTAGATTTACTGTCAGTAGCAGTATCGACGATTGCCTTACGTATAAGGTCTTTCTCACCGTCAAGAACGGGACCGTAGATGTATGTTTTGCAAGTAAAACTTAGTGTATATATTAAAGTTCTTCGTGTTGTATAATCTCCTTCATAATCATCATCGTAAGATATTGTATTTAAAACTGTGGGAAAATCTTTTTTCTCCTGTAACTGATCGTTCAGTTGTACAGTGATATTGAATGTGGGTTGGAAGTATGGAAGTATTTGTTCTAAGATTTGTAAACCGTCATCTTGATTCTTTGATAGTATTGCTAACTCAAAGTCAACGTTGTACGGTACTGGCATAAACGCTTTTTGTAGGTCAGTTCCAACAGCAGTCCTAACTCTCTGTGTTGGGGAGACCTTTCTGGTTGCGTCGTAATTGAAGCCAGAAATCTCAAACGAAATCCTAGGAAGCGTAATTTGAGTCGCATCTTTCCTAGTTAAATCTCCTACTTGTTGGAGTCTTGCTAAAAACTTTTGTTTAGGTCCGTATGCCAATGGCACTTTCATATATTCATATTCCGTAGCACTTTTCTTTCTACGGATTTCTATGTTATTAAACAAAGTACCGAATGCCACAACTGACTTTCGGAATATTTCGTTGTATGTGTATGTACCTAACATTAATTTGCACCTCCAAAGTCACCAAAGGGATTACCCTCTGAAAAATCTATGATACCATCTGCGATGGTCTCAAACGAACTATTAGAATCATATTCGCTTGATGTATTATTTAGGGTATTATATGATGCAGTCGTCCAAGCAGCACTTGATGACTGTCCTGTTACAGTTTCTGGTATGGTGAATATACCAGTTCTATTAAAGACTTGTAACTGTCTGTTAGCAGAATCCCAAGACTTAACCTCTGCTGTAATATTAGAGGTTCCACCTGCTACTATCTCACCGACTGTAAAGTCTCCAGTTCCACCTGTAGCAAAATTGACAGTGATAGATACAGAAAAGTCTTGTTCGATTTGATCGATTGCAGTAACTCCTGTATCGAACTGCTCGTCGCTGAACTCGAATAGTTCACACTTAAGACCCCATACGTGGATCTTTCCTAACTGGTAGAAAGGTTGTTCGTGCTCAACAAACATAATCTTGAATATTTTATTTGCCATAGGGAAGTAAACCAAGTCTCCTTCGTTAGGTCTTCCTTCTACAATCAGTTGTGCATTGTCATCAACTGCTTCTGTAAATCTTTTTCTTGATATTATAAACGTAACTTGATCAGAAATCCTTACACCAAACTTAGTAAAGAGATCACCATCACCAGTAAATCCAGTTGGATCTTCAATATATGCTTCTATCTCATAGGCATCATCAAATTTAGACAAAGCATCTTCAGTAAATGTTGTATCTTCATTTACTAAAGTTCTAGGCATATAGAAGACATTCTTTCCAAACATCTTTATCTGTTCTATAACAAGATTCTCTATAAGATCTTGTTCCCCAGTTGTGCCTTGTGTAAAGTATGAATTAGTTGCCATTATCCAATCATATCCATTGGTGGAGTTTCGTATGTATTACGAAGTTGTTCATCTAACTGTTGAAGTTCTTCTACAGCATCACTGTAGATCTTCTCACCATTTAGAGTAACACCACCAGGAAGTTGAACGTTTTGGAACTTAGTTAAATTTGTTCCCCAATATTTCTTAATCATTGCTGTAGTATAATCTTTAACCCACATCTCATTATAGATCTTTGTAAAGTTAACTGGATCTAATGCACGAACACAATCCATAACAATATACTCACCTTCACGAATATCAGTCTGGGTATCAAAGTCAATATATAAACGACCTGTTGTATGTGCAAATCTTGTAGGTTTCATTCCTTCTAATAAGAAATTAATAGTCTCAAGATGAGTCTGAATCATATAGTAATGATAGAACTGTGTTGATGTAAAATCAAACAAGTCATTCAATCTTAACTGATAACGAATGTCAAACATATTAGCAGTACCTTTATCTTGGAAAGTAAAGATTCCATTCACTGCTGTTATATAATCTGGTAATTGTAAGTAGTTATTTTGATATTTAAAATCAACACCATTTACTGTTTCGGTACTATCTGCTTGAAACGCAGCGACTTCAGCAGCACTCATCTGATGTTTTAGATAAACTTTTTCTGCACCACCGTAATGATAGATTTGAAACTTCTCGATTACGTAATCGATAGCATCATCTATTTGATCATCAGAAACGTTGACTTCTAGTACAGGTTTACCTAATCTGCGAAGTGCGTATTCTTTGAGTGTTGCTTTACTATTTGGAGTTGCCATATTAGTGCTTTTGTAATTTAACCATTACAGTCTCCTTTTGCATAGGAGCGACATCATTTAATCCATTAGCATCAAACCAAGGAGCATTCTCCCAGTCGAATCCTTCACCGAATGTATTGTCGGGTGCCATAACATACCAATGACATTTAGCATCTGGAATATCTACAGCACACACTGCCCAGTCATCTGCCCATTGAGGAACTTGTACATACATCACTGGCAAGTGATTAGCAAGTACGGGTACCACATTTATAGTAAGTGATGCTATGCAACACAGTACAAATAATAAAGGGACAAATTTAAGTGGGAATGGTTTTTTGTTCATAATTATAAAGCAGCGATTGCAGACTGGAACGCAGCATAAGTAGCGGAGTTCGCAGCAGCAGTTTTGAGTTGTGCTAGTGTAATTGTCTCTGCTTGTAATGCAGAGTCTGCCTTGACACCTTGGGCAGCAGTAGCGTATGCAGTTGATGCAGTCGCAGCAGCAGTGCCTAGTGTAGGTTTGCCACTTAAATCATTATATGCACCAGAGAATAATGAAGGTTTGCCAGTTAGATCATTGTATGCTCCACTGGTTGCTACAGTTGACAAGTCACCTGGTTGTGTAGCAGAAGCAGCAAGTGTACCCTGTGCAGCAGTTGCATAAGCACTTGAAGCAGTGGTAGCAGCAGATCCAAGTCCAAGAGTTGTTCTTGCAGCAGATGCTGATGCGTCATCAACCAGTGTTAGACCAAATGTGCTGATTGCAGAAGCATCAAGTTTTCCAGTGATACCTGCAACAACACGAGCATCTGCTCTAGCATTTGTATAGTATAGATTTGTTGATCCCTCTGCTACATCATCAGTATCGTGGTTAGATAGTGATGCAATAGTTGAAGGAATAGTATATGATATTACACCAGTAGAAGAATTATATCCTAGATCTCCACTGACTGATATGTGTCCACGAGTTCTTGCAGCAGTGGTGAATAGGTTGGTTGATCCTTCTGTGATATTATCTGTATCAATGTCTGACTGAGTAACAGACAAAGTACCAGAAGAGTGTGTAATACCTGTTCCATATGTAAAGTGTGTTCTGGTTCTAGCAGCAGTGGTGAATAAATTTGTTGATCCTTCAGTAACGTTGTCAGTATCGATGTCTGCCTGTGTTACAGATAGAGTACCACCAGAGTGAGTGATACCTGTGCCATATGTGAAGTGAGTTCTTGTACGAGCAGCAGTAGTAAAGAGATTAGTTGATCCCTCAGTAATATTATCAGTATTAATATCTGCCTGAGTTGCACTCAAGGTTAAGATATTTCCTGCATCATCGTAAGTAGCAGTAATACCTGTACCACCTGTGATTAGAGCGTTAACTCTGTCATCAACTCTTTCATCTGTGAAGTATAGATTTGTAGATCCTTCTGTAAGAGCATCTGTATTATGGTTACTAATGTCACCAACCTGTGACTCTTGGAACGTAATAGTTCCAGTAACGTTCATATTACCTTGAACTTCAAAGTTTGTAGAACAAACAAAGTTACTTACAGATAAAGTATTTGAACTAGGAACATATTTAAAGTTATCTGAGTCAGTTCTTATTTCAGTGTTTCCAGTTGTAGCAGAAACAAATGTTGGGAAGAATGTAAGGTTAGAACCTGTTGTGTTTGTGACATCAACTAGAGATGCAGTATCTGCATTACCTGTCAATGCACCAGTTACGTTACCAGTGATCTGACCTGTGACTCCAAGTGTGCCTTGTAAAGTTGTATCATCTTGAACAGTAAGTGTTCCAGTAATATTGGTGTTACCTGTAGGTCCGTCAACAGTAAATTTAACTCCTGCTGATCCACCAACTGATAAGTCATCACCAACATATGCTTTTTTCTTAACTGATAAACCACCATCTGTATGTACAGAAGCAGCACTATCGTTATATGCAGAAGAATCTGTTACGTTATTTGCTTGTACAAGACCTGCAAATGTAGCAGCACCTGCTGTGACATCTATACCAGAATTAAAGTCTGCGTTACCATCTACATTCAGAGTTGAATCAAAGTCAACTGCCTGTACAACATCAAGTGTACCTGCAATATCAGTATTACCACTTGCAGATGCAACGTTAAATTTATTAGTGTTGATGTTAAATCCACCACCAACGTTTAAGGTTGATTGTAAGTTTGCTGTAGAAGTAGCAATGATTGAAGATAGGGTTGTTGTTCCACCTGTTATATCGAGTGTTCCACCAACAACTGTGTTACCTGATGGTCCATCTACAGTAAAACTACCTCCACCAATGTCAAAGTCATCTCCAATATATGCCTTCTTAGTAACTGCTAAACCACCTGCTGTAAATATTGCAGCACCGTTATTGTTTGCAGCAGTTGCCTGTGCAGTAGAATTTGCTCTTAGTTTCTCTGTTAATGATACAATACCACCAACTCCAAGAGTTCCATCTATTGTACTGTTTGTATATACTTTTAAGTCTCCACCAATACCAGTATTACCTGCAACAGATAAACCACCTGCTGATACTCTTAACGCACCATTAGATGCCCAAGATCCACCAAGAGTTGCATTGGTAGAATTTGTAAGAGTTGTTATTCCAGTTACACCTAAAGTATTAGTAATATTTGTAACACCAGATACATCTAGGGTGTTATTTAAAGTCGTCCCTAACGTTACTCCTAGCGTCCCTGAGAGCGTTGTATTGTTTGTGACACCCAAAGTACCACCAACAGTTAGATTAGAACCTGATCCAACAATATTAACAGTGGAATTTAATGTAGATATTCCATCTGCTCTAAAGGTTCCTGCTACTAATGTATTACCTGTTGATTGAGCAACCGTAAATTTATTTGTATTAACTCTAAAGTCATTTGTTACATCGAGTGTACCAGTAATATCAACATTTCCACCAAACGATCCGTCGTCACCTACTATAAGATCATCACCAACTTGTAGATCTAGTCCAATACCTGCACCACCACCAACAATAAGAGCACCTGTAGAAGAATTAGTTGCGTTTGTAGTATCAAATAATTTGATAGAACCTGCATCAATACCAGATCTAGTACCAGAAAATACTTCAGAACTATTAGTAGCATTGTGATAAACAGCAAATCTAAGTGCTGAATCATCCCATCCGAAGAATCCTAGTTTAGCATTTGAATCATAATATCTAAACTCTACACCACGATCTTTTGCGTCGTCAGATGCAGGAGCAGTATCTCCACCCAGTGTGATGATAGGATCGTCCACAGTAATAGTAGTACTGTTTACTGTAGTTGTACTACCGTGAACTGTTAAGTTACCATCAACTATGGCATTACCACCAACATTAAGGTCTTGTCCAGAACTCAGGGTGACGGGTGCCGTGAATTGAGACGTAGCATTTACCGTTAATGCGTCACCAGATGCGTCACCGATGGTATTCTGTGCACCATTTAAAGTGACATCTCTATTTAAAGTAACATCTCCGTGGACGGTAAGTGTTCCTACTGTTGCTGAACCTTGTCCAGTTCTACCTATTGTTGTATTACCAGACTCTCCAAGAACTGTAAATTCTGTTGTGTCTCCAGAGTTAAGTTTACCAATATAAAGGTCATCACCAATATAAAGGTCGGTAGCAATACCTGCACCACCATAAACTCTTAAGTTTGAAGTATTATCTGTAGCATAAGATGGAGTATAAGCAGCAGTAAATCCTGTACGAAGTTTATAACGTACACGTAGATAGTTCTGTGTACTGAATGTCTCAGTGGTTCCTAAGTCTTTTTGGTTAATAGAACCGTTAATGTATAAATCTGAGTTAAACAGAGTGTCACCTTCAATGTAACCACCACCATCAAAACGGAAAGACCCGTAATCTCCACCAGATATGACGAAATTGTCTTGAGCATCTGTTCCTATAGTTGGTACATCAACATCCTCGTGATGGAAGAAATTACCTAGATTTAGAGTACCCTCAATATCGGTATTACCATTCGTGGTGCTGATTTGAAATTTTTGTGCACTACCATTTGTAAGAGTAAATGTCTTACCAGTAGTGTCCATCAAGAAATCATTATGTAAAGTTACATCGTCATCAACATCAAGTGTTGCATTAAAAGTAACATCGCTGTCTACATTTAGAGTTGAATCAAAGTCTACTCCTTGTTTGGTGTTGAGTGTTCCTTCGATAACTGTATTACCGTTATCAGTGTCAACCGTAAACTTATCAACACTACTAGCAGTACGGATTTTGAATTCTTTTGCATCGGCAGTAACAATTAAATTGTCTGTGATTTCAGTTTCTAACTGTACATCTAATGTACCTTCAATAATAGTATTACCATTATCTGAATCAACTGTAAACTTATCTACACCCGCAGCAGTTTGTATTGCAAA
>CENG01119191.1_pt1 | contig 12069 bp, 8 predicted proteins | sample 530131 | NCBI WGS metagenome assembly CENG01 (sample SAMEA2591057, study PRJEB7988) | marine metagenome | biome: marine biome (ENVO:00000447); feature: surface water (ENVO:00002042) layer; material: saline water (ENVO:00002010), including plankton (ENVO:xxxxxxxx) | depth 5 m
AGTTTTTGCATCTTTTAAATCAATATTTTGGGTATAATGATGTGTAATTACTTCTGCAATGCCCCTTGCCGCAGTAGCTAAAACCTCATCTGCCTTTGAAAAGCCAGCTTTAAAGCCTAGATTGCCATAAACCATCCGCAATTTGTTATTATTAATAACGATTAAAGCGTCTACTGTTTTCTTTATCTTTTCAAGCCCTTCTTGTGCCTGCTCTAGTCTAATTTTTCCTTCAAATTGAAAAGGCATAGTCACAATTCCAACAGTGAGTATATCGAGATCTTTAGCCATTTTCGCAATAATTGGGGCCGCTCCGGTACCTGTACCCCCGCCCATTCCAGCTGTGATAAAGACCATCTTGGTTCTTGTATGCAATAGAGTTTCAAGCTCTACCTTACTTTCTTGAGCTGCCAAAGCACCAACTTCTGGGTTTGCACCAGCACCTAATCCTTCGGTTAAACTCGCTCCCAACTGTATCTTTGTTGGAACCGGACTTTCCATTAGTGCTTGTGCATCTGTATTGGTCACCACAAAATCAACGCCATTTATGCCTTGGCTAAACATGTAGTTTATAGCATTACTTCCACCTCCGCCAACACCAATCACTTTGATTACGTTGCTTTTATTTTTAGGCAAATCAAAATTAAAATCATTAGTTACATCGTTTTCCATAATTATTCCCTTTAAGCTTTATCTAAGAATTCTTTTAGAGTATCTCCAAATTTTTCTAAAATCGTTTTACGGTATTTCTGTTTTGGGCCTGTATTGGTCGTATTTATTATTTCCTGTTCTTCATCTTGTGTCTCATCATCTTCAATAAGATCTTCTAGCTCTTGTTTTTCAATGGCATTCATCAATAATCCTACAGAGGTTGCAAAAAGCGGACTCGCTACGCTGTCTTGTGTTTTTCCAGCTAAATGTTCACTTGGATAGCCCACCCTAGAATCCATTCCAGTTATGTATTCAACCAATTGTTTGAGATGTTTGAGTTGGCTTCCTCCTCCTGTGAGCACTATTCCCGCTATGAGTTTCTTTTTTTGCTCTTCATGCCCATAGTTTTTTATTTCAAGATATACTTGCTCAATAATCTCTACTACCCTAGCATTAATTATTTTAGAAAGTGTTTTTAAAGAAATTTCTTTAGGATCTCGACCTCTCAAACCGGGTATAGAAACAATTTCAGTATCGCGATTTTCTCCTGGCCATGCTGAACCAAATTTTACCTTCAATAATTCTGCTTGTTTTTCAATTATTGAACACCCCTCTTTAATATCCTCAGTAATTACATTGCCTCCAAAAGGAATAACAGCAGTGTGCCTAATAATGCCATCTTTGAAGATAGCTAAATCGGTCGTTCCGCCACCAATATCTATCAATGCTACACCTGCTTCTTTTTCTTCATGACTCAACACAGCCTCGGCTGAGGCAAGTGGTTCTAGGGTGATGTTTGACATTTTTAATCCCGCACTCTTAATACATCTTCCGATGTTTCTGATAGAGGCTATTTGGCCAACAACAACATGAAAATTGGCTTCCAAGCGACCTCCATACATTCCTATGGGTTCTTTTATTTCTCCAACGCCATCAACCTTGTACTCTTGAGGTAAAACATGGATAATTTCTTCTCCTGGGAGCATCACCAATTTGTACACTTGCTGAATTAGCTTCTGTATATCGTCTTCGTTAATAACTTCATCAGCATTTTCTCTTGTAATATAGTCACTATGTTGTATGCTTCTTATGTGCTGTCCGGCAATGCCTACAACCACCTCCTCAAATTCATTGTCTGAAGACGTTTTGGCCTCTAAAACCGCTTGTTGAATGGATTGTATTGTTTGGGTAATGTTATTGACAACCCCGCGGTGGACACCCAAACTTTTAGATTTACCGACGCCAAGTATTTCGACCTTATTGAATTCGTTTTTTTGACCTACTAAGGCCACTATCTTGGTGGTTCCAATATCCAGGCCAACTGCTATTTCGTTATTTTTCATAATACTAAAGTGTTTTGTGCAACTACTTGATTTTTATATTTTAAATTGATTACGTTATATCCTTTCAAGGTGTCTTGCGCTCTTTGGAAAGCACAAAATATTTTTAGTTTTTTTATTTTTTCTTTTAATCGATAAGAATCACCAAATATGATTTTAAAAGGGTAAGATCGAAGAGTTATAAAATAATTTCCCTCGTTAAAACTCAATGCTCTTAATTCTGATTGAATAAAATTATCTTGTTCAAATTGAGTAAAGAATTGAACAACTTCTTGCATACGATCTTCTGGAAGAGGCCCTCGAAATAAAGGGAGAATCTCATCATATTTTTCATAAAAAGGAAAACGCTCTGCTTTCTGATCTACAAAATATTTTAGTGTGTCCTCTACTAAAAAAAACGGTTTTCTCTCTGTCACTTTTACCCCAATAACTCCCGAGGGTTTTAGAAAGACTTCTGCATTTTCAACAACTTCGTTTTGTTCTAAAGCTACCTCGACTTCACTCAAAACTAAACTATCTTTAACCTTGTAGAACGATTGGTTTTGGTTTTGTGTTAACAATTTATTAACGACGGAGTCATTTAAAATATGTGGCTTTTTTTCAAAAAGAATCTCAATATTTAGAGTCTGCTTCTGGTGGTTTTGCTTTTGTGCAATAAGTGCTAGGAATACCATAAACCCAAAACAAAAAAATAAAAATATCACGTTTTTATAAGTCATGTTGTCGGGTTTAATTGCATTAAAATTTTTTGTACTTCAAGACCAATATCTCCTGCTCCAGCCATCACCAATAAGTCGGCCTTAGATTCTTCTATTGCACTGAGAAGATCAACTTTTTGCACTTTCTTTTTATTGGGATTGGTTATCAAATTCAATAAATTATCTGACGTAACACCTTCAATTGGAAGCTCTCTTGCTGGATAAATATCCAATAAAATCACTTCGTCGAATTCAGATAAAACGCTTGCAAAATCGCACATAAAATCTCTTGTTCTTGAAAACAAGTGAGGCTGAAAAACAATACCATTTTTTCGCTTAGGATATGTAGATTTTATGGTTTTTAAAACTGCCTTAAGTTCAACAGGGTGGTGAGCATAGTCATCAATAAGAAGCAAATCATCTAAATGGTATTGATTCATTCTACGTTCTATTCCTGGAAATGAAGCCAACCCTTTTCGAATCGATTCAAACGAAACACCTTCAAGATGAGCAAGAGATATTGCGCATAATGCATTGACAAGATTATGTTTCCCTATTTGATTGAAATAAAGTGCTTTTTCCTCTCCCTCTGGTGTTACCACATCAAATAAATAACCCTCATTGTGTGGCTTAAAACTTGGGATACTGTAGGAAGCATTCGCTTCAAAACCATAGGTCAAATTTGAAAGAGGTAACCCATAAGAGACTAAAAGTGTGTGTTTCACTTGTTTTGCAAATGCAGTAAACCCTTGTTCAATTCCCTCTAATGAATCATAAATTTCCATATGATCTGCATCCATTGTAGTAATCGCTGCATGAGTAGGAAATAGCTGTAAAAAGGAACGATCATATTCGTCTGCTTCTACTACATAAAAATCAATTCCAGTGCTTATATAATTTGAATTATACTTTTTGACGATACCCCCTACAAAAGCAGTGAACGCACGATTATCAGTAGCAAACAAATGAGTCAAAATAGCTGCTGTGGTTGTTTTACCATGTGTGCCAGCAATAGCAAATGTTTTTTTATCACTACAAATTTTTCCTAGAAAAGCAGCTCGCTTATACATTCTATTGCCTTGAAGATCAAAAAATTGCCATAGCGGATTTCTTTTCGGAATAGCAGCAGTATAAATTACTTCTACATTTTTATGTTTTACTTCTTCTGGCATTGCCTCTATTGTGGGCTCATACATTATATGCACTCCAACATCTGAAAGCATGCGGGTTATTGGGCTTTCCACTTTATCATAACCCCAAACACTAGCGCCATTTTCAATCAAATGCAAGGCTATTGCTGACATTCCAATGCCGCCAATTCCAATCATGAAATAGGTTTTGTTGAAAGTCATGATAGAATGATTTTTTCTAATTCATCCACTATTTCTAGAGTAGCATTAGGTTTAGCTAGTGCCCTTATTTTTGAGCCCATTTCACTTTGCATCTTTTCATCTTGCACTAAGTCTAAAAAGGTTTTTTCGAACTTTTTTTCCAAATCAATTTCTTCGATCATAATGGCAGCTTGTTGATCGACGAGGGCTTGTGCATTTTTCACCTGATGGTTAGCCGTCACATTGGGTGAGGGAATCAAAATTGATGGTTTGCCAACACAACACAACTCAGCTATGGTTCCGGCGCCGGCACGTGCTATAATTAAATCTGCAGCAGCATAGAAAGATTCCATTTCAGTTACAAAGGGTATCACCTTTACCATTTGATTTTCCATTGAAGCGTATTGATCGTAATACAACTTGCCACATTGCCACACTATTTGATAGCCTAAATTCATTATAAATTGAAGCTTCTTAGCTATCAAATTATTTATTGTTCTTGCTCCTAAACTACCTCCTAAAACCGCGAGTGTTCTTTTTTTCAAATTTAAATCAAGATGCTGTTTTGCTTGTGTAGGAGAAATATCAAACTGAGCAATATTTTGTCTAATAGGATTGCCTGTATAATGAATTTTTTCTTTGGGAAAGAATCGCTCCATACCCTGAAAACCAACACAGATGGCTTTTGCATTTTGTCCTAAAATTTTGTTTGTGATACCAGGATAAGAATTTTGTTCTTGAATGAGTGTTGGTAGTCGCATCCATTGTGCCACTTGTAGTAATGCACCACTTGCAAATCCACCAGTTCCCACAACTACCTTTGGTCTAAAGCGAACTAAAATAAAAAAAGACTGAATCAAACTAATAACTAATTTGAAAGGAAACAAAATATTGCGTAATGACAATGAACGTTGAAATCCATCAATCCAAAGACCAACAATTCGAAAACCTGCTCTAGGAATTTGTTGCATTTCCATTTTATTATGAGCACCAACAAATAAAAGTTCTGATTCTAGGTAGCGTTGCTTGATTTCAGACCCAATAGCTATTGCTGGGAAAATGTGCCCTCCAGTACCCCCTCCAGAAATGATGATCTTATGGCGTTTCACTTAATATTTTTATTGGATTGTCTGTTGTTTCAAAAGAGAACTCGGGATCTTGATTTTTCGATGCGCTTACGCTTAGAATCATTCCCAAGGCAATGCACGTCATCCATGCTGAGGTTCCTCCACTACTTATCATAGGAAGCGTTTGACCGGTCACAGGAAGAATTTGAACTGCTACTCCCATGTTTATCAATGCTTGACTTAAAATGGGCAAGCCTAAGCCAATAACTAATAATTTTCCAAAAGTGGTGGTCGCGCGATGAGCAATGACCACCACTCTAAACAAAAGCAAAAGATAAATTAAAAGCAACCCTAGTCCGCCCACAAGTCCAAATTCTTCAATTATTATAGCATATATAAAATCAGAAGAACTTTGAGGTAAGAAATTTTTCATTCGGCTCTTACCTGCACCTAAACCAAAAATTTTTCCTGTTGCGATGGCCATCTTAGCCCTATCAATTTGATAATTACCATCTGTTTTAGAGGGGTCATTAAAATTTTCTATCCTACTCATCCAAGTATCAATACGATTGGGCATTGCCTCTGGATAGGATCTAGCAGTCATAAAAAATAAAACAAAGAATACCACTCCACTACACACGATTCCCAGCAAATATTGAATTGGATATCCTCCTATAAAACAGAGAACTAACACCATCAAAAACAGTAGCGCTGCGGTGGATAGGTTGGAGGGCAAAATCAACCCAATAATTATAGCTATAGGAAGCCAAAAAGCTAAAATGGACTTGCTAAACGATTTAAAATTGTTTTTGTTTTTGGAAAGATATTGAGCAACATAGATCATAGTGACTACTAGTGCCAAAGTAGACGTTTGGAAACTTAACCCTACAATTGGAATCCGTATCCATCTGCTGGCATTCGCTCCATTTATAATAGTCCCCTGAGAGGCTGTATAAATGAGAAGTAATACTACAACAGGTAGTAATAAAATTGATACTCCTTTAAAATAATTATTCGGAACTCTATGAATCAAATACATGAAGAAAAACCCAATCGTTAAAATGACAAAATGTTTGACCAAATAGCCCCAAGGGGTTCCTTTTCCAACAACATAAACTAGATTTGAGGAAGCACTAAAAACGGGTAAAAAAGAAAAGATGGCCAATAGTGTCAAAATGACCCAAAGGGCTCTATCTCCTTGTATGCTATTTAGCAATTTCATAAATTCTTTACTGCATTTTTAAATTGATTTCCTCGATCTTCATAGTTCTGAAATAAATCGAAACTTGCACAAGCAGGCGAAAGCAAAACAGTTTCATTCTTTTCAGCAATTTTGTGAGAAATTTTTACAGCTTCTGAAATACTTTGTGTTTCAATCATTATATCACTCACATCAGCAAAGACTTCAAACAATTTTTTATTATCAATTCCTAGACAAATAATGGCTTTTACTTTTTCACGCACTAAAGGCAACAATGAGGAATAATCATTACCCTTGTCTACTCCCCCAGCTATCCAAACAGTGGGAGTAGAAATACTTTCCAAGGCAAAATAAGTGGCATTCACATTTGTTGCTTTTGAGTCATTGATGTAATCCACTTTTTGAATGGTAAATGCTTTTTCCATACGGTGGGGGGCTCCTTGGAAATGAGAAAGGCTTTTCTGAATTTGTTCTTTGCTTATAGATAATAAGTTTGCAACGGTTGCTGCTGCCATTGCGTTAAGCAAATTGTGCCGCCCTGTGAGCGTAAATTGCGAGGTGTTTATCATAATTGGTGAATTATCATTATCAATTTTAATTTGGTTGTCTACACAAGTGGTTTGACTTGTACTTTTGATTCCAAATGAGTGTAGTTTTGCATTACTTTTTGTGTTTTTTAAGGCATCTATCAATATTGGATCATCCGCATTAAAAATCAAAAAGTCTGATTCTTTTTGGTATTTTGTTAAGTTGAGTTTGGCTTGGACATAGTGGGCAATATTATTTCCATATCGATCCAAGTGATCAGGTGTAATGTTTGTGATTACACCTATTTTAGGGGCAAAAGTGTTAATATCGTCTAATTGAAAACTACTGACTTCCAAAACATAATAATCGTGAGATGTCTCCTTTACCAAACGGGCAAAGCTATTTCCTATATTTCCACCCAAGGCTACATCTAATCCTGCTTCTTTTAATATGGCATAGGTCAACATAGTAGTGGTTGTTTTGCCATTGCTCCCTGTTATAGCAATTATATTTGCTTTGGTATAACGTGATGCAAATTCAATTTCAGACACAACAGTTTTCGCATGAGAGATTAAATCTTGAACGATGGGGGCTTCTTTTGGAATTCCAGGACTTTTAATAATCCAACGCGCATCGCGCATAATATTTAGAGTATGTTGATGTTCCTCCCAGTCTATGTGCTCTTTGTTGAATAACTCTTGAGTAGTTTTTGAAATGCTTGAAGCGTCTGAAACAAATACTGAAAAACCTTGTTTTTGCGCTAATAATGCAGCCCCTACTCCACTTTCACCTGCCCCTAAAACCACTACTTTTTCTTTCATTTATCTGATTTTTAGGGTAACAATTGAAACAATGGCTAATAAAATTCCTACAATCCAAAAACGAGCTACTATTTTACTCTCATGGTAGCCTTTTTTCTGAAAGTGATGATGTAGGGGTGACATTAAAAAAAGTCGCTTACCCTCTCCTGTCTTTCGTTTATTATATTTGAAATAGCCCACTTGAAGAATAACTGATAGATTTTCTATTAGAAAAATTCCACATAGAATGGGAATCAACAGTTCTTTTCTAACAATAATTGCTACCACTGCAATCAAGGCCCCAATGGTTAAGCTTCCTGTATCCCCCATAAAAATGGTTGCAGGAAAAGAATTATACCATAAAAAACCAACTAAGGCACCTACAAAAGAGGCAATAAAAACAGTGACTTCCCCCACATTGGGGATATACATGATGTTCAAATAGTCAGAAAAAATAATGTTTCCAGACACCCATGCAAAAATGGCTAAAGCAATAACAATTATGGCTGAACTGCCAGCAGCAAGACCATCAATTCCATCAGTGAGGTTGGCACCATTTGAGACAGCCATGATAATAAATATTACAATGGGAATAAAAATCATCCACCCCCACTGGGTGGTTGCAAGACCGGTCCACCCAATCAAATCAGCGTAATCAAATTCATTGTTTTTTAGAAGAGGAATAGTGGTTAATATGCCTTTTTGATCTTGAGTAACACGCTCTACTATCCCTAAATCATTCACTTTTTCGCTCACTGTTCTAACCGTGACCATTGGATGGAAATAAAGCATTCCTCCTACAATGGCTCCTAAGACAAACTGACCTAAAATTTTGAATCTACCCTGAAGCCCTTTTTTATCCTTTTTAAAAATTTTGATATAATCATCTATCCATCCTATAAAGCCCATCCATACAGATGTAAACAATAAAATAAGGATATAAATATTCTCGAGTTTTGCTACTAAAATAACTGGAACTAAAAGGCTAATTAGTATAATGATCCCTCCCATTGTTGGTGTTCCTTCTTTTTCTTTTTGACCTTCTAAACCAAGGTCTCGAATGCTTTCTCCTACTTGTTGATCCTTTAAATAGTGAATTATTCTTTTTCCAAAAATCAAAGAAATAAACAAGGCTAAAATAAACCCTAAACTTGCTCTAAAGCTCAGATACTGAAAAAGACTCGCTCCAAAAAGTTGAAAGTTATTTTCTAGATATGCAAAGAGATAGTATAACATTCTTAGTTTAGGTTTAAAAAGATATCCTGTGCAATTTTAAAATCATCAAAAGGATGTTTAACTCCTTCAATTTCTTGATAGGTCTCATGCCCCTTTCCTGCAATGAGGATTATATCTTTAGGCCGACACAAATGTTTTGCCGTAGCAATGGCTTCCTGACGGTTTGTAATTTTTAATACTTTTCGTTGATCTTCTAATGGTACTCCTGCTAACATCTCTTCGATGATTAGCTCTGGAGATTCATTTCGTGGATTGTCAGAAGTAAAAATGCTCTTATCACTATAAGAAGTTGATATTTTTCCCATAATGGGCCTTTTTTTCTTATCTCGATTTCCACCACATCCAACAATAGTTAGGAGCATTTCATTTCTTGTCCTAATGGCATTTATTGTTTTTAATACATTTTCCAATGCGTCTGGTGTATGGGCATAATCAATAATAATTGTAGTCTCTTCTTTGGTTTGAAAAATTTGAAACCTTCCCACTAGGCTTTTTAATTTGCTTAGTTGTTTCAGTACCTCCAAAGGATCAACTCCAAGCTGTTCTGTGGTTGCAAAGACTGCTAAGAGATTGTAAGCATTGAAATTTCCAACAAGGGCTGTCCATAATTCTTGATTGTTTATTTTTAAGAGCATTCCTGAAAATTGTTGCTCTAAAATTTTAGCTTGATAGTCTGCAGCTCTTTTGAGCGCATAATGAATTTTTTTTGCCTTTGTGTTTTGCATCATATACATGCCATTTTTGTCATCAGCATTTGAAAGAGCAAAGGCTTTTGGTGGTAATAGGTCAAAAAATACTTTTTTTATGTCCCTGTAATTCTTAAAGCTTCCATGATAATCAAGATGATCATGAGTAAGGTTGGTAAAAACTCCTCCATTGAAATGTAATCCTGACACCCTGTGCTGCGCAATTCCATGCGAAGACACTTCCATAAAGCAATGAGTAATTCCTTTTGCCAACATTTCAGATAAATGCTTTTGGATCGAAATTGCATCTGGAGTTGTATGGGTGGCTTCATGAAAAACATCACCATATTGTATAGCAACCGTAGAAATAAGTCCACATTTGTACTTCAAATTAGACATCACTTCGTATAACATACTGGCCACAGATGTTTTTCCATTAGTGCCAGTAATACCAATGAGGTTTAGATGCTTGGAAGGGTTTTGATAAAAATTGTCAGCCATTAAGGCCAAAGCCTTATGGCTATTTTCTACAACAACGTAGGAAATGTTTTCCACACTATGCTCTGGCATTGTTTCGCAAACCACAGCTATTGCTCCTTTATTTATTGCTTGTGCAATAAAACTGTGTCCATCTAACTCTAAGCCTGTCAAGGCAACAAATAGATCACCCTTAGTGACTAGTCTGGAGTCAAACTGAATCTCATTGATAGTTGCTTGGGTAGAACCCACAACAGCTTCAATTCCAGCACGATATAAAAGAGATTTTAATGTAATCATGAGAGGGTTAGAATTATCGTATCAGATTCAGCGTTTTTAATTTCTTTAATTTTTTGAGAAACAACTGTTCCTTCTCCAATGGTTTCAACCTGCCAGCCAACCTTTTTTAGAATTTCAACTGCCTTTTTTACTTCCAATCCCAAGACATCTGGCATTCCATTATTCATATCTGATCCAGTTAGTAAGTCTTCTAATTGCTCTGTTTTTAGCACAACTTCCTTTGGTGTGTTATTATAAATTTTCTTTGCAATCGCCTTAAAAACTGGAGCTGCAACGGTTGAACCATAATATCCTTTAGATTTATTAGGACGGTGAATAACAACAATGCATGAATATTTTGGAGAATCAGCAGGAAAATATCCAACAAAACTTGAAATATATTGAACTTCTTCATCGCCACTGTAATCTACTTGACAAGTACCTGTTTTTCCTGCCATTGTTACGTTTTGATCTTTAATGCTATAGGCTGTACCCCATTTTTTATCAACAACATTAAAGAGCATTTTCTTCACTTTTTTAAGTGTTGTTTCTGAGCATATGGAGGGGTTTAATATTTCTACCTCAAAAATCTGTTTTGGCTGGTTGCCTAAGTTGCTTATTTTATCAATGAATTTTGGTTTAATCATAATTCCTTCATTGGCAATAGCATTATAAAAAGTTAGCGTTTGAAGGGGCGTTAAACTGACTCCATAGCCATAGGCCATCCAAGGCAAATCCAATCCATCCCATTCCTTTTTATCATCAGGATAGGGAATTTTTGGAAGGCCCTCCCCTTTTATAGGAAGACCCAAGGGCTTGTTCAGTCCCATATTATACAAACGATCTACAAACTGTCTGGGGTTTTCTTTGTAGTTATCGTGGATAATTTTTACCAATCCCACGTTTGAAGATACTTCTAGTGCTCTGCCTGCAGAGATAGTTCCAAAACCACCACGTTTAGAATCTCTAACCTCATATTTCCCAAAAAATTGAAGCTTCCCCTTGCCCGTCTCAATTGGTGTATTTACATCAATCTTTTTATCTTCAAGTGCTGCTATCATTGCCATAGTTTTGAAGGTAGAACCTGGCTCATGAGACTCGCCTATAGCATAATTCAATTTTTCATAATAAAAGCCTTTGGAAGTTCTACCTAAGTTAGCAATGGCTTTAATTGAACCCGTATTGACCTCCATTAATACCACACTTCCATGTTCTGCCTCAAAATCTATTAATTGTTTCAAAAGTGCATTTTGAGCAATGTCTTGCATATTAGTGTCTATCGTAGTATATAAATCAAACCCTTCTGTTGGTTCTTTTTCATTATCGGCATTTATTGGCTTCCACTGTCCGTTTGCAATTTTTTGTTTCAATCGATACCCTTGCTCTCCATTTAAATATTGAAAATAAGCTCCCTCCAGACCCACTCTTATAAAAGTTCCATCTGAATCTCTTTTTTCATAACCAATGGTTCGTTCTGCTATTTTACCCAAAGGATGTTCCCGTTCAATGGATTGCTCGACAATGAGCCCCCCTTTATAAGGTCCTGATTTAAAAAGCGGAAAACTTTTTATTTGTTGCATTTCAGAAAAACTCAAATTCTTGGCTACTAGCCAATACCTGTTTTTCTTCTTACGGGCTAGCTCTAAACGCTTTTGAATATTAGCTTGCGGTTGATTCAAAAAAGTAGCTAAAGCTTTTGCTAAGGCGACTTTACTTTGTTGAAATCTAGCGTTTGATGGCACTACTGCATCCCACCGTATTTCATAACGGGGTACTGA
>CENG01018064.1_pt1 | contig 12048 bp, 7 predicted proteins | sample 530131 | NCBI WGS metagenome assembly CENG01 (sample SAMEA2591057, study PRJEB7988) | marine metagenome | biome: marine biome (ENVO:00000447); feature: surface water (ENVO:00002042) layer; material: saline water (ENVO:00002010), including plankton (ENVO:xxxxxxxx) | depth 5 m
CAATAGCGTCACTGAGGCGCTTAAGCACCATCACACCTGCACCCTCCCCCATCACGAACCCGTTTGCGCGGGCATCAAAAGGAGTCGAGTGTGTAGGCGATAGGGCTCCGATTGCACTGAATTTTGCATAGGTTGCAGGATCCATTGTACGATCAGTTGCTCCAGCAAGCATGACATCCGCTTGTCGTGTTTGGAGAAGTCGGCAAGCGTCCATCACTGCAGCCATTGAGGAGGCACATGCTGCATCCATTGCGTGATTTGGCCCTTGCAAATCAAGCAGGTTTGCAACGCGACCTGAGACTACATTTGCAAGTTCACCTGGCATTGTATCTTCGTCGACCTTTGGAGCATGTTCATTCATCGCATCCATGAAGGCCTCTTTTGATGAGAGTGGCATCCCGTGTTCTTTTGCTAACTCAGCAGTATGGTTTGACCATACACGGATGTTCGACATGTTTCGATTTTCACCGCCCAATGCGTTTGCGAAGACAACACCTGCACGCTCTCGTGGAAATTTTTTCTCGCCTTCGCCATATCCTGCCTGCTCGATTGCTTTCGCTGAAACTGAAACTGCCCACAGTTGGCATGGATCGATTTGAGGGATGGTACCTGGAGGCTGTCGCCATCGTCTCCAATCAAATTCGTATCCTTCGACAAAGGCTCCAATTTTAGCATAAGTGAATCCGTGAGCAATGTCTCCGGGCTTTCCTTCTGCCCAGAAATGATCGACTGGCCCGGGCCATCGGCCCTCTCGAATCTCCTTGATGCTCACGTGTGAATCGATAATGTTCTGCCAGAACGAGGATAAGTCCTCTGCATCGGGCATCATTGCTGCGAGTCCAATAACTGCGATTGGTTCGAACGGTCCTTGTTCCAGACCTTCGCATGGTTTTCCGTCATCGGTTGTCATGGTCATGATACCACCTCACACATCCATGATGCTCTGGGGCACCATTGTGATTGAATAGCCTGCATCGACGTGGATGCACTGCCCAGTAACGCCTGCAGAAAGTGAACTTGCGAGCCACAGAGTTGTTCCAGCAACATCGGATTGGTTGACATTGCGCCGCAGTGGAGCGTTGGCTTCAACGTGGTCAAGAATTTTATCGAATCCTGGAATACCCGAGGCAGCAATGGTTCGAATGGGCCCTGAGGAGATGCTGTTAACGCGGTGCCCATGTGGCCCCAAATGGCAAGCAAGTTCTCGTGTCCAGCATTCAAGTGCCGCTTTCGCCATGGACATGATTCCATAGGATGGGACAAATCGGGTTGAAGCAGCATAGGTGAGAGTAATCGTTGATGAACCCTCGCTGAGATGAGGCATTGCAAACTTGAGGCAACGCTGGAGTGAATTCGCTGAAATGGTCATTGCAGTATTGATATCAGCATCTTCAACGAAGAGGATGGGGCGATCGAAACAACTCCGAGGAGCAAACCCAATGGCGTGGACCAATACGTCAATCTTCCTTCCTGGATGTTCTTTAGAAAATTCATGGAAGAATTCTCGCGTCGTATCGTCTTGTGCAACATCGAGAGGGTAGAATCCTTTGATTGCAGGCAGTTTGTCTTTGAGTTGGAATACTCTTGACATGAAGCGCTTTTGATACCCCAAAAAGAGGTCTGCACCTGCTTCAGCGAGTTGTTGACATATGGCCCATGCAATCGAATCTTCGCTCGCAACTCCAAACACGACGGCGGTTTTTCCTCGTAGACCTAGCATTCGCATCCCCAATTGGCAGGTGTTACCGAGCACACCACGTCTTTGAGTATTCCCCTTCATTTACTGGGAAAAGGGGGCTTCCGAGAGGTTTCAAAAGCAGCGGACGGCGTTACAAATCGTCCAACATCGAATCGAGGTCATCTGCAAGGAACTCATCATCATCAAAATCAAGGTCAAAGTCGAACTCATCATCATCCTCAATTTCAATTGCCGGTTCTTCCGTAGTTTCCTTTGCAGTTTTGTTCTTTGAAGTACGCTTCGAGACACGACCAATAATGATCAGTAAGAAAATGACGAACAGAACTCCGCCACCAATTGCGCCATACAGTGCAAGATCGTCTGTACTCACCTCAGACAGCCCAGCTCCGAGTCCAGCAGAATCTTGCTTAGCCTCGACAATGAGATCGAAATCAACGAGGTCACTGGAATCGTCGTTTGTGCTCGAGGCCTCAATCACGATGGTTTTTCGGATTTCTTCAGCAGCATCACTTGGTGCACGAATGATGAACTCAAGTTGTTCTGAAACACCGTCGGGTTGAACATCTCTTGCACTGAGGAAAGCTCCACTTTGAATGACGAATCCAAGAGCCTCCAATTCGTCTGCGTTGTTAATTCGGATTTCAATGGTGTCGACAGCATTTCCGTCGTTATCAACTTGGAATGTGATTGAGACTTCTTCACTCGTTTTCATGTTTCGAGAAGATGTATCGGGGATGTCAAGAGTCACCTGCCCATATTTATTGACCGTTATGGCACCTGTATGATTTGCAACATTCGAAAGCGGAGTTCCTTCTACAGGAAGAGGCCCCCATGCTGTCACAGTAGCAGTAATTGTAAATTCGTAGGTGATTTCTGAATCAAGCCGTGCTTCCCCTACGAAGGTGATTGTGAAGTCTTGAGAATCACCTGCTTCGAGTGTAAAGGAATCTTCAGAAATGCTCATGCTGATGAATACACCATCCCATTCTTGGGTGATTTCAACATTTTCAGCAAGAACCGAACCGTCATTGGTAACGGTACATTCAACGGTCTCGTCTTGATATTCACCCGGTTTGACATCCATCACAGGATCATCAGTACATTCCATCGAAATGCTGCCGGGCAAACCACCTTGAGCCATTGAAGGCATAGGTAAGAGGGTGAGAAGCAGCAAACTCACAAGCAGTGTAGTGAGGGCCTTTCCGTTGCCTGCCATGAACGTTCGATGCAGGAATACGTCATGAATGTGATGGATGTTTGATGTGAGTTTGAGCATTATTCTGCATCACCATAGAGAGCATTTGGAATTTCCACATGACACTTCCATAACATCTCCTCATCCATTCCAGCTTCGACCAATTGTTGGGTTCGCTTAGGAACCGTCTTGGGGCCAAGAACTGCCCCTGGTCGACGAGGATCGTCCATGTAATCTGTTTCAAGCATAAATCCTGTTTTGTTATTCTCATAACTTGCAAGGAGAGGTTCGAGCGCCCCCTTACCGACAAGAACGCTTGAGGTCAGTCCTCGAGTGATCGATTCATCTATCTGAGGGGGTGAATAATGACGGATCAAACGATGTGTAGGAAGATTCGCTCTTGCAGCCATTTCCGATAGATCACGATAGGTTGAATCCAATTCGCCTTCAACATGAAGCTGCAATGGAATTTGTTCCCGTGCTGCAAGCGTCATTGTCTCTTCAAGCAATAGATTGGATAAGTCCCATACTTCTTCGGAAACATCCCAATGTGGGCGACCAACTTCGCCGATGGCATGGGCTTGACCTTCCTTAACGAATTCAAGAGCCGCATCGATGCTATCACGATAATTTTCACAGGCTCGTTCAATTCCCTTTTCACCGTCCTGCTCCATCCAATTGATGAATTGGTGCGCAAATGCAGCAGGGTGCGGGCCAAGAACAACTCGGACATGCAAGTCATGTGCATTACGGACCTCTTCCGCCATGGAAACGGTATTTGCGTATGTTTTTCGATGCTCTTTCAATGAAGTTGGAGGAGAGGAAAAATCAGGGCAATGAACAAGGACGAGGTGCGTCCCTCCGACGTTCTTGAAATCTTTCGCAGCATCAAGAAACCTTCCCTTTCGATTCAAGTGGAAGTGGTTATCAAGAATCGGACCTTTCCAGAGCCGATGAGCATCAACCATGAATTCCCCTCAAAAGCCTGCAATGCCAAGGTCTGAAAACTTCGACTGCCAATATACAGCTGCCATTGCAACCATTTTCGGATGGCGTCCTTCGGTGACCACACAACGTCCGTTCTCCCAAACATGGAGAACGAGGTCGTGCCGTTCATCGTTAATGATTCCACAATCGAGACGTTCATCGTAATTGCCTTCTCCAGCGCCGAGTTGTCCGACGATGGATTGGACCTTAATTGGAGTATTGAAAAAGAATGAAGCGATAATCGGACCGAGTTCTGTTTTCAAACCTGAATCATCCTTTCCAAGTCGAAGGAGAAGTTCCTTTGCAGCATCACGGGCTGCTTCGATACGATGCGTTCCGTGAACAGTAATTCTACCTTCGGGATCAATCACGAGCGTTGCTCGTGGTCGGCGGAGTGCCTTAATGACCATCTTACCAACTCGCTGGCCTTGAAGATGTTCAACGACTGCATTCCCATCAATGGGCTCTGGAGCAATGAATCGTACGAGTTGATTCTCAACAGTCACGTCAATATTGCCGCTCATCATTCCTCCTCCTGTCTATCCGAAGGCCCTGTTGATGAAATAATCTCCTCTGGTTCGGGATTTGTTTCGAGCATGGCAAGAATCGATGGGCGCCACGTTTGAACCATCGGTAAAATCAGAGTTGCATCATCTCCGTGTTGTGCACGTTCAACTGCAAGCGCCCCGCGTAGACGTTTTGCAAACCTCAAATCTCGAGCCTTTGAGAGTTCGGGCGTAATGCGCGATTCTGTCAAATCCCACCATGCTGCTGTCAAGACTGAGGCTGTAGCCATATCTCGAGGGACATTTTTCGGAGGCGGGGCCGCATCAAAAATTCGTACCTTGACCGCCTTTCTCCACTTCTTTCCAATGCGTACCATCCCGAGTAATTTACGCCAGTGTGTTGAGACCTTCGCCTCTAGTGTTCGTTGCTCTTCCCAATCAGAGTCGTCAAGCGTAGGTTCAATACAGTACACTGCTCGGTTGTGGCGTAAAGCCAGGCGATGCAATCTACGTGGCTCTGGATCGGGGAATCGTCCGGTTTGAATGTCCTCAAGCTGGGTCAAATCCTCGATCATGGCGGAATCAATACCTCCTCCCAGAATGGACGATGCAAGGTTAATTCCAGGAGATTCTTTTTCAGATTCTTCCTCGAGTTGCCATACGTCTTCAATTTCAGGACCCTCGAGCAGGGCTAAAGCATGCCACTCCAATCGAGGTCGCAATGCTTGAGGGTGAACAGTCGTTGGAAGTACACCGTGTAGGACAATTCTGCCACCATCTGGATCACTCCAGACAATGTCTTCCCAGGATAAATCCACACTCAAGTGGTCACGTCCATCACTGGTTTTCAAGCCAGTCTTGCAGGGAGTTGACGTCCCATCCTTGATCGAAGTAGCCTTGGATTTCTTCCTGGGACCACTGCGGGAACTTTTGCATGGCTTCTGCCATCTGTGGAGTGACGTCTGCGGGCGGAGTTGCTGCTTCGGAATACTGACCAGGCAGGGTTGCATAGGCCTTGGTTTCAGTTTCTTCCTCGTAGAGGTAATCATCCATATCGTTATTTCCTCGTCGCATAATGACAAGACCAATAATGGCCATGACCAAAATGAGACCAATCAGAATGACGATGATCAACATCAGCGTACCAGAATCATCTCCCTCACTTGCAATCTTGACGTTGAAACTGTCACCGCTGCTTGATCCGTTATACAACAAATCGCCAGTGACATCATCAAAGACAAGATAGTACATTCCTGTTGTTGGGTTGACGAAGGATTCCAATTCAATTTCAACATCAACTTCTCCATCAATATCAATGAGGCTCGATGTAACTGTCTTTTCAGTTATTGGAATTCCACCGTCAACGACAGACTGGATTCGGAGTGTTGCTTCTCCAGCTTTCGAACCGGTGTTGACCACCTCGATGACCAATGTCATTGCATCGCCAACTTCTGGAGAGCGTGGAAGCAAGTCAACCTCCTTAACGGAGTAACTTGCCTCTTCATAGATGAAATCGTACAAAGAGTTGTAACGTGCTTCTGGAGAGTAAATCGGTGCAACGGAGCCGTCTCCTGTTGGACCACCACCAAGAACTGCAGAACCTGCTGAATCGGCTCCAACAACCCAGAACACTACCTCGATATTGTTGATCTGTTCCTGTGATGGCAGCTCTTGGTCAATCGATGGCCACAGGTCGACACAATCCGCACTTGCGGCATATCCACCTGCAACCGGTGTCAATGAGAGTGGTGCGGTAAGTGGATCAGTACCGTGAATTTGTCCGAAGAACGGCCAGATAGTATCAGAACTCGGATCCACATAGAATTTCCAAGCGACCGAAACATCACCTTGGAACAAGGCTTCTTTCTCATCGATTTGCAATGAAATGTCAATGCATCGGAAATTCGATGTCGAAACGGTTTCTTCGAGAACCGTCCCCGCCTCATCTCGGGCTGTCCAAGTGTTGGACTTAACGGAAGGAACGTTTGCGTCAACCTTGACTACGAATTCGCCACAACCGAATGATGTCGATGATGCACAGAAGGCTTCTGTGGTATCGAGAGCTCCAGTTGGTAGATTCACGAGTTTGAATTGATAGGTGTACTCATTAGTGGAGGTTGGTGCGGTGATGTTGATGTTGAAGGCACCGCCCTTGAACGTGTGATAGGTCGATTGTCCATCCTGCTTGGTTCCGTCTGCACCACCTGCGCCATAGGCGAAGTATTGGATTCCGCCAGCGGTACTTGCTTGTGCCGCAAGTCGAGTGACTTCAACGGTCAGTTCCATCTCAGGAAGGATGTATACACTGTCTAAAAGGCCGTCAATGTAGGCGAACTGCCCTTCGAATGCAACCGTATCGCCAGGGAACACGTATCCTTCACGGACATCAGAGGTGAAGGGTTCGCTAATGTCGCTGAAGTACGGCGTGATCATCAGATCATTGACAGCATCTGTTCGTACATCGAGTCGAATACCATCAGAGTAATACCATTGGGTAATTTCTGTTGTAGAACCAACGATCTTACGCTTCTCGTTTCCATCCAAATCTGCGATAGAAATAACCGGTGAAGCAAGACTTTGCAAGCCAACTATACCCCAATTGATTCGAATTGGAAGATCGAGATAGAATTCATCTGTGAATGGATTGACAAGGTAGTCTCCATCCATTCGAAGTAACTGTGGACCATCCGAATCTTCCCCGTCAGGTACTATGGTAATGTGAGGACTTTCAGTCCATGCAGTTCCGTTACGTGGGAAATAGTAGAGAGTGAGGTCATCGCGGTCGTTAGTCAAATCGATTTGAATGTAATCGATGTCTCTCCATCCGTTCCGATCTTCAGCCTCAACGATGAGGTGATACTCGTTTCCAGCATACATGGTTTGGTTCCAATCACCCTCGTAGGACGGGTGGTTCGAATTGAGGAGTGGTCGGCCTGCGGAATTTTCGATGTTGAACTCGAGAATTTCAGGTGACTTCGACGGCATCGATGCATACGTTACCTCGTCATTGAAGATACCATAAGAGCCACCATCGATTGAATTGCCTGCCAAATCATAGCCTTCGAGGAACATACTCACACGGCCAACAGGGTCTTTTTCTTGATTCGCCAAATCGTTGTAGTTTCCTGTATAATTTGCAGTAGGGTATTCTCCGTCACCAGTCAGTGAAACCACCGCATACTCACTTTCGTCAGCAACACCATCGCTGTTTGCATCGTGTTGATACTCAACCCAGTAATGCAAATCAAGCGTTGCTGGAAGATCTTGTAGGTCGGTTACACCAACCTTGATGAATTGGTTGTTGGATGGGATAACCCAGGTATCGTCAACCAAACTTCTCCAGTTGGATTCAACGTTCGGATCGACTTGTCCGTTCAATACCTTGACAGATACAAGTTCGGGAGAAAACTGATCGATTGTCAAGTTAAATGGAATAGCACAAGCATCATCTGGCCGGTATTCTGAACTTGGACAAACGGTATCTCCACCCTCATATCCAGTTAACAAAAATCGATAGTAATGCTCTCCTGCAGTCGCAGGTCCAAGGTCGATTGTCCAGTCGAAGTTACCGCCTATTGTTCCTGTTTGATTTGCGATTTCAGTCCATTCAAAAACAGGAGTTTCGCCTGAGCTGTTGATACTTCGCTCTTCGACTACTGTGTAGTAACTTAGGGGATTTGGTGCAACATCCAATGCTTCCAGACGTACGCTTCCGAGCATTCGAACGTACCGATTGGCGTTCCCAGCATCAAGATTTTGAACAATACCTTCCTCATTGAGTACGGAGAATGTTGTAACTGCAACATCGTTTTCAACTGCGTTTCCACCAACCGGCGCAAGGACGATTGAATCAGGGAGCCCTTTTACTCCATTGGATGCTGTTTGTCCAGCAAAGATTCGAACTTGTTCTGTATCATCCCAAACACTGTTTACAACAAAGCGCCACGTGATTTCTTTTCCATCATTGATGTCGGTAACTGAAGAGGACTGAAGCGTAATGTAATTGTTTGAATTTTCGACAACCGTAAATCCATCAACATCTGAATAGGTGAGTTCAATATCACCTGACATTGATTCAAAGACAAGGTAAGCTTCTTCGAAACTTGCTCCAGTCAAAGATGAGACAGTATGCGTTGATGTGATTTCATAAATTTCGCCGTTCGGGTACAAGCCAGGAGCACTGTTGAGAAGCGACGCTGTTGTTGTGTAACCAGGAGTCGTTGAGACCGAGAGGCTTGAGAGCGAGAGACCACCTCCGCTTTCTGCATGAACAGCGATTGGTACATTCACATAACCACTGGTCGCAGGAGATAATGCAACACCTTGAGCCAGTTCCCATGCGAAATTATTCCCATCCGAAATGTAATGTGTTACATCATAAACAACATCAAGTCCAACGAGATCGATTGTCGAACCACTCGAGGCATTGAGGCTTTCTATGTTAAATCTGAATTTCTTCCATCCATTTCCATTGGCATCGATGTGAGCTGTTGGCGTAAGGCTACTTTGCATGAGGGTGTTGAGGGCTGAGGTAAAATTCATTTCCTCAGGATATAATTCTTGACTTGCGCTGCTCAAATTACCAATTTCTCCAAGATCAAATTCTTCTATTCCTGACATTAGTTTCCATTTGAATCCTTCATTGAGGTCGGTCGTGGAATAAATTTGGTTATTTTCAAATCCGATTTCAGCGACGGAGATTGTGGCTCCAGCGGGGAGCATGAATTCGCCACCTTCAACTGAACCAGAGAGACCTAGGGTTAGCGTTCGCATTTCGCTACCATAATGCACGTTGTTGATGTCCTTTGAACTGATGAATTTCGTTTGTCGGCCGAACATGTCGAATGCAGGCTCTGTGAATTCATAGTCAACGTCACCGTCGTTGGCTACGTCAATCTGTATTTGTTCCGAGTGGTGGGCGAATTCAAGGTCGAACCAAATTCCTCCAACATTGCACGGATTCTGATAAGAGAGATATGAAAAAAATCCAAATGAGCCGTTTGGCATGCCTGCAGTTTCCCCGAGTGTGTACGTCGTGTTGGTGGATAGGATTGCCAAATTACCATTCATAAGCACTCCAATTTCAGGACTCTCGGCGCAATCATCCTGGACGTAAGGTGTGATGGATGCTATGGGGTAACTGAAATGGGAGCGTAGTTTTGGTGGAGTGAAGGCGTAGTCCAGCACAACTGGTGTGTAATCGAGAATGTCGCCCATCCCTTGGGTTGCCCAAACTCCATTTTGAGGGGAATTAGGAGTCTCATAGGTTTGATTGAAGCCGGTTCCTACCCGAGTCCCAATCGAAAAGCCATAAAATACTGGGGTTGAAAGTCGGTCTGGACCTGAATCAAAGTTGAATTGGAAGTCGATCGAAGGGTATTTCGACGAGTTGATGTCCCACAACTCAAGGATCATTCCAACAAGACCAGACATTACCATTCCGTTGTTATCAATGACCAATTGACCTGTTAATGAATCAATAATATCAACAGAGAGTACGGCTGTTGATGTCGTCTGCGCTTCGATTGTTAGAAGACCATAGCCATTGGGGTGGTTCTCGCCACCGTCTACGTTGGGCAACATGTTCAACACGGTCATCGAACCAGATTGTGCAAGTTTGCCACCAAAGCGGAAATTATCGATATACCACCCCGGCATAGTGTTGTTATCCACCGAAAATGAAATCGGAGGCTGAACGTTGTTGTATTCCATGACGAATCTGAGTTGAACGTATTGTCCAACATAATCGGTCAGATCAATTTTGATGCTTTCCCAACCACCAGGATTATTCGATGTTATTGAGGTTCCACCCAAAGCAAAATCGTTCCTGTCCACGCCATTGCAGCGGCCATCAATTTTGTTATTTTCGTTCACATAACCTACTTGTCTGTACCCAGAGTTAAACGACAGGGAGGAATTTTGTATATCGATTTCAATGTGTGTGAATGGCTCATCTGCAAACGTCGATGTGGATGATGAACGCACCTCGACATAGGCGCAGTCAACATAGCGATTTGTGGGGTTGATAGTTCCAGAGGAAAGAGTCATCAGTTGATGGAAGGAGTCAAAGTAAACAGATGGATCTTTTACACCAACAGGGTCCACATCAAGCACAGGTGATAGAAGGGACTGCTTGAATGCATTCTTTCCTTGTGTATCGCTGTTGTCATCTGTATAATCCATGTCGTAGAGCCCAGTCCCCCAACATTCCTCTCCAGAAGCGCAACTCGACGGTGTTGAGCCTCCGAAAAGAGGGCCATGTTCCCAAGTGTTGCCGCTATACAGGGGCTGATCTGTAAAATCAAAGAACCCTCCTGATTCGCTTTCAAAATCAGTAAGAATCCCCTCTGCCTTGAGAGAGACTGGGGTGGAGACGGAGCCATCCTCGATTTGGAAATCTTGGATGCTGGAAAATTTAGTCGTTTGTCCATTCCAAGCAGGATTCCATACCCTAGGCATCGTATCAACGTCGATGCGGACATGTGAGCCGTGCACTGCAGGATCACTGTTGATGGCCATAGTTGCCGATGTAATCGATTCGCCAACCGGCAAATCGATTGAACCATCTACAGTATTCGAATAGACTGATGCATCGTTGAGGAGAATGTCTGCTTCGCTTGTTCCTGAACTGAAATCGGTTACGCTTGCTGCACTTGCAAGCGGTGTCAGAACCATCAACATTACGAGGAAGAGCGCAATTTTTGTTCGTCGGTTTTCATTGGCCATGGTGTCACCTAACACTGCCGTGGAAACACTGCACTAAAACTTCGTCGCTCTATCGTCCAAGTTCGACATAGGTGATAAATCGTAAAATCGAGAGCAATTGCCGTATTTGACGCTAAGGGTTCATATCATATGGAAGCATGGGGGAATCATGAAACCATTCTCGACTGAACCCGTAACCCTGATTGAAGAGGTCTTTCCCCAAGATACGAATTCTTACGACACGTTGTTCGGGGGCCGGTTGCTTTCCGTAATGGACAAGGCAGCAGGTATTGCTTGCTCAAAATTTGCGCATCGTGAATTCGTTACCATATCGATTGACACTTTGACCTTCAAAGCACCCGCACGACAAGGCGATCTCATCGAAGTAACAGGTCGTGTTGTTTTCACCAGTACACACACCGCTGGAGTCAAAGTCACTGCATGTGCAATGACAAAATCGGATTGGGAAACCCGTGTCATATGTGAAGGGTATTTCTTCATGGTAGCCATCGATTCAATGATGCGCCCTATTCCAATCCCACAACTTGAGCCTTCGAATGAAGATGAAGAGAAAGAATGGGCGATAGCACTCGAGATTCGAAACAACATGTTGTCCAAGCGTAAATCACAACAAGAGGGTTGATGAAAGAACGTTTGGTGGACGCGACATGCCCGTGTTGAACATCGCGATGGTTGGTAGCGACGAGCTCGCACGAGAACTTGCTAAACCAACGGACCAACGGGACGTACACACCTATGTTCACAAAGAAGCGAGCGATGGCCAAGTTCGTATTCTCTCATTGATTCGACCAGCAAAGTACCCTGAACGTCTTCGCCCATTGCTCAATGCTCTCTCTGCCGCTCGGGCAGGTTTGATTGAAGTCAATGCTGTCGATGCAACACTCGGAGAAGCTCTGGTTGCATTTGCGAGTGCAGGAATCAACCACGGTGTCGCC
>CENG01036206.1_pt1 | contig 12030 bp, 9 predicted proteins | sample 530131 | NCBI WGS metagenome assembly CENG01 (sample SAMEA2591057, study PRJEB7988) | marine metagenome | biome: marine biome (ENVO:00000447); feature: surface water (ENVO:00002042) layer; material: saline water (ENVO:00002010), including plankton (ENVO:xxxxxxxx) | depth 5 m
GTATGTAATGGAAAAATTTGGATTAATAACTGTAAAAATCCAGCCAGCAAGACACCCCATGCTAGAACAAAAATAGGCATGTCGTATTTCGGAGCTATTAATAACACTGCGATAATCAGACACAAATTAAATACTACAGGTGTAAATGCGGGAAGAGAAAACCTAGCATGTGAATTTTGAATACCCCCAGCAAAAGCAACCAATGAAATTAGGGCTAAATATGGAAACATTATTCTAAGCACTTCTACTGATAAATCTTTCTTAATCGGATCAAAATAAAAACCAGGAGCAAATATAAAAATAAATATTGGCGCAAAAATTAACACTATTGTCGTGAAAAAAAATAAAAATGTAATTAAGAACCCTGCGAGACTATTTAAAAAATCAAGTGTCTGGCTTTCATTTTTATTTTTTTGATAATCGCTGTAAATTGGAATAAATGCTTGATTAAAAGCACCTTCGGCAAAGAAACGCCTAAAAACATTTGGGATCTTGAGAGTTATCACAAAAATATCATGAAAAACTGATGCACCCAAAAGACTAGTCGTAGAGATATCACGAATGAGACCAAATATTCTCGAAATACCTGTCCATCCACCAACCTTAGATAAAGATCCCAAAAAGGATGAGTCGTTATTATCTCTATTTATCTTGTTCAAAATCTAGTGAGGCAGAATTTATGCAATACCTCAATCCTGTTGGTTTTGGTCCATCATTAAAGACGTGGCCGAGATGAGCATCACACTTTGAGCATTTCACTTCAATTCTAGTCATTCCATATGAGTTATCTTCGTATTCATCAATTGAGTTTTCATTTGATGGTATAAAGAAGCTCGGCCATCCACAACCTGAGTCATATTTTGAGTCAGCTTTAAACAGCTCTTCTCCACAACAAATGCACTTATAACTTCCAGACTCATTAAAATCCCAATATTTCCCTGAAAATGGTCTTTCTGTTCCTGATAGACGTGTTACGTTATAACTTTCATCATCAAGAATTTTCTTCCATTCAGAATCATCTTTAAATATCTTAGACATAACCTAATTGTAAATAAAAAGATGTTATATAGGTAGGAAATAGATTTAAGTTAGCTTGCCTTTCGCATATTAGCTTCAGTCATATGATCGGCATATTTTAGAAAATCATTTATCAGCCTTTCGCTTGGTATATAAATTCTTCTCCTTTTATCAATATTAGACTTTGATTCAATTATATATCCTAGATGAACTGCTTGTTTAAGTATTTGAAGTCTTTTAATTCTAGAAGCATATTTTTGAGGAACAAGAGAAATTGCATATTCTTGAGAAATTTCACTTTCTTTAAAAAATTCATTCATAAAGCTCATTAAAAAATAGAAACGATATGTATCAGCTTGAAAAAAATTCATTGATTCTGGATTATCTGGATTTTCAATGGTTTGACCTAAAATAGTATTTATTAAGCCTTTAGCATTTCTTAACGATCTTTTATCTAGTGATTTCAACTTAACCTCCATATGTTATATAACTATGTATGCAATTAGTGTGCCAAATTATGTATATAATTAGTAGTAATTAATATACCTAATTTTAGCATGTAGATTTTAGTTTTAATTTGAAACATGTATCAAAAATGCATGTAACTTTTTTGCAACTATGTATATTGATAATTTGTTCAGGGTTAGTGAGTATTGTCAGGATTAATTATGCTTTTTAACCACTTAAAGAAATTGTTATTGCCTAATGTGTGTTTATCTAACATATCAAAGTCGTAAGCTAATTTTTTAGGATCATTAAAAAAATCTTTTCTGGTATTGAAATCTTTATCCTCTAATCTTTTGACAAGCTTTGCAGGATTGCCAGCATAAATGCAGTTCGGTGGAACATCTTTGGTTACTACCGCGCCTGCTCCAATAATACTATTTTTTCCGATAGTTACGCCTTTACATATAATTGCACTATCTCCTATCCAAACATTATCTTCAAATACTATTGGTTTTGTTTTACCAACAGGCTCCGCTCGATCATAAATACCATGCCAATCTGCATCAGATATGTATGCACCATGTGCAATCATGCAAGCATCACCAATCTCAATTCGTTCTGCGGCCATTATTCTTACACCAGGTGTAATTAAGCAATATTTACCTATTGAAATAATTCCTTCATTTTCACCTATATTCCAAGATGTAAACTGGATGTATGCATCTGGAGCGCCAATTAATGTTGGGTAATCATCTATGGAAACATTTTTACCAAACACCTTGATGTATCTTGGTTTGAAATATGCTCCGCCCTTTCCTAATGATTTAAATTGTGGTTTTAGGAAATGAGCAACATATACTTTTATAATTTTTTTTGTAAATTTTTTAAGCCAGTATGGTCGATTATCTTTTCTAATAACTTTCTCCGATGTATGTATATTTTAATATGATAAAGTACGCAAAAAAATAATAAACTATTCTATATATGCAAAAGTATTTCTTTGAATTTAGACAGCTCATCAAGATAGGAATTCCAATTTTTGGATCCCAGCTATCTTATGCTCTCATGGGAACAACCGATACAATTATTGCAGGAAGAGCCAGTGCAAATGATCTAGCGGGTCTTGCAGTTGGAACTGCTTTCTCAAATACTGTTTGGTTCTTTTTTACTGGAATTATTTTTGCAGTAACTCCAATTGTTGCTCAATTATATGGTGCTAAGAAATTCCTAGAAATTGGTAAAAAGCTTCGAGAGATTTTATGGGTAGCTGCTGCTCTAGGACTTTTGATGGCATTTATCTTCTTTAATATGAATATTATTATTGATTTACTTCCCATTAAAAGTTCTATTACGTCGATTACCATTAATTACTTAAAAGCCGTATCAATTGGCTGGTTTTTTGTAACAATTTTTACTTGTTTAAGATGCTATAGCGAAGGAATGACTTATACCAAACCAGTTTTCTATATTGCCTTTGCAGGCGTACTTTTGAATATTCCGTTAGATTTAATTTTTGTTTATGGTTATTTTGGTGCGCCAAAACTAGGGGGTGTTGGTTGTGGTATTGCTACTTCAATTGTGTCATTTATTATGATGATATCGATATTTGTATATATAAATATTTCAGAAAGATATAAAAAAACGAAGCCATTTTTAGAATTTACCTTACCCTCACTTGCAACAACAAAGGAAGTATTCAAGCTTGGTCTGCCAATTGGATTAGGTATTTTCATAGAATTAAGTATGTTTTCTGGAGCAGCAATTATATTGAGTGTTCTCGGAGAAATAGTAGTTGCTGGACATTCTATTGCAATAAATATAGCAAGTTTGTTCTTTATGGTTCCACTCGCAATTGGTTTGGCATCATCAACCAGAGTAGGAAATCTTATCGGTGAAAGAAATCCAAAACAAGCTAAAGTAGCATCAACTTCTACCATAATACTTTGCATGATGGGCGCATTAATGAATAGCGTAATAATTATTCTATTTGGCTCTTATATAGTTGGTTTATATACAACAGAAATACCAGTTCTAGAACTGGCAATTAGTTTAATTTTCTTTGCTGCGATTTTTCAGTTACCTGATGGAATACAAATGGGCGCCCTCGGAAGTTTAAGAGGCTATAAAGATACATTCATTCCAATGATTTTACTTTTGATTTCATATTGGATTTTTGCAATGCCAATTGGATATTATCTTACAAATTTTGGGTTTGGAAATCCTTATGGAGCAAAAGGAATGTGGTACGGAATGATAATAGGACTTACAATTTTTTCTTTTCTTTCAATTTTTAGATTAAGGTGGATTATGAATTCAAAAATTAGAAAGGTTCTCAAGCAAGAACTTCTGCCACTTTAGCGCCGATTGACACTAGGTTATCAGCAACATGAACGCCGCATTCTTTTAATTTTTTAATTTTTTCTGCAGCTGTGCCTTTTCCACCAGCTATGATTGCTCCTGCATGACCCATCCTTTTACCTGCCGGTGCTGTTTGTCCAGCTATATAAGATATTACTGGCTTAGAGATATTATTTTTAATGTATTCGGCTGCAGCCTCCTCAGCATTTCCACCAATTTCGCCAACCATAACAATTGCTTTAGTTTGATCATCTTCCTCAAATAGCTTAAGCATATCAATAAAAGAAGAGCCTGGAATTGGATCTCCACCGATACCAACACAACTGCTTTGTCCAAAACCTAAATCAGAAGTTTGTTTTACGGCCTCGTAAGTTAAAGTTCCTGAGCGTGAAATTATTCCTATTGACCCTTTTAAATGAATGCTACCAGGCATAATACCTAGCTTGGCCTCTCCAGGCGTTATGACACCGGGACAGTTTGGTCCAATTAATCTAACACCAAGCTCATCAACTTTCTTCTTAACTTCAAGCATATCAAGAGTTGGAACACCTTCTGTAATACAGATTATTAATTTAATTCCAGCTTCGGCTGCTTCGAGAATAGAGGACTTGCAGAATTTTGCAGGTACAAAAATAATTGAAGCATTTGGACTTACTTCATTAACTGCTTCCTCAACACTATTAAAAACAGGTTTATTAAGATGAATTTGTCCTCCTTTACCTGGAGTAACTCCTCCAACGATATTTGTTCCATATTTAATAGACTGCTCAGAGTGCAACGTTCCTTGAGATCCAGTAAACCCTTGAACAAGTAATCTTGTATCTTTGTTAACTAATATACTCATTTTGAAAGCTCAACAGATTTTTTTGCAGCAGAAGCAAGATCATTGATACTTTCAACTTTTATGTCAGATTCTTCAAGAATCTTTGCTCCAATTTCAGCATTATTTCCTTCAAGCCTTACAACAACTGGAACTTTAATACCAACCTCTTTGATAGCAGCAACAATCCCTTCAGCAATTAAATCACATCTAACTATTCCGCCGAAGATATTAACCAATACAACTTTTACCTCAGGATCTTTAAGTATTATTTTAAAAGCCTTAGCTACCCTCTCCTGAGTTGCAGTTCCTCCAACATCAAGGAAATTTGCAGGGTTTCCACCAAAAAATTTTATTGTGTCCATTGTTCCCATTGCCAAACCAGCACCATTGACCATACATCCGATATTTCCATCTAAAGATACATAGCTTAGGTCATGTTTAGCAGCTTCTGCTTCTTGTGGATCCTCTTGAGATTCATCATGCATTTCCATTAATTCTGGTTGTCTAAATAAAGCATTTGAATCAATATTTATTTTTGCATCTAAGCAATGAAGATCACCGTTTTGAGTAATAACTAGTGGATTAATTTCAAGTAGACTAAGATCTTTTTCTACAAAAAGTCTGACAAGATTATCTAGCATAGGCGCGAACTGATTTTGTTGTTCATCATTTAGTTTTAAAACATTTCCAATGCTAATTGCGAAGTTGCTTAAATCTTGTTCATCAAGATCTATTCCTTGATAAATAATTTTTTCAGGAGAGTTTTTTGCGACTTCTTCAATGTTTACTCCCCCTTCGCTTGAGCCAATAAAAACTATTTTTTGTGAGTCTCTATCGATAACTGCGCTTAAATATAATTCTTTAGCGATATCTGTACAGTCTTCAATTAGAATTGAGTTAACAATTTGACCCTTGCTGTCTGTCTGATAAGTGACTAATCGATTTCCTAGCCATTTTAATGCAAAATCATAGGCAGCCTCTGGTGATTCAATTAATTCAACGCCGCCAGATTTTCCTCTACCACCAGCATGTACCTGCGCTTTTACAACCCACTTTTTACCACCTATCTCTTTGCATGCTTCTATAGCATCTTCGGCACTAAATATAACTTTTCCTTTAGAAACAGGTAAATTATATTCTGCAAATAAAGATTTGCCCTGATATTCATGAAGATTCATCTTGGTTTATTTCCGATATGAATTGCTTGATTATTAGATGCAAGGGCAGCTTCATGGAAAGCCTCAGAAACTGTGGGATGACTAAACATTGTAAGGGCTATATCTTCAGAACTTGCTCCAAATTCCATAGAAATCAAGGCCTGTTGAACTATTTCTGCAGCCGCTGGGCCAAAAACATGAACACCTAAAATTGTATCTGTTTTAACATCAGAAAGAACTTTTACAAAACCTGTAGATTGATCAACTGCTAGTGCCCTGCCACTTGCTGCAAAAGGAAACTTACCAGTTTTATATTGAACACTTTCATCTTTTAACTCATTTTCATTTTTCCCAACCCATGCTATTTCTGGATGTGAATATATAACAGAGGGCACAAGATCATAATTAACTTCAGCATGTTTTTCAGCGATTCTTTCAGCAACCATAATTCCTTCCTCACTTCCTTTATGAGCCAACATTGGACCTCGAACTACGTCACCTATTGCCCAAATATTTTTTAATGATGTTTGACAGTGCTGATTTACTTCTATGAAACCATTTTCAATTTTAATATTTAATTCTTTTGAAAGAATTTCAGAAGAATTTGGCTTTCTTCCAACTGCAACTATTAATTTATCGAACTCGTCTTCAACTTCGTTTTTACCTTGCTCATAAGTTACTTTAACTGAATTTTTAAGTTCTTTTGATGACGTTAATGTTGAATTTAATTTAATGTCTAAGCCTTGGTTTTTAAACTCTTTAAATGTTTCTTTGGAAATATCCGGATCTGTCATTGGCAGAAAAGTATCGAGTGCTTCTATAACTGTTACTTTTGATCCTAGTCTTGACCATACACTTCCTAACTCAAGACCAATAATACCAGCTCCAACTATTCCGAGTGATTTAGGAACTTCGTCAAATGAAAGAGCGCCGGTGCTATCAACAATTTTTTTTCCAAATTTAGCAGCGGGTATTTCTATTGGTGATGATCCTGTAGCAATAACTATATTTTTAGCTTCCACTTCTTCTGAAGAACCATCACTTTTCGTAACTTTAACTATATTCTGGCTAATTACGCTACCCCTACCCATCATTGATTCAACTTTGTTAGCTGAGAATAAACCAGAAATGCCACCTGTTAACTTTTCAACAATATCATCTTTCCTTTTCATCATCGCAGCGACATCAAGCTTTAAACTACTAATGTTAATTCCATGCTCTGATAATTTTTTATTTGCCTCATAATATCTATGGGATGAATCAAGTAAGGCTTTTGATGGAATACAGCCTACATTTAAACAGGTTCCACCTAAGCTCGGCTTTCCCGAATCGTCAATTAACTCTTCAATACATAAAGTTTTTAGTCCCAATTGTGAAGCTCTGATTGCAGCAACATAACCTGCTGGACCACTTCCAATTACTACAACGTCGTACATATTTTTTCCTTACCTTATAAATTTAATAATAATCTTTCAGGAGATTCTAGCTGTTCTTTTATTGACACAAGAAATGTAACTGCTTCCTTGCCATCCAGTAATCTATGATCATAACTCATTGCTAAATACATCATTGGCCTGATATGGACCTCACTATTTATGGCTACTGGCCTGTCTTGAATTGAATGCATCCCAAGTATAGCTGTTTGTGGAGCATTTAATATTGGTGTTGATAAAAGTGAGCCAAACACTCCTCCATTTGAAATTGTAAATGTACCACCTTGCATTTCATCAATTGAAAGTTTTCCATTTCTTGCTTTATCAGAATATTCAAGAATTGATTTCTCAATTTCAGGCAATGATTTTGTGTCTGCATCTTTAATAACTGGAACAACAAGACCTCTTTCAGTAGAAACAGCAACTCCTATATCCTGAAAGCCATGATATACAATGTCAGTTCCATCAATTGAAGCATTAACTAATGGAAACTTTTTTAATGCTTGGACAGCAGCGATTACAAAAAACCCCATAAATCCCAATTTAACATCATGTTCTTTTTCAAATTCAGCCCCATACTTTGATCTAAGTTCTTTTATAGGTTGCATATCAACCTCATTAAAAGTGGTTAGCATTGCTGTTTCTTGTTTAACTGAAACTAATCTCTTAGCAATAGTTGATCTTAACCTAGACATAGGGACTCTTTTTTCAGGTCTATCGCTTCCTGATTCAGATACAATAGTCGAGCTTTCTTCTGAAGTATCCTTTTGTGAAATATGATTAATTACATCTGCCTTAGTAATGCGATTATCTTTTCCTGTAGGCTTAATTGGTGCTGGATCAATATTTTTCTCTGATAGTATTTTTTTAACAGCTGGTCCGTTCTTTTTATTTTTTGTATTTGTATCTTTCGTTGATTCAATCTCTTTTGTTAGCTCAACTTCATGAGTTAAATCTTCTTTTTTTGATGTATCTAGAGAACCTTCTTCAAACTCGCCTATTACTTCTGAACTTATTACAGTTTCTCCCTCAGATTTTATTATTTTTGAAATAATTCCATCTGACTGAGCTAATACCTCTAATACAACTTTGTCTGTTTCAATTTCTGCTATTACTTCATCTTGAGCAACTGCATCACCTTCTTTTTTTAACCAGTTAGCAATTGTCCCATCTGCTACAGATTCTGGAAAAGTTGGAGATTTAATTTCAACACTCATCTTTTTAAAGCCTCTTTAATAAGATCCTCTTGCTGTTGAAGGTGAAGTTTCATAAGCCCTACTGCCGGTGCTGCAGCTGCAGGTCTGCTTACTAAACTGACCTCTTTTTTAGGATCCATTCTATCTATAACTCTTTGAATTCTATGTCTATGGCTAAACCAAGCTCCTTGATTCAAAGGTTCTTCTTGACACCATACAAATTCATTAACATTTTCGTACTTTATAAGGATTTCTTCAAGGTCATCGTATGGAAAAGGATACAATTGTTCTATTCTAATCAATGCAATATCATCAATTTTATTTTCTTCTCTTTTTTTATCAAGGTCATAAAAAACTTTTCCAGAGCACATGATAACTTTTTTAACTTTTTCTTTCTTTATGTTGTCATCGATTACACATGAAAAACTACCTTCATATAGATCTTTGGTGGATGAGACTGCATTAGGATTTCTTAAAAGACTCTTTGGAGATATTACCACTAAAGGAGTTCTCATTTTTCTTATTGCTTGTCTCCTTAATAAATGAAATATTTGAGATGGTGTGCTTGGGACGCAAACCTGTATATTCTCAGATGCGCACAATTGAAGGAATCTCTCTATTCTTGCGCTACTATGCTCAGGACCTTGACCTTCGTAACCATGAGGCAATAACATTACTAATCCTGATAATCTTTCCCATTTATGTTGAGCAGAAACAATGAACTGATCTATTACTACTTGAGCACCATTTGCAAAATCACCAAATTGTGCCTCCCATATGGTAAGTCCAGATGGCCACGTTGCCGAATAACCATATTCAAAAGCCAATACTGCCTCTTCAGATAATAAAGAATCATAGATATCAAACTTTGTATTATTTTTTTCAGCTATTGCAGCTAAGGGTATATACCCATTACCAGTTTCTGCATCAAAAACACAAGCATGTCTGTGAGAAAAGGTACCTCTTCTGACATCCTGGCCAGTTATCCTTATAGGATATCCTTCACTAAGCAATGTAGCGTATGCCATTACCTCGGCATATCCCCAGTTGGCCATTGTATTTGTTTTTGTAATATCAATTCGATCTTTAAAAATTTTAGATGCTTGTTTACCTAGATTAAAAGTATCGGGAACTTTGCAAATATCAGTACCAAGACTTGCAAAGCCTTTTTTATCAAAAGATGTATCTACTTTAGGCCACCACTTGATATCTATATGAGGCTGCCAATCAAACCATAATTTGTCATTAGGCTTTACCGCTAGATTTTTTGCAACTGTTTTTCCACCTTCTAAAGACTTTCTATATTCTTTTTTTATTTTATTTGCTTTATCCTTAGTTAATACTCCATTGCTTAAGAGATGTTCTTGATATTGAGATAGAACCGATGGATGTTTTGAAATCTTGTTATACATCTTAGGCTGGGTAGCAGAAGGATCATCAGCCTCGTTGTGCCCTCTCCTTCTATAACAAAATAGGTCTATAACAACATCTTTTTTGAATTTATTTCTATACTTACATGCTATTTTTGCAGCATTTATTACCATTTCTGGATCGTCTCCATTTACATGGATTACAGGTGCCTGAATAATTTTTGCGACATCAGAAGAGTAATCAGTTGATCTTGAGTCAAGCTTATTGCTGGTAGTAAATCCAATTTGGTTATTAACAATAATGTGCACAGTGCCGCCAACGTTGAAACCTCTTGTTTGTGACATTTGAAGGGATTCCATGACCACGCCTTGACCAGAAAAAGAAGCATCCCCATGCAACAGCACAGGCACAACTTTTGACCTATCAGAATCACCTATTCTATCTTGGCGTGCTCTAACTGACCCAATAACAACTGGATCCACTATTTCAAGATGTGATGGATTATTGAACAGTGATACATGAACTTCTCCACCAGAAGTTACGAAATTTGAAGAAAAGCCTAAATGATATTTTACGTCACCGGTACTAGCACCATCTAATTCAAAGTCTTCATCAAAAGCAGAAAATAATTCTGAAGGAAGTTTTCCTAAGACGTTTACAAGAAGATTTAATCTACCCCTATGCGCCATACCAAAACATATTTGATTAGCTCCCATTGATCCAAAATTTTGAATAACGTTCTCAACTAAAGGGACTAAAGACTCTGCCCCATCTATACCAAAACGTTTCATACCAGGATATTTAGCTGATAAATACTTAGCCAAGCCTTCAGCAGAATTTAGTCTTTCGAATATATTTAATTTATCTTTTTTATTAAAAGAATAATCTTGAAGCTTGTTTTCAAACTTTCTTTGAAACCATCTTCTTTCTTCAGATTCCATTATGTGATTGCATTCCAATCCAATATTTCCACAATAAATTTCTTTTAAACTTTGCAGAATATCTTTAAGCTTCATTTTTTCATTGTTTGAAATAAACGTATCGGTATAAAACTCCTCATCAAGATCGCTATCAGTTAATCCATGAAATTCTATAGTTAGGTCATGTATCTTATCTCTTTCCATTAGCCCAAGAGGGTCTAAACTTGCAAGTAAATGACCTCTATTTCGATAGGATTGAATCAACCTGATTACCTTTCCCTGTCTTGCATCTACAGAAGTTTTTGAAACAGTATTTTTGCGAGAAATATTTTTAAATTCTTTAACTATATTTTGATGAGATATCTCACCATTTGAAGTCGGGTGATGAGGTAAATTATTAAAAAACTCTATCCATTCATTTGATAGCGAGCTAGAGTCAGTGATGTAAGTTTCGTATAGTGACTCAAGATAGGCGGAATGTCCTGCTGAAGTATGTGAGCTCTCCCAAAGCTCTTTCATAGATATGGTCATTTTTTGTCTTGATTTTATATTCTGTCAGATGCAATTATATCCTTTTTATTTTTATGTAACATAGATTTTATTTCACCAATTGCCTTATTTGGATTTAAGCCTTTTGGGCAAACACTAACGCAATTCATAATGCCATGACATCTGTAGACACTAAATGGGTCTGATAATGCTTCAAGTCTTTCTTCAGTTTTTAGATCCCTTGAATCTGCAAGAAACCTATATGCTTGAAGTAATGCAGCAGGTCCAACAAATTTATCTGGATTCCACCAAAATGAAGGGCAGCTTGTTGAACAACAAGCACACAAAATACATTCATATAATCCATCAAGTTTATCTCTTTCTTCAGGTGACTGAAGTCTTTCTTGTTCAGGAGCAGTTGTTTCATTTTGAAGAAAAGGTTTGATCTTTTCATACTGTGCATAAAATTCTGTCATATCTACTACCAAATCTCTTATGACCGGCAAACCTGGTAAAGGTCTTAGTTCAATACTATTTTTTTTTATTACTGATGAAATTGGAGTGATGCACGCAAGTCCATTTTTTCCATTAATATTCATTCCGTCTGATCCACATACTCCCTCTCTGCATGATCTTCTATAAGACACAGACTGATCTTCTTCTTTCAACAAATGAAGTAAGTCTAGAACCATAATATCCTTTTCAGGCTTTTCTATGGTGTACTTTTTCATATATGGGAATTTATCCTCTTCAGGGTTATATCTATATAGACTCACATGTAATTTTTTACCAAACATTAATACGTCCTCACTTTTGGTG
>CENG01059673.1_pt1 | contig 12014 bp, 7 predicted proteins | sample 530131 | NCBI WGS metagenome assembly CENG01 (sample SAMEA2591057, study PRJEB7988) | marine metagenome | biome: marine biome (ENVO:00000447); feature: surface water (ENVO:00002042) layer; material: saline water (ENVO:00002010), including plankton (ENVO:xxxxxxxx) | depth 5 m
ATACCTAAATCAATTTCAATACCTGAGTTTTTCATATCACCAATATTTTGCGCCACAGAAGTAAACCCAGTAGTTAATGAAAGAGGTCTATCTAAAAGAAGATCAGATGACAATCTTTCAAAATATTCTGCATTTAAAGTGATTTTATTATTTAAGAATGTAGCATCAATACCTATGTTGAAGTTTTCTTGTGATTCCCAAGTAAGCAAGTTATTTGAAACTTGAGAAGGAGCTGCTCCAGGATTTCCATCATAATCTCTAGTGAATCCCCATAAACCTGCCCAATCAAAGTTTCCAATACCCGCGTTACCAGTAGTTCCAAAACTCCCTCTTAATTTTAAGAAATCAATAACAGGAACACTTTCAATTAGCCTTGTCATATTCCAACCAACACCGATTGATCCAAATGTTCCCCATCTTTGTTCTGGACCAAACCTTGAAGAACCGTCTCTACGAAAAGACATAGAAAGAAAATATTCGCTATTGTAATCATAGTTTGCTCTCGCAAAATAGGATTGAAAAGCATAATCAGATCTAGCACTGTAGGCCGTGGTTGGATTTGCAGCACTCGCAGCAAATTTTAAATCAGGGTGAGAAAAACCTTCACCTGTGAGTTCAATTGTTCTTGTCTTAACTTTTTGAGCTTCGTATGCAGCGAAAAAATTCATATTATGATTTCCCGTATCTCTAGGAGTAAATTGGATACTTTGGGTACCTAGCCAGTTAGTTTGTGATATTCCTCCTTCATTGGCATAACCACCAATTCTTCGGCCATCTCCATATCTACCATTTTGGAAAAGATATTCATCTACTTTTAAAAGATCGAAGCTCCAGTCAGACTTTATAATTAAGCCATCCATAATTTCATAAGAAACTTCAAAAACATCTGTTAATCTCATTTGAGCCAGCTCTCTTTTATCATCATAAAGGTGTCCAACTGGGTTGTTACCCCCCATAAAGAAGTTTTTGTGTTCTCCGTAGAATCTTCCAAACTCATCATAAATAGGAACAGTAGGTGCCATCAAATAGGCTAAATAAAATGGAGCCTGCCATCTGGTACCGTCAGTAATTCCTCTTTGATCGAAAGTAGAAACATTTACATTATTACTAATTTTAAATTTGTCAGTAAGCTGAGCATCAATATTTAAACGTGATGAAAACCTTTCAAATTTATTCTCTTTGACCATACCATCGTTGTCAAAATAGTTAGCAGAACCAAAGTAAGTTACTTTTTCTGAGCCACCGCTGAAACTAAAATCATATTCTTGTACAATTCCTGTTTGGGTCATTTCGTCTAACCAGATTGTATTATAATTTTGCCCTGCATCATTCAAAGGGAACTGATTAGCAAAAAGCTCTCTTGCTGCATCGGGAGAAGTTCCTCTTGCTATATATCCCTCGTAGTGAAGCTGTTGATATTGTTCAGAATTAAGACCCCTTAAAATGCCATCATAAGCAAATTCTTGGGTTCCGTATCTTGCTCTAAGTGTAAATTTTGGATCACCCGCTTTACCACTCTTGGTTGTTATTAAAACTACACCATTTGCACCTCTAGAACCGTAAATAGCGGTTGAGGCAGCATCTTTTAAAACAACTAAACTTTCAATATCGTTGGGATTTATTGAACCCAATACATTTGAGCTTCTTCCCCCATTAGAGAAGTCAGTTGTAGAAAGAGATCCAGATGTAATTGGCATTCCATCGATCACGTACAAAGGTTCGTTACTTGAGCTAATAGAACCTATACCTCGAACTCGAATCGAAATTCCCGCACCAGGGGCACCGTCGTTGGAAACTACCTGAAGACCAGGAGCGGCTCCTTGAAGTGCACTCTGAAAAGTGGCAGCAGGCTGCATTTCAAGAGTTTCTGCACTAATAACTGCTACTGCACCGGTGAATTTTTCACGACTACTAGTCCCATAACCTGTTACGATAACTTCTTGAAGTTCAGTAGATGATGTCATTGTGACATCAATTGTATCTTGACTTCCAACGGTTACTGTTTGGCCTTCCATCCCAATATATGAGAACTCAAGAACGTCGCCCTCAGATGCTTCGATAGAATAATTACCATCGAAATCCGTAGTTACGCCAGTTGATGAACCTTGAATAATTATGGTTGCACCAGGAAGCGGACCTTGGTCATCTGAAACAGTACCATTGATTGTCTTTTGTGAAAACCCATAAAAGGTTGTCATCAAAGAAATTAATAGTATATAAAAATTTTTCATAAAATAAACGTTAATTTAAGTTGATTAAAAAGTGAAAGTAGTGATAAATTTTCAAATTTCTTATCCCGCAACGGGAAGAATTTGAAAGATTTAATTTATCCCAAAAATTTTTGTCAATTTTCTAAAAATCTATGTAAATCTTTAAAGAAAAACAGATAATTTTTCTAGATTTTTGCATTAACTATAAAATCGATTATTTGATAATAAACATCCTTAGGGGTAAATTTTCCATTTGTTTTTTCTCTAAAATTCGTTTTATGTGCAAATACCAATCTCATTCCAGGTATTACTGTTATAAATTGACCTCCATAACCATGAGCTGAAAAAGAATTTTTATATCTATTATCTCCTTTAAACTCGTCAAAGGTCCACCACATATAACTGTAACCAAATTTTGGACTTAAGCTCTTAGAATTACTTCTTCTTTTAGTAACTGTATCTTTTGGGGTTATTTGTGTAACAATTTTTTTCAACCACTTTTTTGAAAACAATTGTTTTCCATTCCATTCCCCGTTATCTAACATTAATTGTCCAATTTTCGCCATATCTCGCGTGGATAAGTACATGTGGTAAGCAGGATACTTTGATTTAGTCAAGTCACCACTTTTCTTTTGTAATTTAAAATCCCAATCTTCAAATCCAACAGGTTTTGCAATTTGTTCTTCAAGTTCCTTATAGATTGAATTACCAGTAAGTTTTTCAAAAATAAATCCAATTGCATTGAAATCCCAATTGTTGTACAAGTAGTATGTTCCAGGCTTAACACTCCCTCTTTTTAAAATATTTCTAGTATCATAGCCACTGTTTGAAGCGACATGAAACACACCTGATCTTGCTGTTGCCAGATGGTCTACTGTCGCTGATTTTTCAATTTCCATCAATCCCTCAATGTCATCTATTTCTAGTTCGTCAAGAGTTTTGTTAAGATCTATCGTACCATTTTCAACGTATTTACCCATCAACATTGCAAGAATACTTTTTCTACAAGAAGCAATATAACTTATATCTCGAATGTCACCGTATTGATAAATTTTCTTACCATCTGATATTACAACCAAACCTGAAGTGTTCGAGTTTTCTTTGATAAATGCAGTTAAGTTATCTAGTTTCTTCTCATCAAAACCTGCCTCCTCATATGATGAATATTCTTTCCATGGTTGACTTTTAATCAATTTGGTATCTGTCTCGCACCTGATAAAAAGTAGAAAAACAACCATGAAATAATTTTTAAGTCTCATGGGTTTAATTTTTGTTGAAAGGATATAATTCATCGATTGGTCCAAATTTGTAATCTAATGCATCCAATCTAGTGGTACCAACAAAATCACCTAATGCATCAACTACCATTACAGTTTTTGAATAGCCCGTTTCATCAAAACCTCTCCTGAAATGAACCCTTGACTTAACAACAATAACATCAAAATCGTCTGGATTTAATTCTCCAAACCTAATTTCAGATGGCCTGATAACCTGTTCATAGGTTGGAACTATAATTACGGTATTTCCTTTCCCAAATTTCACAACAGCTATTTTATCATATCCAAAGTGCGAACCAAAGAATAAAATTTCTCCAGAAATTCTGACTGGTACCCCAGCTTGAATTCCTGTGTAACCTCCAACTTTATAGTCAAATTTATCCCCCTTTTTGGCACCCTTTTGAGACAAATCTTCCAAGACATTTTCATCTCTTAAAGTTGCAATTAGAAATTTTTCAACATCTTGCTCAATTAATTCTTTTGTTATCCATGTTGCATCTCCTTGGCGATCAGAATAATCTCCTAACGCAACTGGACCTTTCCCGTTTTGTATTGCCATTTTAGTTTTTTTAACAGCTTGTTTGGGTACTAAAAAAGAACCGCCCGCAAATTCTTTTTTCACTCTTAGAAAATAATCATTCATATCATCTGCAATTGAGTCAGCAAGTTGTTGGTTGTTATTGGTAACTACATGAATCGTTGCACCGATATCTGGCACATCAGACCACGGAAAACCGAAAAAAACACTAACAAAAACATCTTTATTTCTGTTTTCCCATCTTCTAGCCCTTTCCATAATCGAAGAAGCAGGTTCAGCTCCAGTCCATTGAAGTACAGTTGCAGTTAGTACACCAGGCTTTCTAGTTGCAGTTGTTGATTTAAATTTATTTTTAACAGACCTATATAAAAAATTCGCCGATCTTTCTCCCTGTAATGGTGCATCATAATGTGGAAAACGTTTTGTAACAAACGCCGCATTAGCCCATTTTAAAAACTCACCATCTTCATTACCATGTAGATCAAAAGTGCCGGAGATAGGAATATCAGGCCCAACTAATTCTCTAACTCTTTTTGCAATTTCAGCCTCTGGTCTTGGGACATCTCTTGTTGCCATTGCGCCATGAAGAGAAAGTTGAACTGCATCAACAGGCAAATTTGATTTTAGATCATCAAGAATTATTTTCATGAAATGTTCAAAACTTTTTTGGGTATTCCAACTTCTAGAGGAACCCCCAAAAACACGGTCAGGTGAATTAATTCCAATTAACTCAACATCTTTAAATAAGCTTGCCTGATGAACAAATCCTCCGGTATATCCTCCAGATTTTAGTAATTCTTCACCTGAAACGTATGGTACTCTTTTGCTCCAATCTTCTATCGTAGTGTCACCTCCAGGGCAAAATGTACATGTTTCATGAGAGAATTGAATTATAGCAAACCTGAATTTTTTACCATCATTACAAGAATAAGTAGTTACTACAAGAAAAAGAAGAATAAAAAATTTAGTTTTAAGTATTTTATCGGTCATATTTTTCATACTCATATTTTTTGTCTAGTGCATATTTAGCAAACCATTCTAACTCAGAATTTATTTTGGTCAGCCTGTGGCTTAGTTTTCTCCAACCATGTGGTTCTCCAGGAGCAATAAGTAATTTAGTTTCAACACCCAAACTTCTAAGTGCTCTAAATAATTCTATTGATTGAGGTGGTGGAACTCTTGGATCGCTTCCACCAACTAGGACCAAAGTTGGAGTTTTTACTTTGTGGATGTCTTTTAAGGGTGAATTATTCCAATAAACATCTATAGGGGCTCCCTTTTCCCAAGGAGTTCCTCCAAACCAAGCGGTTCTATTAAGTCTTACATCACTTTGAGCATACATACCAATCCAGTTGACAGCTCCAGCACCTGAGGAGGCAGCTTTAAATCTGTTTGTATGGGTGATAATTTTGTTTGTCATATGGCCTCCGGCACTCCACCCCATTTTGATTAATTTATCTGGATCTGCTATTCCTTTATCAATCAAATAATCAACCCCAGTCATTACATCTAAATGTGATTGATTAAAATAGCTACCTACCATGTCTCGCAAGAAGTCATCCCCATAGCCAGTGCTTCCACGATAATTTGGTTGTAAAACCACGTATCCTTCGCCGGTTAAAACAGCATTGTATCTAGTGGCACTTCTAGAAAACCCAAACTTATCTGATGATCTAGGACCTCCATGAGTTTGAACAACTAGAGGATATTTTTTAGTCTCACTAAAGTTGTGAGGTAAGTATAATACTCCTTCAACACCTACACCATCCTCTCCATTCCAAGAAATAAGCTTTTGGATAGGTAAATTAAATTCTCTTACAAGATAATCATAATGGGAAGTTATTTTTTTTTGGTTTTTTCCAAGTGAGTATATATCACCAGGATTTTTAATTGTATTAATTCCAAAAACATGTAAGTTTTTATTAGAGTTGTAATCCCAATTAGTTAGACTATGATTTCCTTTTGTGATTTGCGAAAAAGTATTTTTCAAAACATTCATTTTCCAAAGTTGAGTAAAGGCACCCATGTTAACCAAAATAAATAGTTCCTCGTTCTTATTTGAGAATTCAAATGAATAAATTTCATGGTCAAAATCTTTAGAAATGATTTTAGGTAAACCTGATCCATCAGTGGAAACCTCAAAGAGATTCCTATTATAATATTCTTCAAAATTTTCATTACAGTCTGCTATAAATAACACTTTATCACCGTTGGGAGAAATTTTTGCTGAAGACTCGCTAATTGAATTATTTGTGAGTTGAATTTCTTTTGACAATTCCATGTCCATTATCCACAACTCACTAAGAGATCTAAATTCAAGAAACGGATTAGGTCCTTTTTGAAGGAGAATTTTTTTATTATCATCAGATAAATCATAGTTTAAAACTGAAAAGTCTCCATCGGTAATTCTTTCTTCCTTTCCATTTAAATCAATTCTCCATAAATGTCTCTGCTTTTTATTATTATCAAAGCTATATACATCGTAGCCCTCTTTTTCTGCAGTAATTTCATCTTTGCTTTTCGCATCACTAGCCAAGAAATAAAGATATTTTGAGTCTTTAGACCATTTTACATTACTAACTCCCGTTCTGTGATTTGAAAGTTTTTTTGCCGAACCAATTTTGGTTGGGAGCAGATATATTTGATTGTTTCTAGAATTAAATTCATCGTCTTCATTATCTACAAATCCGTCTTTTGATGACGTAAAACTTATCCATTTTGAATCAGGTGACCATTCAGGATTGCCAATCCCTTTTTTCTCAAATGTAATTTTTTGGGATATTCTATCACTTAAATTTGCCAACCATAAATTGGGAATTTGTTTATTTTCTTTCCAATTACTTTCAGACAAAATATATAGTATTTTACTACTGTTAGGTGACAAAGAAACATTAGATATACCTGGAATATTTAAGAAGTCAATTATAGACATGTCTTTTTTTTGTGAGTAAATTATCTGACTCGAGAACAGAATAAAAAGTGCGGTTTTAAATAATTTAAGTTTGAACATAGAGTTAATTTTTAAAAATGTTAATTAATTCGTAAGGGAGTTTTCCAAAAGGAGCTTTTGACATATTTGCCATAATTGAAACTACCAAACTGTCTTTTGAAGAAAACACAAAAGTAGTACCTCCAACCGATCCTCCAGTATGCCCTAGGTATCGGTTATCTTTATCATCGTATCTTATTCTCCAACCAATTCCATAGTTGGTTTTCTCATCGTTTGGAAGTTTTTGGGAATTTGTCATTTCCTTTACTGTTTCTGGCAAAAGAAAATCAGTGTAAAGGACTTTCCATGTAAAGTTGGCTATATCCTGTGTGGTTGATACATAGCCACCTCCAGCCCATTTCCAGCTGTTATTCACATTTGGACAAAGAACAATATCTCCAAAATCATTTTTTTCATAAAATGAAACCTTTTCTTTCAATTCTAAATCAATTTCTTCAGCGAAAGTTTTGTCAAGCTGAAGCGGATTTAATATCTCGTTTTTCATAAGTTCAATGAAATTTTCTCCATATGCTTTTTCCATTGCTAGACTTAGCAAAGTCCAAGCATGAGTAGAATAACTGTATTTTCTGCCTGGTTCAAAAAGCAGGCTGTCATTAATAAATATGTTTAATGCATCGGAGGTATTTTCATAATTTAAATTCTGGTTCATATCATAACCATCTCTATAGTGTCTGATACCTGACAGGTGTCCAGCTATTTGTCTTAAAGTAATCTTTTTTTTATCAACTGGTAAATCTTTAATGTAAAACCCAACTGAACTATCAATCTCAATTTCTTTTTCTTCATACATTTTCATTAATGCAGTTCCAGCTAAAGTTTTAGAAAAACTCCCTATCCTGAATATAGAGTTTTTTGGATTTGCATTAATTTTTTGTTCTATATCTGCATATCCAAACCCTTTAGAATATTCTATGTTACCATCTTCATTTAATATTGTAACTGATAACCCTGGAATTTTATTTTTTTCAATAAAAGTGTTAATTAAATTGTACGCTTCTTTTTCCTTTTCATTCAATTTTTTATCGGAACAAGAAATTAATACAATAAATGAAGTTAAAATTAAATTAAAAAGATTTATTTTCATAAATGGTAAGTGTTGTATTAAAAGTAGTAATATGAAAAATTAAAAGCAATAAATATTTAATAATCACCTATATAAATATCATGAAGTTTTCAATTTATACTGTTCCTTTGAAAAAAAAATACCCTTTACAGATAAGTCGAGGAATAAAAGATCAATCAGTAAATGTATTTTTAAAAATTAAAGATGGAAAATTTACTGCTTGGGGTGAGTCTGCACCGGGAAAAAGTGAAAATGCTGATACAGCTCAAATTGTTAAAGAGCAACTTAAGAATTTTATTTCAACTAATATAGAAAATGAATCTATCGATGAACTTTACAATCGGGCTATGGAAATGAAAATTGCACCTTGCGCATATGCATCGATAGATATGGCTTTTTGGGATCTAAAGGCTAAAAAAGCAAACAAACCTTTATATAAATATTTAGATTTACCAAAACCAAGTCAACCAACATCTGTAACTATTGGTATAAATCCAGTAGAAGTAATTATAGAAAGAATCCCGATAATTTTGAAAGACAATAAATTTAAATCTCTAAAAGTTAAGTTAGGAAATCCTTTAGGCCTAGATGCAGATAAAGAGATGTTTGATGCGGTATATAAAATTTCAAAAAACCACAATGTGAAACTCAGAGTAGATGCAAACGGGGGATGGGACGTAAACCAAACAATTGAAATGATGGATTGGTTAAGTAGGCGAGAAGTTGATTATATAGAACAACCATTAAAAGAAGGGAATGAATCCGATTTAAAATATATTTTTAAAAAAAGAAAACTCCCTATTTACCTTGATGAATCTTGTAGATATGCCAATCAAATTCCAACATGGGCTAAATATGTCGATGGAATAAATCTAAAATTAATGAAGTGTGGTGGAATCACAGAAGGATTAAAAGTCATTAATACTGCAAGGGCTCACGGACTCAAAACTATGATAGGATGTATGTCCGAATCTTCGCTTTCGATTGCCGCCTCTGCTTCAATAAGTGGCATTATCGACCACATTGATTTAGATTCTCATTATAATTTAAATCCAGATCCTTCAACCGGTACCAATTTAATTAATGGAATAACATCCGTATCAGAAAATCCTGGACACGGTGGAGAACTAAAAAAAACTTACTATGCTTAAAAGAAGTCATAAGGTAGCTGTTTACATGGAAGGTCATATTTACAGTGAATATGGTAAAATGGGAATGGGAGTGTTAAGATATCTAGAAAATAAAATAGTATGTGTTATTGATTCAAAATACTCGAAAACAGATATTAATGACCATTATCCCAATTTAAAACCCGTTCCGATTGTAAATGATTTAGAATCTTCCATCCAACTAAAAGCTGAAGTTTTGATACTTGGTATAGCTCCTAGTGGAGGGAAGGTCCCAACTGATTGGTATCCTGTGATTAAAATGGCATTATCAAAAGGATTATCAATAATTAATGGTTTGCACGATCTTTTAGAAAATCGTTTTAAGAATCTTGTTTCAAAAAAAAATCAATGGATTTGGGATGTAAGGGTACCAAATTTTATCCCTGAAATTGCCACCGGTAAAGCAGCTAAATTAAATAATAAAAGGCTTTTGATGGTTGGAACTGATATGGCATGTGGTAAAATGACTACAGCCTTAGAAGTTTTGACATGGTCAAAACAAAATAAATTAAAAAGTGGATTTATTGCAACCGGTCAAATTGGTATAACAATAACTGGAGACGGAATCCCCCTTGATGCCTTTAAAGTTGATCATGCCTGTGGAGCAGTAGAAAGGAAAGTACTAGAATATGGTAAAAATGATTTAATAATTATAGAGGGCCAGGGTTCATTACTCCATCCTGGTAGTACCGCGACACTACCATTAATAAGAGGGTCATGTCCAACTCATTTAATTTTATGTCACAGGGCTGAAAAACGAAACTTAAGATATCCTGAAAATATTCAAATACCTAACCTCAAAAAGTTTATTGAATTAAATCAAAATCTTGCTCATGTTTTCGGTGCTTTCCCAGCGTCAAAGTGTATAGGAATTTCTTTGAATACATCAAAATTAAATGAAAAAGAAGCTCATAAAATAATTAATGAAACAAAAGAAATTACAGGTCTACCTGTTACAGATCCAGTTCGTTTTGGGGTAGAAAAAATCTGTAAAGACCTATTAGTTTATTGAGCATAATTACTTCCAATTGAGATGTTTCAGAAACCTATGCTTTTGTTGCAGACAAGCTTTAATAAACAAATAAATTTTAATTTTTTTTTCTTTTTAACCTCCTTTTAAAGTTAAAATTTTTACTAGATCGCTTTCTGGATTCTACTTTCAAATTATCTCCTTGCTTCTTTGCAGTCTTAATTTTAGGTGCTGAAAACCTGGGTTTCTTTGTATTTTTTTTTTCCTTTCCTATCTCAAGTCTATCAATATTTTTTTGATTGTGAAAAGGGTGATCTAAAATCACTTGTATTCTTTGTTTAATTAGCTTTTGAATATTTTTTAAGAAACTTTTCTCTGAGCTTGAGCAGAAAGTAATAGCTTCACCGGTTTCTTGAGCTCTACCTGTACGTCCAATCCTATGGATGTAGGTTTCCGGGACGTTCGGTATATCATAGTTTATAACCAATGACAACTTACTCACATCAATTCCTCGGGCTGCAATATCGGTTGCAACTAGTATGGAAAACTTGTTTTTTTTAAAGCGCTGTAATGTTTTTTGTCTTGAGTTTTGAGATTTGTTTCCATGAATTGCTTCAGACTTAATATTAGATTTTCTTAAAAACCTTACAATTTTATCTGCGCCGTGTTTAGTACGGGAGAATATTAAAGTTGAAATATTTTTTTTTTTAGCAATCAAATACTTTAGTAAATCAACTTTATCGGATTTACTGACATAATATAAATACTGAGAAATTTTCTCAGCAGTAGTCTTTTCTGGTTCTATAGCCACACGTTTGGGGCTAAATAATATTTGTTTTGATAACTCTATTATTGTTTTTGGCATTGTTGCTGAAAAAAATAAAGACTGTCTTTTTGTGGGAAGTTTTGTAATTATCTTTTTGATATCATGGATAAAACCCATGTCAAGCATCTGATCTGCTTCATCTAACACAAAGTATTTTATTTTGTTTAGATGAACATAACCTTGTGCAATTAAATCAAGAAGACGTCCAGGGGTAGCTACTAAAATATCTGCTCCGGTTCTTAGAGCACTAGTTTGCTTATGTTGACGAATACCACCATAAATAACAATACTTTTATTGCCTGTATATTTTGAGTAATCAGTAATATCATCGTTAATCTGAATTGCGAGTTCTCTTGTAGGGGAAATAATAAGGGCTTTGAGTATGCGTTTACCCTTTCTGTTAGACCTTGTTAAGTAAAGTTGTTGCAAAAGAGGTATAACAAATGCAGCAGTTTTACCCGTCCCTGTTTGTGCGCAACCAAGTAAATCTCTGCCCTCAAGAAGTGTGGGAATAGCTTCTGCTTGAATTGGTGTTGGTTTTTTGAATCCTTGATCCTCGATTGCTTTTAGTATTGGAGCGATAATCTCCAAGTTAGAAAATGTCATTAGTGCGAAGGTAACTCTAAGGTTTCAATAATAAACCTAAATTCACTATTAATTATTTTTAAATAACTTAAAAAAAACATTAAATATATTATTCCTTCTTAATCAAAATTTAGAAACGTTCTTTGAAAATAGTGATATACATGTCAAGAATAAGTTAATGAGTTCGATATTTGAAAAAAAGATAGAATTTAACGGCAAAAAGTATCGAATCCCAATCATTAAGAAAGGATTCTATTATATCTAAGTCAATATCAAGGTGTTAGAAGTGTTAGAAACTAAAAAGGAGACGAAATTTCAAAAATCTCCCCATTTGTACTCGGAGCGGGACTTGAACCCGCACGGCCG
>CENG01080804.1_pt1 | contig 12012 bp, 15 predicted proteins | sample 530131 | NCBI WGS metagenome assembly CENG01 (sample SAMEA2591057, study PRJEB7988) | marine metagenome | biome: marine biome (ENVO:00000447); feature: surface water (ENVO:00002042) layer; material: saline water (ENVO:00002010), including plankton (ENVO:xxxxxxxx) | depth 5 m
ACCTTTGTACCACGAAAAACATTATGGTTGGTTAGAACGTATGATTCCTTACGCTGAAAATATCGCTTTAGATTATTCTACCAATCTTACAACGCTAGAATACAAAGGTAAAAGCATTCTTGATTTATGGAAGAAATTTAAAAAAATTAATGTTAAAATTAGTCTTGACGGCGACCCTAGTTGTTATGAGTATGTACGTGTGAATGGAAAATTAAAAAAGGTTGAAGAAAATATTAAATTATTACAGCAATTAGAAAATATAAATATCATAGGTACATGCACAACAAGTATGTTAAACATTACTAGATTTGTTGATATATGCAAATACTTTGAAAGCCTAGGAGTTTGGTATCATACTAGTTTAGTTCAATACCCTAACGAACTAAACATAAAAAATTTACCGATATTACTTAAAGAAAAAGTAACCAAAGAGTGGTATGAGTACAAAGACACACTTACCGATAGTAAAAATCACAAAAGAATAAAATTGTTTGGACAAAAATGTATTGACTACATGAATAGTCAACATAGCGATAAATGGGAAACTTTTCTACAGTATAGTTTGGTTTTAGACAGAAATCAAGGAACTTCTTTGCTCAAGTGGTACCCAGAATTTGCACCTTTCGTTGACACTGCGTGGCAAGACAAATTTTCCAGAAAGGTTTCTTCTGCTGTAGTGAAAGCGTAAGTTAATATAATTTTCTTCACATATTTCTTTAGCCTTGTTGACTTGATGTTTATTATGATCAAACACAATAAACTGCCATTCTGTTTTTAATCCCATAGAAGAACAAAGTTTCATAGCTTGTAACATTAGTTTTGTATTTTGTCTTTTTCTATACATAGGACTAGTATCTTCTAGACCATCTATACCAAATATCCATTCTACTTTTTTGTTTGCACTAAAGGCATCTTTGTACCATTCAAGGTTTTTTTGGTGAGCGGCAGTGTGTACTCTAAATTGGTTAGGTAAGTCATTTGTGGTTTTAAGAAGGTCTATAAATTGTGAATGGAAAACCGGATCGCTTAATCCTCCACAGAAACTTATTTTAGGAAAAAAGTCTGCTAGTTTTTGTAAATCTAGCACACTTATATCATCAGATTGGTTGAGTTTGTTTTTAAAATATTGTAAACTATCTGAATTTTTCTTTTTTGGATCTTCTAATATGTTCCGCATACATGCACTACAACCAAGTATGCATCTATACGAAATATCTACATTAAGCCATTGTGTTTTTTGATATTGTATATATTCATTCACCGCACATTTCCTTACACCTATCACATGCACCTTCGGGGTTGTTCTGTAGTGTATCTATAAATTTTTTCCAAGGCTTGCTTTCTAAAATTTGTTCAACACTGTCTACATTAGACAATTTTAATTTTCCATCTAACAACCCTTTTTCTCTCATATAATCTTCTGCTTTTCTTTGTTCCATCCAACAGCATGGATATAGATAACCAGTAGCACTAAAGTAAAGAGTTTGGTTTCCGGAGGTGTTTGGTAAACATTTTGGCTTCATTACATTCCAATTTCTTCGATCCAGTCATTAATAGCAATTCTTTTTTCTACATCAAAGGTGCCATTATTAAGTGGAGTATCGTTTGGTTTATTCCGCACACGTTTGTCACCAATTTCTGTTCTAGGGTAACCAACGCCAACAGCTACAATCATTTCAGCTACGTAGCTACCTTCTTCGCCCATACTGCCGTCAACTGCTCCGCAGTATCCTGTAGACAATCCCAAAGACTCCGCACACCACACTAATGTTGCTGAAGATATTCCTGCCTGAATACAGGTGTGTTTTTGCCAGCGTTTTTCAGACCATTCATATTCTAATTTAGCTTCCGGCCTAGGTAAAAACAAAAACACATAAGGAGCAAGAAGTTGTGGATTCCGCATTTCTGGATGTGTTGGACCGCAATGGCTAGCATCGTATAATGTTTCTTTCTCAGTCACAGCGTTCGGACCAAGTATAACAACTCTGCATGGTAATTTATTATTTTTACTAGGAGACAAACCAACTGAATTTTTTAACATGTCTATATATTTCCGAGGCACAGTTTTATCGCTAAAACTTCTACAGGTAATTCTATTTGTAACCAAATCTGCGAACATATTTTTCTCTCTATAATACTTATTACAAAAATGTGTTTTGTTTAGGTGTTACTGGCATAGTCCAAGATAGTGTATTTATTTTTATAAATGTTGTAAATAACTTGACAACGAAACAAAAATCAGGTATAATAAAAGCATGAATGAAGATTTAAAATGGAGTAATTACGATTTCACTAAGATCCCATTTGACGATATTGTCAGTGTTGGTCAACGTACTCTGCTTTATCGCGATTTATTTACAGTATCGTGGTTACTTGGTAGATTCTGCAACTACAAATGTTCCTACTGCTGGCCTTACGCAAGAAGCGATCGTAAAGACCACCGTCCTACCGAGCTCTGTTTGCTTACAGTGGATGAAATCAAACGTCAAGCTAGACTCAACGGCTTCAATTCTTTTCACTTCTCCCTGTCGGGAGGAGAACCTACTTTCCATCCTGGATACTTGGACATACTAAAGCATCTAGCAGATGATGTAGAAAACACAAATTATACAAGCATACACATGACATCAAACTGTTCAAGGAATATGAAATGGTTTGAGACTTATGTAGAGTATGCAAAGCCCTTCCATAGAGCAAGTATCACAGCAAGTCTGCACACTGAACATGTAAACACAAAGGAGAAGATGCAGGAGTTCGCAGACAAATTAATCCTGTGCCAAGAACACGATGTACAAATTACAATCAATCAAGTTATGGTTCCAGAGTGGTTTGAAAGAGATTGGGAAAACGCTTTGTTCTTTCACGAGCAAGGAATCAATGTCACACTCAAGCCTCAATCGGATCCGACTGCGTCAAGAGTGGTTGATGGATACACAAAAGACCAACTTGATAGACTGTATAATGGAATGCCACAGCGAGCATATACCGAGGTAAAACGCAAATGGGGAGGTAGACCTAAGCCTACTTTTCAAATACCTATAGGTGTACATGGAAAAAACGATGCTAGTGTGCCTTGGCATATGCAAGTAGAGCTAAAAGATTCTACAGGTAAAAAGTGGTATATGGATCAAGCAGAGCGTTTCAATGCATTTAATTTTAACAACTTTGAAGGCTGGCAATGTAATGCCGGCTATAGTGGCATTATTATACGTGAACCTGACGGTTCTATAAAAAGGAGTTACTCGTGCCATGATGCACCTCTTGGTAATATTGAAACAGGTTTCGAGCTATTTAAGGCACCTAAAAAATGTATTACAAAAAGTTGTGTTAGCAGTGCAGATTCAAAAATTCCTAAATCTAAATATAATGAATCTTCTTAATCTTTTTGTGATCATATTTACGTGCAGATTTTATTTGTTCATCGCCTAAATAACACAGTTCTCTCTTTATAGGCTTTCCTTTACCATTTTGTTTTGGATGTCCTACGCCTAGCATTAGTATAGGACTTAGGTTTCCAATACCTGTATGCTGTTCTATTATATTTGTGACAGCATTACTTAAAAAGCATCTACAAAACCCTGTCTCATAACCCAAATAGGTAGCGGCCAAAACTGCGGCACCACTTGATATGCCAACACTTATATTAAGCAAGTGATGATCTTGTAATTTTTCTTGCATAATGTAATCCGCACTAGGAGATTTACACCATATATAAAGTAAAGGAGCATTAACTTGTCCGTTGTTCAAAGGAGCGAATTTTACATCTTTATCAAAGGCAACTCTATAAAATTCTTCATTAACTTGTGTATTTGTGGATACTACTAATTCATAATTCAGTACATTTTGCTTAGTGGGCATATTAGTAGCAACTGTGGTTATAGTGTGTAGATCAGAATCGTCAAACTTTTCGTAGGTCCAATTTCGTCTACACTGACCAGCTACATTGCTTGCATCTATTAACCTTTGTTGATTTTCGCTTAACTTTTCATCAAAATTTTCCATATATTGAAACACCTTTTGTCTTTATTGTTAAATATTTATACGGATCTCAAAAAGGATATTTTAATGGATTGGGTAAAATTGATAGAAACAAGGCATACTACATTTGCTTGGCAAGATACAGTACCAGATAAAGACCTGATATTAGAAGCTCTTAAAGAAGTTTATCAACATATACCTAGTAAAAATCTAATGTTCCCCTATCAAGTAAGATTGATGAGAAATGATGATCCAGAAATACGTAAAGAAATTATGACGATTTGCCACAGAAATCAGGAAATGGACAAGGAAGTTGATCACGGTAATCCTCAAGTTCTAGCACCTTGGCTGTTAGGATTCAATTCAAGATGGACATCAGATCTAGAAACTAGATATGAGAAGACTTCAAAACGCGGTGAATTCAATGGAATAGGCAAAGGTCAAAAGCGTACAAATGATCCTAACGGAAGTCAAACTCAAACAGAAAATATTGAAATAGGAATCTTTAGTGCGTATATAATGTTGTCTTTAGCTAATCGCGGATTATCAACCGGAATGTGTCAAAACATTTGTAACAATTACACAAGAGCTGAAGAAATATTTAAACTAGCAGAAGACGAAAGGGCGTTGGATTTTAGATTTATTATGGGCATCGGTTATGCAAAAGATATAGAAACAAGACATCAGTACTTTGATCCAAGGATAGATGCGGGAAAACATATTCCTTTTCCGCCTATAAATGTAGAAATAGCCTATCCTCGTCCTAGCTTTGATGATGTAATAAAAGTAATAAAGGAGTAATAATGGATCTCAAAAAAACAGATAAACATGGTAACGCTTTAAACCTTACACCAAAAGCCAATCGTTCACAAGCGGATTATTATAGTTATTGGAAAAATGATCCTGAAAGTTTAGAACCTACAGCAGAAGATATCAAGTGTGAACTACAATTACAAGCACTTGGAGACTTTGAATTATTAGACTTCAAGTTTGATCATAGAATATTCGAAAAGCAAATACAAGAACAAACTTTTGTGCCTTATCTTAGACGGGAAGGAATAAGCAATGATAGAGAAGGTTTACTACTAGTCGGCTTAGAAGGTGATAAACCAACTGATAGTTTAAGTAGACCAGAAGCAATGAAACGTGCAGGTCGAATGCTATACGAAAAAGATTTCAAATATCCAACACAAGCATATAGGGACTTAACTAGTTTACACCCTATTTTAGATTACTGGGGAGAGCTAGGACGCACAATGATTATTAAAAGTAACAAAGGTGGATGGTTCCCTCCTCATAGAGATAGTCCTCATCTAGTAAGAGACTGTTTTAGAGTAGTTACATTTATAGGTAATCAATCAGGAATGAATAGTTATGAATGGTGGCTCGGCGATAAGAGGCAGACTGTTGTAGCTAATAAAACTTATTTTGTTGACACAAGAAAAGTACATAGAACACATAGTTGGGACGATGATAGTTTACATTTAATTTTAAATATTCCTAAAACTTGGGAAAATGTTATGAAACTAATGAGTTGTGTAGAATGGTACTGATGCGTACACAAGAACAAATACAAAAAATAAAACAAGGACAAGGCGATCCTTATTCAATAAGTGATATAGTAGACGTTAATAGTTTATACAATTACTATGAACTTAATGAAGAACAAGCAATACAGAAAAATACAGGACCCAAAGTGCTAAAGGTAGATCCTAATGAAAAAGTATTTGAACCTTTAATTACATCTTTAAAGCAACAAGTGGGCGAGTTTGATATTAGATACATTCATTACTTTGATGTTACAGACCCGCATATTATACATAATGACGATGAATTTGAATATCCAACTTGTTATAAAGCATTTACTATTCCTTTACGTATATATGGTAATAGTAATGATGTCAAGTTAATTATTTTTGATCAATATTATTATGGGGGACCTGCTAAGTTTGTTAATGGGGAAGATACTAGCGATTGGAATATTCACTACAACACATTTTTGTCAAGTTACGGACATGTAGAAAATATAAAATTACATTCTACAGTTGATGGCAATTTTAAAAACAATTACCTAACACACCTAAAAGATAGCTGGCTCAATGGACTTAGTATTAATAAAGCATTACCTTGGCAAATTGGTGATGCACTATGTTTCGACAGTTTAGCATTACATTGTAGTTCTGATTTCAGAAGTAAAGGAATAGAACGTAAGATTGGGTTAAGTATATTTACAACTAGAGATTGATATGGAAATTAACAATAAAGGCTTATACATACTAAAAGATGGCGACTATGTACCATATGAAATACCTATGGGCAAAGTTATAATGTGCGGTGTACCTGGAGCATTTACACTCGGTTGCACAAAAAGACATCTACCTGGTTTTGTAAACAATTTAGATAAACTAGACTGTAAGGTAATTTTTATAGGTGTTAATGATCCTAGTGTGATGCATGAATGGAATACACTACACGGACACAAGGATATAGATGCAGTTGCAGATCCATTAGCAGTTTTTAGTAAAAGCATAGGCAAAGATAAAGACTATGGCAATACTATGGGAGTAAGATGTCAGCGTTTTGCTATGTTATTACAAGACGGAAAATTTATTAAGTTTTATGACAATCCTTTTATAGAAGGTATTTTATGATGATACAAGGATTAGCAGAATACGTAGATATCGGTGATAGGGTAGATTTACTTGAAATCTTATACAAAAAAGTAAAGGAAACACAATCAAATACTTTTGGCAAAACTCCATTTAGAAGTTATTCACTTGAAGATCGTGAAGGCAAGCCAACAGGATATGAACAAGAGTTTGATCCTATACTTGCAGAACATAGAAAAGTTCATCCTAACTATCAATTTAGATCTACAGGATTTAACACGGCAGACAGTACAGAGAAAGATGTGTTTGCACATACTGATATAGATTTAGATACCGAAAATCCTAATTATTATAACTTGGTAATACCTGTATTTGGTGCGTCAAGAATAGATTATTTTGAGACTAATGAAGACGAAGTATACTTGCCAGAATTAAATGTATATGGTTACGCTTATTATCATGAATTCCATGCACAAAAAGAAATGGGACAAGGAACACCGGAGTTTGAAAATTTTTTAAGTGAAAGGAAAATAGGACATATTATTGTAGACAAACCTCTATTGCTAGATACAAATACAATGCATAGAGTAGTAGTTACAGAAGCACCAAGATGTGCGTGGGTAACACGTTGGAATAATATTAAAGAAGATATTGATTTTTATACGTTTAAAAATAGAGTTGAATCAATATTGGGTTAGGAGATAAAATGAATAAAAAAAGTTTACCAACTATAGCTGATCTAGGGTTAAACGTTGATCTAGATAAATTGAGAGCAGAAACTGATAAACTTGCAGAAAAGTTTGTTGATGTACGTACTGCAAATCCAATGCTATGTATGAATCACGAGGAATTAGTTAAAGATGTATACGACAACTTTGAACAAATAAACCTTACTACGCCAAGTGAAATTTTACCCCACACAACCAGCATTAAGGAGCGTCTAAGACGCCGAGAAGAACATTTGTATAATGTACCCACTGAAGATTATCCAGGCAGTTACTTTGAAGAAATTGTAACACAATGTAAAGCACCAGCAAGTCGTATTAGAATTACAAAACTAGCACCAGGTAAAATGATTCCCTGGCATGTTGATTATGATGTAAATTATGCAGTACGTTGTATTGTTCCTATTTACGGCGGTAGTAATGTAGTAAATTTATTTAAAAGAGATGGTAAGCTAGAAGCATATAATTTAACAGATGGAACAGCAAATTTCCTTAATATAGGATATGCTCATGCAGTAGTAAACATGAGTGACAAACCTAGGATAGCATTAATGTTTAGTTTGGATGGTACAGATGACCTCGCAAGTTTATAATTATAACGACACAGAATTAAGAGACCTTGTAAAGAAAATACAAACACAAGGACTTTCAATACACCATGAACAAGAATTTACTGAAGCACAAATTATAGAATTCTTTAAACGTATAGGCGAGTGCGAAGCACCTGGATTATTTATGAATCCTAAAGAGCATCCAGAATTATTTTTAGTTTCTGATCGTAAAGATGAGCAAGGAAACAAATTAGGAATGTTTGGCGGTGGCGAATTAGGTTGGCATTCAAACGGTAACAGTAGACACTTAATAGATAAAATATTAATTGCTCTTTATTGTATAAAAGGAGATGTCAATACAACTTTAAGTATCTGTAACACAAGTGATCCTTTTTACGACTTATCAAAAGACGAACAAGAGTATTGGCGTAGTATTACTATTCGTCTTAAGTTTCAAAATGACACTATGTACCACTTAGATGAAGACGATCCTGAATTAGAGTTTATGAGTAAGAACAAAGGAAGTATTAGACCTCTAGTAGGACAACACCCGCACACTGGCGCAGATTACTTTTACTTTCCTTATCATTTTATTATAAAAGCATGGGAAGGAAAAAAGCAAGTAGACCACGAAGAAATTATTGAACGTTTAAAGCCTATTATATTTAAAAGTCGTTATCAAACACATCATATATTTGCAGAAGGTGATTTGCTTATGATGGATCAGTTTACAACACTACATAGAAGAACCCCTGTAATGGGTGATAGATTATTATGGAGAGTCGCCTGCGACTATAAGAGAGTATGCAATTAGAAATCAAACAACAATTAAGAAAAAATGCTCATATAGATGTTCCCTGTCATACAGATGTTTTAAATATTCTTAAAACACAATTAGTAAGTGACACATATTTTAAACGTGGCAGTGGCAAAGCAACAAAAGAATTTGAAGAAGTAGAAGCACAACATAGAGAATGGGTCAAAGATATCATTGATCTAGACCAGTTTCCTTACTGTTATTTTGTTAATGGTGCAACTGATGCTATACATCATTGGGTTATGACAGAAAAAAGACCTTGGCAAAAGTTAGCCGGCGAATATGAATATGCAGATATGATAGGACCAAAAGGATCTGTATGTTGTGATGTTCCAGGACAGTTTATGGCTGAGAATGGCAGGTATGGATTAGGACGTATTGTTGACGATAGCAAGCCAATGTATCTTTCCGTGCCATCAGCCGCTGATGGAAATTATTTTGATGTAGAATTAAAACGTGAATTAAACTGTCCCGTAATTTTAGATTGTACTTACGTTAGTTCTACAAATAAACAAAAAATAAATGTAACAAAAAATACTGAACAAGTATTTTTTAGTTTTTCAAAAGGATTTGGTTTAGTAGGTCAACGACTGGGTCTAGTATACACAAAACAACCACATGCATCTTTACATCTGTTAAAAGAGTTTGAAAATTGGAATTATACTGGTGTTAGAACAATGCAATTGATAATGAAAAATTTTGCTGTTGATGAAATGTGGAATAGATATAGACCTAAACAATTAGAAATTTGTGAAAAATTAGAACTTAAACCATCGGACTGTTTTTATATGGCAACTTCTAGAGATCCGTTTTGGACTAGAAGGAGAAGAATGCGTTGGAATGATACTGCTAGGATTTGCATAACAAGTTTGTTTGATGACTATCTATAGAAGAGGAAAGCATAATGATAGAAAAACAAATATTAGATTACACAGATAACGACTTTGAAAAATTAGTTGAAAAAATTGTTAAAAAAGGAAGTGCAGTATTGCATGATCAAAACTTAACAAGACAACAACTTGCAGAAGCTTGTGCAAGAATGGGCGAAGTAGAAGAGCTGGATTACTTTATGAATCCCGTAGACAGTCCACAAATTAGTATTGTATCTGGTAAAATAATAGACGGAAAAGCAATTGGTATTTTTGGCCCTACAGAATTAGAATGGCATGCCAACGGAACTGGTAGATATAATTTTAAAGAAATATGTGTAGGATTATATTGTGTTGAGGAGTGTGTAGATACAGTTCTATCACTAGTTGATCAGTGCAAAGCGTTTGAAGAATTGCCAGAGGAAGAAAAAGAATACTATCGTAATATAGATATTAATTTGGATAATACAAGAGGAGTTGCACCGTCTATTTGGCGAGACGACGGTGTTTATTCTAAGGCATATCAAATGGCCGACGGTGAGCATGACTTTAGATTAGGACAAGAACATTATCAAGAAACAATAGATAGACGTCCATTAGTCGCTAAACATCCTGTGAGCGGGAGAGAATATCTTTATCCAATGTTTATATACATGTTTAAAGCATATTACAAAGATGGTACAGAATTAGAAAACTTTCAAGAGTTTAAAGATACATTATATAAAAAAATTACAAGATCAAAATATATGTTTCATCATGTGTTTAGAAAAGGTGACTTATTATTTATGGATCAATTAGTGACTAGTCATAGACGTTCAGCTGTAAAAAATGCAAATAGAACATTATGGAGAACTGCATTTGATTATTCAAAAGCAGTTGTAGATTACACTCCGGTAACATTCGAATGAATGTAGTTGGCATCAGTTTTAGCTATGCAGATAATAGTTTACAAACCCGTGGACTTAAATTACTGCAAGAAAAATTAGATATTCAAGTGTGTGATATGCTTGACTATAATATGCCTATATGTAATAGTAACAAAAGTGATGGACAAGTTCCTGAAAGCGTAAATTCATTTTGTGATGTGTTAGAAAGTGCAGATATTCTTGTTTTTGCTATAAGTGAAGCAACTAGCCATTACAGTGCTGGATTCAAAAATGCAATGGACTGGCTAGTAGTAAAGTCTAAATTCAATGCAAAACTTGGTACAGATTATGCTATCACTGATAAGCCTATATTTGTAGTAACGTTCACACCAACTTCTAAAGCACCAAACGGAGCAAGGCATTTTGATATAACAAAGCAATTATTAACCAAACTAGGTGCTAATGTAGTAGATTGTATTGCTGTTAATAATGCTTGGAAAACAGTTATTCCTGGCGGTTTAAACGCTATATTAAGCGTCTACAGTGCTATTAACGACTTTATGTACAGTTATACTCCTACTTTAAAAAATCCACCAAATAAAGACGATTTTAGCAGTCCTGAGTGGCTAAAAACGTACAATGAATGGGATATGGCTTGGCGTTATGAAATGAAACCAGTGCATAGAGTAAACGAAATGCCCTGGCCACGCATAGATAATAATGCAAAGGATATAGTCGAAGTTCCTTTGAAAGAAGACTACAAATTACGCAGTATGGACTATTTAGATACACCAGAGGCACGTTGTATTTTTGATAAACAAGCAGACATTATTATTGGAAATAATATTAAAGGTATTGTAGATGTAGGTTGTAGAATTGGTATAGTAAATGATATATTGCATGAACGTGGGTACACAGATTATAACTATATGGGTTATGATACAAGTATTCAACCAATAGAGTATGCACAAGAGCTTTGGGCTGGGTATGATAATATTGAATATAGATGTGCAAGCATGTACGATCCTAATCCTGTTGACTTTGATGTAGACTGTGTTATATGGAGTGGAGTATTGTTATACAATCCAGACAACCACATGCAGTTGTTTAAAGATGTTACGTTTAATCAGTATGGAGCAAAACATGCTATTATTCAAGAACCGTGTAAAGATCAAGATGACGATAAGTGGTTACCAAATATGAAACTAAACACAATAGAACAAGATTTGTACAAATATGCAGAACAATATAATTACAAGGACTGGGTAGTAGAAGCAAATGTATTTTCAGGTAGAAGAAGGATAGCCCACGTATGGATTTAAAAATTATTCCATATATCGTAGATGGCAAAGAAAATCCTAATATACCGGCTATAGATTTTATAAATGCAAAACAAGCAATCAAATATATGAAGGAAGAAAGCAAGTCAGACCGTCTAGCAGAGAATTACGATAAATGGTTAAAATTAGATACCATGGCAATGTACTGTGTTGTTTGGGATAATAAAGTTAATCGTCCGGTAATGGCTAGCGGTGCTCAACATATGAGCAATAATACTTGTAGACTTTTTAGTAGGTATTATCTTTTTAATTCATAT
>CENG01124914.1_pt1 | contig 11993 bp, 10 predicted proteins | sample 530131 | NCBI WGS metagenome assembly CENG01 (sample SAMEA2591057, study PRJEB7988) | marine metagenome | biome: marine biome (ENVO:00000447); feature: surface water (ENVO:00002042) layer; material: saline water (ENVO:00002010), including plankton (ENVO:xxxxxxxx) | depth 5 m
AATAAAGGCATGGTCACCTATGGTTGAAAATTGATGAACCGCCACCAATCCTGCCAAGATTACGTGGTTACCAATTGTAATGTGCCCAGCAAGAGTACTGTTGTTTGAAAATATGCAATTGTCCCCAACAAAACAGTCGTGGGCAACATGGCAATAGGCCATGATCAGACAATTGCTTCCTATCTTGGTGAGTTGTCTATCTGAAGTACCTCTGTTAATGGTTACACACTCTCTGATGGTGGTATTGTCTCCAATAACAGCCAAGGTGTCTTCACCCTTAAATTTTAAATCCTGTGGCATTGCTGCAATAACAGCCCCTGGAAAAATATTACAATTTTTACCTATTCTGGCTCCTTCCATAATCGTAACATTGGAACCTATCCAAGTCCCCTCACCAATTTCCACATTGTTATCGATAGTAGTAAAAGGTTCAATAACTACATTTTTGGCTACTTTAGCCTCGGGATGGATATAAGCTAAGGGTTGTTTCATTACAATTATTTTCGTTTGATGATTTGTGCCATGAGTTCACCTTCAGTTGTCAGATTTCCGTTGGCAAAAATCATTCCTCTCATATGACATATGCCTCTCCTGATGGGCGAAATCAATTCCAATTTAAACAGGAGCGTATCACCAGGCTTAACAGGTCTTTTAAATTTTACGTTGTCCATTTTCATAAACAGCGTAATGTAGTTTTCGGGATCGGGAACAGTATTAAGCAAAAGTACCCCTCCTGCTTGTGCCATGGCTTCGATTTGCAAAACACCAGGCATAACAGGTGCACCAGGAAAATGTCCAACAAAAAAAGGCTCATTCATGGTGACATTTTTGAGACCAACAACGTGGGTCTCCGAAAGCTCAAATATTTTATCAACCAAAAGAAATGGAGGGCGGTGTGGTAACATTTTGATGATATCGTTGACGTCCATTAATGGTTCAGAATTCAGGTCAACTTTGGGAGCGTTTTGTCGTCTTTCTTGCTTGATAATTTGAGAGAGTTTTCTTGAAAAATTAGCATTTACTTTATGTCCCGGTTTGTGAGCAAAGACTTTACCTCTTATGTGTTGTCCCACCAGTGCCAGATCTCCTATAACGTCTAAGAGTTTGTGTCGTGCTGCCTCGTTGGAAAAATGAAGGCTCAGATTATCCAATATCCCGTTGGGTTGCACTGCAATATTGTCTTTACCAAAAGCTTCCTTCAAACGATCCATATTGCTCTCAGAGAGAGGCTTGTCTACATAAACGATGGCATTGTTCAAATCCCCACCCTTGATCAGTCCGTTTTCCAATAGCGTTTCCAGCTCATGTAAAAAACTAAAAGTTCTAGATGGTGCAATCGTATCTTTAAAATCAGAAAGGGTATCTAATGATGCATTTTGAGTACCCAAAACTTTTGTCTCGAAGTCAACCATAGTTGTGACTTGGTACTCGTCGGAGGGAATTAAAGTGATTTCACTTCCTGATTCCTCATCTTTGTAGGTAATCAGCTCGGTTACTACATATTCTTCCCTCAGTTTGTTTTGTTCTACAATACCAATAGACTCTATGGCCTCAACAAAATATTTGGAGGATCCATCCATGATTGGTGATTCTGCGGCATCGAGTTCGACGTAACAATTGTCTACACCCATCCCTACTAATGCAGCCAACACGTGTTCTGAAGTTTGAATTTTGGTGCCCTCTTTTTCCAGGTTGGTGCCACGATCAGTATTGGTTACATAATTAATGTCTGCAGGTATTTCAACTGAAGGGCTTAAATCTGTCCTAACAAAAATATAACCAGTATCTTCTGGGGCAGGGCTAAAGGTGAGTTTTACGGTTTTACCAGTATGAAGCCCTACGCCCTCCAAAGTAACCCTATCTTTAAGTGTTCTTTGTTTAATTTTTTTTTTTGTCATAGGTCAAGTTTCTTAACGATTCGGTTTAATTCTTTAACAATATTGGGTAAGTTTTTAAAATAGACATAGGATTTGTTGTAGTCATTATAAGAGAATGCTGGCGTACCCTGTATTACCGCATTGTCTTTGATGCTACTAATAACTCCAGATTGACCTTGAATTTTGACATTATCCCCGATATTAATATGGCCAACGACTCCAACTTGACCCCCGATCACGCAATTTTTTCCGATTTTGGATGATCCTGCGATTCCGGTTTGTGCTGCAATAACAGTATTCTCTCCTATCTCTACATTATGAGCAATTTGAATTTGATTGTCAAGCTTGACACCGTTGCCTATAGAAGTAACTCCCAATGTCGCCCGATCAATGGTTGAGTTGGATCCTACCTCAACACGATCTCCCAAAACGACTATTCCCGTTTGGGGTATTTTTTTATAACTTCCGTTTTTTTGTGGTGCAAATCCAAATCCGTCTGAGCCAATAACAGTTCCACTATGGATTACACAATTTTGCCCAACAATGGAGTCTTCTAAAATTTTCGCACCAGGAAATACAATTGTCCCTTCTCCGATGGTAACATTACTGCCTATGTAGACTTGAGGATAAATTTTCACATTGTCACCGATCTCTGCATCCTCTTGAATACAAGACATATCTCCAACGAAACAATTCTTTCCTATTTTGACCGAAGGATCAATTACAGCAGATTTAGCAATACCAGATTTGGTGGTTTTTGCCTTGTGGTAGTAGTCCAAAAGAACAGTGAAGGAGTCATACGCATTGTTGACCCTTACCAATGTGGTGGAAAGATCTTCCTCAGCAATAAAATCCTGATTAACTATTGTTATCGAGGCTTGTGTTTTGTAGATAAAAGGGGTGTATTTGGGATTAGATAAAAAAGTAAGTGACCCTTTTTGAGCTTCTTCAATTTTTGAGAGTTGAAAAATCTCAACATTGGGATCACCCTCTACAGTTCCTTCGAGTTGAGTAGCTATTTGTTGGGCTGTAAATTTCATCGATGCAAAAATATGAAATTTAAGTTAGATGTCGATTTCTAGGAAAGCATAAATAATACTTCTTCTGAATACGGGAAAGTTCTTCTGAATCAAAAAAAGCGTCTGCTTCCCTTAGTTCTTTCAGTTTTCCATTTTTACCTAGTATCCATATTTGTTTATCTTGAGGAACGTAGGTCTGATTGTAAACCGCTCCGGTAAAGACAAAATAGGGGTAATCTTCTTCAGTGTAGTTGAAGTTTTTCAATCGGTGACGCTTACGCTCAGCTGCTTCGGGCTCAAATGGATGGTCTTGAATCTTGATCTTTAGTAGCTTTCTATTCACCAGCATATTAGAAAGCTTAGACAACACCTTGTCCTTATCATTTTGCCAAGATTTTAATCCTTGAATGATGTCTGAATCATCCAAAAGAAGAAAATTTTCAAGCTGAATATTGGTGGGGTGAGTATTCACATCATAACGTGATAAAAAATAGGCCAAAGGGTCAGAGGCCAAAGGTTGAGCTCCATTTTGGTAACAAAAACGAACCCTTTCCAGTATTCGGGTTAGTAAAAATTCAGCGGATAGGCTTGTTTTGTGCAAATAAACTTGCCAATACATGAGTCTTCTGGCCATTAGAAACTTTTCTATGGAGTAAATACTCTTTTCCTCAAAAGCCAATTGATCATCCACCACCACCATCATTTCAATGATTCGCTTGCTGTTGATATTGCCCTCAGTAGCTCCCGAATAAAAGCTATCCCGTTTGAGATAATCCATTCGATCCAGATCGATCTGACCCGCGATAAGTTGATGCATGAATTTTCTTTTGTATTGATTGGTGAAAATGGCAATGGGAAGATCCAAGGCTCCATTTAATTCATCATTCAACTTTTTCATGATTTCGATTGAAATTTCCTCATGCATGACCTTTCCCGCCAAAAGGGCCTCTGTAGTATGTGAAAAGGGACCATGTCCAATGTCGTGGAGCAATATGGCCAGTTGCATGGCTTCAGCCTCTTCCTCGCTGAACTCAACTCCTTTCTTTCTCAATACCTCAATGACTTCTTGCATCAAATGCATGGCTCCTAAGGCATGTTCAAATCGGGTGTGATGCGCCCCAGGATAAACATAATAGGAAAATCCCATTTGAGAAATCCTTCTCAAACGCTGAAACCATGGGTGAGAAATTACCTCAAAAATTAATGGAGAACGAATACCAATAAATCCGTAAATTGGGTCGTTCAGTAGGACTACCTTTTTTGTTTTCAAAATTGTCAATCTAAGTGCAAATATATATAATATGACTCCAATCAAAATCTTGTGGGTAGATGATGAAATTGAGTTGCTCAGACCCCATTTTTTATTCCTAGAGGGTAAGGGCTACCAAACCACTGCTTGCAATAATGGCCAAGACGCCCTTCTGATAATCAAAGAAGAAGCCTTTGATGTGTTGTTATTGGATGAAAATATGCCTGGTCTGGGGGGGTTGGAAACCCTTAACAAAATTAAGCTGAGGTCTCCCAACCTTCCAGTAATTATGATTACCAAAAATGAAGAGGAACAAATCATGGAAGAAGCCATTGGAGCCAAAATTTCAGATTATTTGATCAAACCCGTCAATCCAAATCAAATTTTGCTTGCGCTCAAAAAATTATTCGAGCACAAAAATCTGATTGCCGAAAAAACCATCAATAACTACCAACAAGCTTTTCAAGAGATATCATTGTCTCTAAATGAATTACACTCCCACCAAGACTGGTCAGATTTTTACATCAAAATGCTCTATTGGGAGATGGAATTGGAGGGTTTAGAAGATTTGGCCATGTTGGAAATTTTTCAAAATCAAATGAAAGAGGCCAATCGCCTTTTTGCCAAGTTTATCGAAAACAACTATCAAGAATGGATTGTCAACCATTCAGGGCCTTTGATGTCGCATCAAATATTAAAAGAAAAACTCTTTCCCTTTCTCAAAAAAGAATCTGGGAAAACAACACTCATGTTGGTCATCGACAACCTCCGTTTCGATCAGTGGAAAATGATTGCACCCATCATTGAAAACCATTACCAAAAAGAGGAAGAATCAAGTTATTTTAGCATATTACCCACCGCTACCCACTTCGCTCGAAATGCCATTTTCTCAGGAATGATGCCGCTTGAAATGCAAATTAACCACCCCGAACTGTGGGTCAATGAAAATGAAGAAGGTGGAAAAAATCTCAATGAAGCAGCATTTCTCAAAGCACAACTGCAAAGAAACGGCATCGATTCACAGTTCAGTTATTCCAAAATTACCAACCTTAAAGCAGGGAGGGAATTTATACAATCACTCAACAATCGTAAAAAAGATGACCTTTTGGTGGTCGTTTACAATTTTGTAGACATGATATCTCATGCAAAGACAGAAATGGAAATCATTAAAGAATTGGCTTCTGACAATAAAGCTTTCAGATCGCTTACCCTTTCTTGGTTTAAAAACTCTCCCCTACTTGAAATCATTCAACAAGCAAGGAAGTTAGGTTTCAATCTGATTGTCACTACTGACCATGGAACGATCAACGTCGATCAACCACTGGAGGTCAAAGGCAATCGTGAAGTCAGTATGAATCTCAGGTATAAAACAGGGCAAAGTTTGAGCTACCCACCCAAATCAGTCATGGAAGTCATTGACCCCAAAGGAATACAATTGCCAGCATCCCATCTCAACAGTAAGTTTATATTTGCAAGAGAACATCAGTATTTTGTTTATCAAAACAACTTTAATCATTATGCCAATCATTTCCGAAATACCTTTCAACACGGTGGAATATCTATGGAGGAAATGATCATCCCTTTTGTTGTAATGCGTCCTCGATAGTGTTAAATTTGCAATATGTCATTTCGGTTTAATTTGGATCAAATCGACCAAGCTGTCGACTTTATAGAAGAGCATTTAAAAACTCCTGTCATCTGTTTTAACGGCCCAATGGGGGCGGGAAAAACAACCCTAATTTCGGAGTTGTGTAAAAAATGGGACGTTACTGATCCCATCTCTAGCCCTACCTTTTCCATTGTCAATCAATACATAAGCCTCACTAAAGGGGGTATTTATCACTTTGATTTCTATCGACTTAAAAACATATTTGAAGCCATGGATATCGGTACAGAGGAATACTTGGAATCCGATAATTATTGTCTTATCGAATGGGGAGAACGAATCCTCCCCATCTTGCCTCCCCATACCAAGGTAAATCTCAGTATTAATGAAGATCAATCAAGAACTATAAATATAGTAAGCATATGAATTTGTTGTACCGACTGGGTTTCTACTTGGTGGGCTTTTCCATAGGGCTGGTTTTTTTAACTGTAATTTTGAAAGGCAAAAAAACAAGTTGCAACTATGGCCCCAACGATAGGGTAATCAGTAATCTCTCCAAAAAATCTTGGAAAGATCAAAACCGAGTTAATTCAGCTTTTGATTCCATAGCATTTCAGGCTTTTCTTAATAAAGCCAGTGTGGATTTTGGGAAAAGCGATACCCAAAAAGACAGCTGCAAAATCTATTTTATCAATGGTTACTGGAAAGACAAGCCCATTTCGATAACCGTACAGAATTGTGAAAAGACCGTTGAGGTACTTTTACTCGAATACCGTAGCCAATGATGCAAATCGCCCACCAATTCAATCTAATGTTTTACTTTTGTAAGCATGAAAAAGGCATTATCTGCAATTAAAGGTAAGGGGTATAAGGTTTTGTTTTCCGATGAAGCCTATGATTCACTTCGTTCAATACTGAAAACAGAAAACTTCTCCTCCATTTTTATTTTGGTGGATAAGAATACCGAAATACACTGTCTGCCCGTATTCTTGAAGTTATTTTCAGAATTAAAAGACGCTGATGTTATCAAGATCAAAGCTGGCGAAGAAAATAAGCACTTGGAAACATGTCAAGAGGTATGGCATCAGCTTTCAGATTTGGGAGCGGATCGAAAAAGTCTTTTGATCAATTTAGGAGGTGGTGTCGTTACAGACCTTGGAGGGTTTGTGGCCGCAGCCTTCAAAAGGGGAATTGATTTTGTTAATGTTCCCACTACCCTACTGTCCATGGTTGACGCTTCTGTAGGTGGAAAAACAGGCGTGGATTTTGGAGGATTAAAAAACCAAATCGGGATCATTATACATCCCAGAATGGTCATCATTGATATTGACTATCTGAATACCTTACCAGAAAACGAATACAGGAGCGGATATGCAGAAATGTTGAAACACGGCATCATTAGAGATAAGTCATATTTTGAAAAACTGTCTGATTACAAGACGTTGAAAAACAATGAAATAGAAGATTATATTCATCATTCCGTTTCAATAAAGAATGAAGTAGTTAGCGAAGATTTGTACGAATCCAATTTGAGGAAAATTCTCAATTTTGGTCATACATTGGGTCACGCTATCGAAACGTGTTGCTTAAATAATTCTAATAAAACAACCCTACTCCACGGAGAAGCAATTGCCATAGGAATGATTACCGAAGCTTTTATGGCCACCCAACTTTGTGGACTTGACCTGGCCGTTGCTGAGGATATCAAGAAAGTTTTTCTCGGGATTTTTCCAAAGTCGAGTTTCACCAACGAAGATTTGGAGGCCATCATGGACTTATTGAGGTACGACAAAAAAAACAGTCATGGGAAAGTAAAATTCGTCTTACTGCATGCACTAGGAGAACCGGCCATTGACATAGAAGTCCCCTCCGAAAATATTATGGACGCATTTAAATTTTATCAACAGGCTTAGGCTGAGTTTCTACTTGCATTAATATTTCCAAACAAGGAGCGTGTTACCATTTTCTCGAAAAGTTCCATAGTTTCCTCCGACATATCACCCGATTTTTTGGCATCCAATATGGTCATCAGTGCGGACTGCTGAATGGTTAGTAATGGCTGTACAATTTCTTCCCTTACTTTGATAGAAGCTTTTCCAGCAGGCTCATTTTCCATCAATTCCTCAAAACCTGTAAGCTTCAGAATCATTTCGCGGGTCAATAAGTACTCATCGTGAATTAAATTCCAAAAATCTCCAAAAACTTTGTCGTGCTGCATATAGGCAGTCAGTGCAAAAAATGATTTGCTTAAACTCATCATACTATTGGCAATCAAAGTTCTAAAGAAAGAAGATTGTTTGTACAATTGGGTAACTTTCTCAAATTGGTTTTGATCTTCAAAAGACTTGAGTGCAGTTCCTACTCCGAAGAAACCAGGAACATTTTGTTTGGATTGACTCCAGCTTCCCACAAAAGGAATGGCTCTTAGATCAGAAAAATCAAGTTTTTTGGAACTTCCTCTTTTTGAGGGTCGGCTTCCGATATTGGCTTTTGCATAATATTTGAGCGTAGTCATCTCTTCCAAATAAGGAATAAATTCTGGTCGGGCTTTGAAGTCTTGATAGGCTTTATGACTCTGGTCTGCCAGTTGATTCATAGTCTCCCGATTTTCGTCAGAGAGTACATTTCTCTCCGAATTGAACACCTGATTTTGAATCCCTGAACTGAGCAACTGCTCCAAATTGTATTGACAGGAATCATTGGTGCCAAAATTAGAGCTGATGGTTTGGCCTTGAATGGTGAGTTGAATGTCATCAGCTTGAATTTTTTTCCCCATCGAGGCATAGAATTCGTGTGTATTTCCACCTCCTCGAGCTGGTGGCCCTCCCCTTCCGTCGAAAAAGGCAACATTGATGCCATAGCGGTTTGAAAGTGCAGTCAAATCTTCTTTGGCTTTGTAAATACTCCAGTTGGCCATAAAATAGCCCCCGTCCTTGGTACCATCAGAAAAACCAAGCATAACGGTTTGTTTGTCACCACGAGAAGACAAATGTTTTCGGTATTGTTCGTTTTCGTAGAGGGTTTGCATTATTTTTTCACAAACTTTCAAATCAGGAATGGTCTCAAAAAGCGGGATGATATCTACAGTAGGTTGATCCCAATTGCAAATTTTGTGGAAAGCAAATAATTCCAAGATATTGTCAATCGTCTGACAATTGCTGATTATGTATCGGTTACAGCCTCTTTCTCCATTGCGTTCTTGAATAATACGCATGGCGCGAATACTGCCTAATGTTTCTTTGGTTATGATGGTTTCAAAAATCTCTGCAGGTACGTCACCTTTGAGAGTTGTCAGGACATGGTGTCTGGAGGGGGTGTCCAATTCATCAAAGTTTTCTGGCAATCCCTCAACATAGTTTCGGATCTCAGGATGAGAAAAAATCTCATCAAACACTTGTTTGTGAATTCTAGAATCCTGACGGATGTCCAAACTTGCAAAATGAAAACCAAATATTTTTACTTTGTGTTTCAGATCCAATATCAAGGATTCGTATAGTCCATCTGTTTGGTTGACAATGATTTCGTGTATTTCGTCCAAAGCCTTTTCAAAGTAATCCATATTGAAATAATCGGGTTTGTCTTTGGAAAACAAAGTAGCATATAAATCACTTTCCAAAGCATCCAATCTTTCTTCCAATCCGTTGAAAGTGAGACTCCGTTTCATCTTTCTTACCTCTCTGAAATAATTTCTGAGTATGGAAAACTTTAAACTTTCAGCGGTTTTAAGGGTTATTTCGGGGGTGACATAGGGATTTCCATCTCGGTCACCACCAGGCCAAAATCCAAAATCAAAAATGGAGTTGTCCAAAGCCGCCTTGTTGAAGATATGTCTTTTAATGTAAGTATAAATGGTGCTTGCAGAATGATAAAACACATTTTCCAAATACCAGATCAAGCTGATGGCTTCATCATAGGGCGATGGTTTTGTTTTTTTGTAGAATTTGGTTTTACCCAGTTGGGTAAGTAATAACTTAACGGTTTCCAACTCTCCTGCGTTGATAGCTTTTGCCAAATCATTGATGATCCCCAATACACTTCCTGGATAAAATTGAGTGGGATGGGCAGTAAGTACAATTCTTACTTTAAAACGATTGAGGTAATCCTTTAGCTCGTCAACTTTCAGATTGTCTAAAGCATCTTCTTTAATGTGCCGAATGGTTCCCCTACCGTGCATGTTATTAACAAAACCAAAGGCAGCATCTTCTATGGCATCGAACAGAACAACCTGACGCTCAATGTATTGAATGAAACGAAAAAGTAAATCAATCTGTTCCTTTTCGTCGTATTCGGGAAGGTACCTATTGAAAAAACTAGAAGTGATTTCTCGTGGATCTAATTTCTGATCATAGCCATTTCTACAATGATCTGCAAAAAGAGGAATGAGAACAGAGGTATTTCTAATGGAATCAAAGGGAAGGGTAAGAAAAAGGCTGTTGTAAATTTGAAATTTAGAAAGTACATTTTCGTTAAATCTTTCGATTTTAGGTTTTCGAGCCATTAGATATTATAGGTATAAAGTGGATTTATAATTCATTAAATATTCTGTGCATTAATCGTTTTTTATCATTGATGCTTTCTTCTAGTGAAATCATCGTTTCTGTTCTGGAAACGCCCTCTATGTCATCAATCATAAAAATAATATCTTTAGCATGTTTGGTGTCATGCGCCCTCACTTTACAAAAAATATTAAACTTTCCTGTTGTGATGTGTGCTACAGTGACAAATGGAATATCGTTAAGACTTTTAATTACTTCATTAATAATTTTAGTTTTCTCTAAGAAAATACCAATGTAAGCGATAAAAGAATAACCCAACTTCACATAGTCAAGGTTTAAAGATGAACCTTTAATAATACCAGCTTCTTCCATTTTTTTTACCCTTACATGAACGGTACCTGCTGAAATAAACAGACGCTTAGATATGTCTGTAAAAGGGACACGGGTGTTGTCTATAAGAATATCTAAAATTTGATGATCGACCTCATCTAATTTTACCTTATTCATAATTGTTAGTTTTTTGGCAAAATTAAGCAAAAAATTTAATAATTTTTAAAGAAATCAGACTCTTATTACAATTTTAATACTTAAAATGTGTTTTTTAGGAGATATCAATAGTTTTACCCTCCATAAATTCGACTTCAGAATCCTTTAAGATGTCCTCTGCATTTAAAACACGGTGACCCAAAAGCGCAATTTTTGCTGAAAAACTGTGGTAAACAGGTCTGAAAAACACACTTTCTCCCATTTTTTCTTCCTGATAAAGCACCGCTAGCTCTTGATTCTTAAAAAATCCGGACTCCGTTTTTACATTAACGTTCTTTATGATGATGTCCACATAGTCTTTTTCATTTTTTGGAATTTGATCGTATTCTTCGGTGGAATGATTCAAATAATCTCCGTCCTCGATGGCATTTAGGGCTGTAATGAGTGCATTGAGAATCATTTTTTTGGTGAAATCTCTATCGTAATCCAAAGCGTTGTGACCAGCTTCATACAAAAGCGTAGGCACGCCTAAGGAAGTAAAACAATCTCCGACACAATTGGGATTAAATGTATCGTCATAGCGGCCTATCTGATCTGGGATTTGTAGTCGTAAGTTTTTATGAATTAAAGCAATTAACTGCATGGCCTTTACACGGGCAGGAGTATAACTTCTTTGCTCATTGGCCGAGGGTGATAAAAAAGATAATGTGGCGGGTTTTCCGCGTTTTCCTGCAGCAAATATGCTGCGTTGACCATGAAGATTAAAACAAAAATCGGGAGAAAAGGAGTCAAAAACCTTTCGCAAAGCAATACTTTCTGGTTGGGATAAATCTAAAGCATCGCGGTTAAGATCGAGCTTATTGGCATTAAGACGGGTATAGGCCGATGATCCATCGGGGTTTAACTGAGGGATAATCATCAAGGATAAGCCTTCAAGTAGTCTAGTGCCATCAGGAGACCTTAAATGGGCAAATAAATCTAATAATGCACGCGTAGTAGTGGATTCATTTCCGTGCATTTGGGACCATAAGAGTACTTTTGCGGAACCATTTCCCAGTCGATGGGCATAGATGGGTTGATTCATAACCGAGTGCCCAATAATAGTCGTTGGTAATTGATAGGGCAAAGCTTTGAGCAAAAGATCCCATTTTTGGGAGGATAAATACCGATTTATTGAAACCATAGCATTAAATGTTTTACAAATGTAAACAAGTCAAAGTTTACAAGTCTATACAAAATAAATTTACAATCTTATACAAT
>CENG01048510.1_pt1 | contig 11969 bp, 8 predicted proteins | sample 530131 | NCBI WGS metagenome assembly CENG01 (sample SAMEA2591057, study PRJEB7988) | marine metagenome | biome: marine biome (ENVO:00000447); feature: surface water (ENVO:00002042) layer; material: saline water (ENVO:00002010), including plankton (ENVO:xxxxxxxx) | depth 5 m
TTTTCTAGTTTTGGATCAAAGTATTTAAGATTCTTCCCAGAAAACCTTTCATGATTACTTAAATCAAAATCGGTTCTTGAATGAATTCCCTCAAGTTCTCTAAATCCAAAAGGAAATTTAAATTCAATGTCGCAAGCTGCATCAGCATAATGAGCAAGTTTTTCGTGGTTTTTGAACCTATAGTTTTCAGACCCCATGCCAATTGACTTGTGCCATTCCATTCTTTTATTCATCCACTTCTTGTACCATTCTTTTTGGGTTCCGGGTGGAACAAAAAATTGCATTTCCATTTGTTCAAATTCTTTCATCCTAAATATGAATTGTCTGGCAATTATTTCGTTTCTAAACGCCTTCCCCACTTGAGCAATTCCAAAAGGGACTCTTAATCTTGAAGTCTTTTGAACATTTAAAAAGTTTACAAATATCCCCTGCGCGGTCTCGGGTCTCAAGAAAATTTCAGTCATGGAACCAGATGTAGCTCCGAGTTTGGTTGAAAACATTAAATTGAATTGTTTGACATCAGACCAATTTTTTGACCCTGATTTTTCACATGCTATTTCTAGTTCAATAATTAAATTTCTAACATCATTTAAATCAGAATTTTCTAAAGAGGTGTTGAGTCTATTTAAAATTTTTTCAACCTTTTTTTTAAGCTTACTAACTTTTGGATTTGTTTCAATGAATTTTTTTTGATCAAAATCTTTTCCAAACCTTTTTTTGGCTTTTGAAATTTCCTTTAGGATTTTATTATCCAACTTTTCACAATATTCTTCAACTAAGGAGTCAGCGCGGTACCTTAGTTTTGAATCCTTGTTGTCGATTAATGGATCGTTAAATGCATCAACGTGGCCAGAAGCTTTCCAGGTGGTCGGATGCATAAAGATTGCCGAATCAATGCCCACAATATTTGAATGGAGATCAACCATAGCTTTCCACCAGTAATTTTTAATATTATTTTTAAGTTCTACTCCGTTGTGAGCATAATCATAAACTGCGCTCAACCCTTCGTAAATATCACTTGAAGGAAAAATAAAACCATACTCTTTGGCATGTGAAATTATTTTTTTTATTTCCATAATTCCCCAAAAATACTTCTTTTTATATAAACTTAGAATTAAGCAATATAAAAGAGAAGAGATTTTATACGCTATTAAATTGTAAATTAATTATGAAATGTTTACAATAATAATTTACTTTTATTTATAAATAACCTTTCAATTTTTCTTTGTGGTAAAGTGGCTCTTATATTTTTTACTTGTTTTTGAAAGTTTAACCCTTATTAACTGTGCAAAAAGAGGAACATTAACCGGCGGTTTAAAAGACACAATCCCTCCAGTATTAGTAAATGCTGATCCTCCTTTAAATAACTTAAATTTTAACTCCGAAAAAATCACACTTAATTTCAACGAATATATAGAACTAAAAGAAATAAATGAACAACTGATTATTTCACCTCCATTGGAAGTCAAAGATTATAAAATAATTCCAGAAAATACAGTAACAAAAAAAGTTGAAATTAAGATTAAAAATAAACTTCGTGAAAATTCTACTTTCACATTTAACTTTGGTTCATCGATTGTTGATTACAACGAAGGTAACTCCTTACCGTTTTTTAATTATACCTTCTCTACAGGAGATTACATTGACTCATTAAAAATTTCTGGTTTCGTAAAAGATGCTTATGAAATTGATTCTTTAGATTTTGTCTCCATACATTTATATCCTATAGATTCTGTTTTTAATGATTCAACGATTTATAATCAAAAACCTTTTTATGTTGGAAGTACACTAGATAGTGTTTATTTTGAATTGAACAGTCTTGCTCCAGGCAAGTATGAATTTATTGCTATCAAGGATCAATCAAAAAATTATTACTTTGATCAAAGCTTTGATAAAATAGGATTTTTTGAAAAGCCTATAGAAATCCCAAAAGATACTTTTTTTCTACCTGTTTTGTTTAAAGAAATTACAAACTTCCAATGGGGTAGAGCAAAAATCATAAACGATCACCACATTGAGTTTCCTTACTATGGAGAACTCGGTAAAAGGGAAGTGAAAATACTAAATAAATTTGAGGAAGGAACAAAGATTTTTTTTACTAAAGACAGGGAAAAAGACACACTCCATTTTTGGTTTACTCCTCAAAAAAAACTCGATTCAATTTTAGCAGAAGTAAAGATTAAAGATAGTACTCAAGTTGTAACTTTAAAACCATTTAAACTTGAAAAAGATTCTTTGGTATTGAAAATTTCTCCCTCTAATGGTAGTAAGATTGATTTTCTTGACACATTAAAAATTAGTAGTAATTTACCCATAACAGCGGTTAATGACGACTTAATCCAAATCTTTGATATTGATACTTTAGAAATTCCATTTTCAACTGAAATTGACAATAATCTCGATTTAGTTTACTTAAATTTTGAAAAAGTTCCAAACGATCTTTACCAGATTCAACTACTCCCTAATGCGATAAAGGATTTCTTGGGGTCAACAAATGATACAATTTTTCATAAAAACAACACTACAAAAATTGAAGATTATGGTAAGCTTTTATTAACTGTAAAGCGAAAAAATTATCAGAAAAACTACATACTTGAGCTACTCAACAATAAAAAAGAGCGAGTTAGAAGAATTAAAAATAATTCTGAAAACTTTTACACAATGGAATATTTACCACCTGGAGAATATCAAATTAGAATAATTAAAGATGCGAATGGAAACGGAAAATGGGACACAGGTAATTATTTGAAAAAAATTCAACCTGAGGAAGTTAAATATTTAAAAGAGTCAATAAATGTAAGAGCTAATTGGGAGTTTAATGAAACTATTGAAATTTAAAATCGTCTATATCATCTAAAAATTTTAATTCTTTTCGAGTTGACATCATTTCGTCTTTTTTAAAATTAAAGCTGATGATATTATTTTTATCTTCGATACTAGTTGCTACCTTATCCCCTAGATAATTAAAAAAAGTTGTGTGCCCTGGATAGCTTTTTTTATTTCCGTCATTTCCGACCCTATTTACACCCAAACAATAACTCATATTTTCAATTGCTCTAGCTCTTAAAAGAGTATCCCAGGCTTTTATTCTTTTCTTAGGCCAGTTTGCAACATAAATTAAAAGATCATAATTATATCTATTCCTAGACCAAACGGGGAATCTTAAATCATAACATATTCTTGAACAAATCTTCCATCCCTTATATTCAAAAATTCCCAAATTACTCCCTTTGGTATAATACATATTTTCATGAGCTAAAGTAAATGTATATCGTTTATCATAAAAGAATATTTCTTTTTCAGGTGTTACAAAAACGAAGCGATTGTAAATTTCAGAACCTTCCGATACAATTATGCTTCCACCTATAGCTGAACCTAACTTTTTGGACCATAATCCCATCCATTTGATTGTTTCACCTTCCATATTTTCAGAAAATTTTTGAGCTTGCATCGTAAACCCTGTTGTAAACATTTCTGGTAATAATACAATGTCTGTTTCGGATATTTTACTTAAGTATTTCTCAATAATCCTTAGATTTTCATGTTTTGATTCCCATTTAATATCAAATTGAATCGCGGCAATTTGAAGACTATTTTTCAAAACTTGTAAAAATTAAAGAATTAGGATTTAAGTGTTGATGTCATATATTCGCTATTCATTCTAGCTATATTTTTTAAAGAAATTCCCTTTGGACACTCAACTTCACATGCACCAGTGTTTGTACAATTTCCAAACCCCTCGTCATCCATTTGCTTGACCATATTTAAAACTCTTTGTTTTGATTCTACCTTACCTTGTGGTAGTAGTGCATATTGAGAAACTTTAGCAGATACAAATAACATAGCGGAAGCGTTTTTACAACTAGCGACACAAGCACCGCAGCCTATGCAAGTAGCGGCATCAAATGATTTGTCTGAATCATTTTTTTCGATAGGAATAGAATTTGCATCTTGGGTATTACCGGAAGTATTAACACTAACAAAGCCTCCTGCTTGTTGAATCCTATCAAATGCTGAACGGTCAACTACCAGGTCTTTTATTACTGGAAAAGCATTAGCCCGAAATGGTTCAACAACAATGGTATCACCATCTTTGAACTTTCGCATATGCAACTGACATGTTGTTACAAGTCGATCAGGCCCATGAGCCTGACCATTTATAAACATGGAACACATACCACATATACCTTCTCTACAGTCATGATCAAAGGCAACTGGATCTTCTTTGCCTTCGGATATAATTTTACTGTTTAGAACATCTATCATTTCTAGAAATGACATATCAGGAGAAACGTTTGACATCTTATATGTTTTCATTTGCCCCTTAGAGTTACTATTTCGTTGTCGCCAAATTTTTAATGTTAAATTCATTTTATTTATATGATCTTGTTTTTACCTCAATTTCTTCGTATTCTAATTTTTCTTTGTGAAGAACAGATTTTCTGGGTTCCTTATTAAATTCCCATGCTGAAACATATTTATAATTTTTATCGTTTCGCAACGCCTCCCCTTCTTTTGTTTGGTGTTCCTCCCTAAAATGTCCTCCGCACGACTCTTCTCTTTCAAGTGCATCTTTTGCAAATAATTCACCGAGTTCAAGAAAGTCAGATACTCTAGTAGCTTTTGACAATTCTTCATTGAATTCATTCAATTTTCCAGGTATTTTTACATTCTTATGGAAATCTTCTCTAAGATTTTTTATTTCATTTATTGCTTCCTTAAGTTCATTTTTGTTTCGAGACATTCCGCATTTATTCCGCATGATTTTGCCAAGTTTTTTGTGATAAAAGTCGACCGGATTTTTGCCTTTTTTATTTATTAAATTTTCTAAAGATTCTCTAACGTATTTTTCTGCCTTCTCAAATTCAGGTCTATCAACTGAAATTGGACCAGTACGAATATCATCAGATAAATAATCTCCTATGGTGTAAGGTAGGACAAAATAACCGTCCGCTAGTCCCTGCATTAATGCTGAAGCGCCAAGACGATTGGCTCCATGGTCAGAAAAATTAGCTTCGCCTATTGCATAACATCCAGGTATTGTTGTCATTAAATTATAATCAACCCAAACACCACCCATTGTATAATGTACTGCAGGATAAATCATCATTGGGGTTTCATATGGATTTTGGTCTACAATCTTTTCATACATCTGAAACAAATTCCCGTATTTTGCTTTAACAACCTGTTTCCCTAGATTCATTACTAATGAAGCATCGTTTTCATCAAGTCCCAAAACTAATGCTCTCTCTTTTCCATATCTTTCAATCGAAGAACTAAAATCTAAATAAACTGCTTCTCCTGTCTTGTTTACACCATATCCCGCGTCGCAACGTTCTTTAGCTGCTCTTGAAGCAACGTCTCTTGGGACTAGATTTCCAAATGCCGGATATCTTCTTTCTAGATAATAATCCCGGTCCTTTTCCGCGATTCGAGTTGGACTTAATTTACCCTCTCTAATCATCTTAACATCATCTAATTTTTTTGGTACCCATATCCGTCCATCGTTTCTTAGTGATTCGGACATCAGAGTTAACTTAGATTGATGATCTCCTGAAACTGGGATACAGGTTGGGTGAATTTGAGTAAAGCAAGGGTTAGCAAAAAGTGCACCTCTTTTATGTATTTTCCATGAGGCAGAAACATTACTACCCATCGCGTTAGTAGACAAGTAAAAAACATTTCCATAACCACCAGATGCTATTACAACAGCATGCGAAGAATGTCTGTTAATTTCGCCTGTAACCAAATTTCTTGTTATAATTCCTCTTGCTTTGCCGTCAATAACAACGATATCCATCATTTCATGTCTATTATACATTTTAATTTTACCTCTACCGATTTGTCTATTCATAGCCGAATAGGCACCTAATAAAAGTTGTTGACCGGTTTGACCTTTGGCATAAAAGGTCCTAGATACAAGTACTCCTCCAAAAGATCTATTATCTAAAAGACCTCCATAATCCCTAGCAAATGGGACTCCTTGAGCAACACATTGGTCAATTATATTTCCTGAAACCTCTGCTAGTCTGTATACGTTAGCCTCCCTAGATCTATAGTCTCCTCCTTTGATAGTATCATAAAAAAGTCTATGGATTGAATCGCCATCTCCCTGATAATTTTTGGCTGCGTTTATACCACCCTGAGCAGCTATAGAGTGAGCTCTTCTAGGGGAATCTTGAAAACAAAAAGTTTTGACATTATACCCAAGTTCTGCTAAAGTAGCAGAAGCAGAAGCTCCAGCTAAGCCAGTACCAACAACAATGACATCAATTTGACGTTTGTTCGCAGGACTTACTAAATTTATTTTACTTTTGTGATTAATCCACTTTTCAGAAAGATTTCCCTTTGGTATTTTGGGATCAATTATTGAACCATTATCATTAGTTTTTTTGTAGAGATTTTTTTCCCACTCTTTAGCTAATAATTTTGCTTTTTTAATGTGTAATTCATTTTGATTTTTTTCATCTTTTGTTTTAGGGTCGGTAATTAAATGAAATGGTAAGGTTTTAATAAGCCTTTTTGCCTTACGCTTTCCATTTACAATTTCATATCCAGAAAAGAAATTTAACCTGATTGATGAGGTTCCATTTGAATTTTGTCTGAATCTTATTTTTACTGTTTTTTTCAAAATAAATTTTTATTTAAGGTACACAAATTGTTCAAGGTTCAAAAAATTTGAACATATGTAATTTTTACTATATGGATAAATTGAAAAGATTAATTTGATCATATTGAGGTTGTAAAATGATATATTGCTATAAAAATAAATCCTAAAGGAACACCTATAGCAAAAATTTTAGTCAAGCCCTTTATTGAAAGTATATATTTATTATTCACTCCGACAGATTGAAAAGAAGAATTGAAGCCATGTAAAAGATGTAAACCTAGAAAAAGAAAAGAGAAGGAGTAAATAGCAACTCTAATTGGACTCTCAAATTTGTGTTTCATTTCGTGGAAATATCTATCAGGATCTAATGGGTTAAATTGTACATATTTATAATTCATTTCAGGTACCCAAAAATCATAAAAATGAAGAAATAAAAAAAGCAAAACAACAATTCCAGATAGAATCATATTTCTAGACACCCAAGATGAATTTGAACTTCCCTTGACGAAATAATATTTAACGGTGCGTGAGCTACGATTTTGATAATCTAATATCATTCCCATCACAAAATGAAAGACCACACCAAAAATTAAAATTGGTTGTAAAATAAATTGAACTATTGGATTATTCCCCATAAAATGAGAAATACTATTAAAAATCTTTTCGGAAAAAACGGAAGTTAAATTAATCGAGAAATGTTGAAACAGAAAAAGAATCAAAAAAAGACCAGAAATAGCCATCGCGTACTTTTTTAGTAAAGAAGACCGAAGTATCTTGAACATGTTTTAATATATCTAACTATCAGCTAAGGTACATATTTTTTTTAAGGTACATAGATCATTTATAAAATAAGGGAAAGAATTAATAAGTTTGTTTAGTTTTTATTTATAAATACTGCTAAAAATTTAGACAAAAAAGACATTGATTAAATACTAACTGAAGCAAAAAATTGGCTAAATTTATCTTATGAGATATACTCCAATCATCAGTGAATTATACAAAAAAAACAGGGAAAAATTCATGAGGAAGATGAAAAAGGACAGTATTGCAGTTTTTAATTCAAATGATATTTATCCAATCGGAGCAGACTCAACTTTTCCATTCGAACAACATAGAGATATTTTCTATTTGACTGGAATTGATCAAGAAGAAACCATTCTATTACTTTCGCCTGAAGCGAAAGAAATAGAAAACCGTGAAATCTTATTTATTAGAAAAACAGACAAAAATGTTCAAGTTTGGGAAGGGTCAAAACTATCAAAAAGCGACGCAAGATCGATAAGTGGCATTGAAAAAATTTTATGGTTAAATGAATTTGACTCCACTCTAAAGGAAATGACTTCTCAAAATAATGGGATCTATCTTAACAAAAATGAACATTACAGAAATAATTCCGAGACACAAACTAGAGAAGATAGATTCATTGGAAAGTTTAAGAAAGAATATCCAATTCATTTTGTATACAGAAGTAATCCGATATTGCAGCACATTAGGTCAATAAAAGACCCATTAGAAATAAGACAGATTCAAAGAGCTTGCAATATTACTGAGATGGGATTTAGAAGGATTTTAAAATTTATAAAACCTGGTGTATGGGAATATGAGATTGAAGCAGAATTACTTCACGAGTTTATTTCAAATCGTTCAAAAGGATTCGCCTACTCACCCATAATAGCAAGTGGGAAAAATGCCAATGTATTGCATTATATAAAAAATAATTTTCAATGTAAGTCTGGAGAACTTGTCTTAATTGATGCTGCAGCTGAGTATGGAAATTATTGTAGTGATCTTACACGTACAGTACCTGTTTCTGGAAGGTATAGTGATCGGCACAAGGCTATTTACAATTCAGTCCTAAATGTTAAAAAGAAAGCTTCAACTCTTTTGACCCCTGGTGTTTTATGGAAAGAATACCATGAAGAAGTTGGAAAAATTATGACTGCAGAGCTTCTAATGTTGGGATTACTTGACAAAAATGATGTTAGAAAGCAAGATCCTAAATTACCTGCATATAAAAAATATTTCATGCACGGAACCTCACATCACATTGGATTAGATACTCATGATTATGGACTTTTAAATGAACCTTTTGAACCTAACATGGTTTTCACTGTTGAACCTGGAATTTACTTACCTAATGAAGGTTTTGGAATACGTCTTGAAGATGTAGTAGTGGTTCAAGAAAGTGGTGAACCTGTTAACTTAATGAAAAACATACCGATTGAAATCGATGAAATTGAGAGTATTATGAATAGTTAATGACAGTCACAGTCGGCATCACAAGATTTATCTTTTACTTTAAAAAATCTATAATATAAAAACCTTAAGGATAAAAAAATACAAAGTACAACTAAAAAATACTGGATAAAAGAATTCACGACAAAAACTTGTATACTATTAATGAAGAAATATAAGCAATAATCGTCATAAATGTAAATTGTATTGCCGGCCACTTCCAAGAATTAGTTTCTTTTTTAACTATAGCAATTGTGCTCATACATTGAAGTGCAAATGCGTAAAAAACCATCAGAGAAACTCCGGTTGGTAAATTAAACAATAGTTCACCATTTGGTTTTCTTTGATAGGACATTTTCTCTTTTATTGTATCCATCTTTTCACTGCCAACGCTAAAAATAGTTGCTAAGGTCCCAACAAATACTTCTCTTGCTGCAAATGAGGTTATTATTGCAATCCCTATTTTCCAATCATATCCCAAGGGATTTAATATAGGTTCTAGTAATTTCCCTGCAGTACCGATATACGAGTTTTCTAATCTATAAGATTGAATCTCATAATCCAATTCATTAATATTTTTTTTGTTATCATATCTCTCCATTATAATTTCCTCTGCATATTTGAAATTGTCTCCAGGTCCATTTGATGCTAAAATCCATAAAAAAATCGATATCGATAATATTATCTTACCCGCTTCAAAAACGAATGATTTTGTTTTTGAATAAATAGTAAATAAAACGTTTTTTAAAACAGGAATTTTGTAGTTTGGCATTTCAATTATAACGTGATTCTTAAAGTTAGACTTAATTACTTTACTTAACACAAAGGCTGAAATTAGAGCCATTAAAATACCAAGTACGTATAAACCTAAAAGGGTTAACCCTTGATAATTAAATATAAAAAAATATTTATCTGGGATTACAACAGAAATAAGTATTAGATAAACAGGTAGCCTTGCAGAACAAGTCATAAAAGGTGTTACCAATATTGTTATTAGTCTTTGTTTCCAATCATCAATATTCCTTGTTGACATAACAGCTGGAATAGCACAAGCTACTCCTGAAATTAGTGGAATTATACTTTTACCGCTTAAACCATATCTTTTTAGTCTTTTATCAAACAAAAAAACAACTCGATTCATATATCCTGTCTCTTCAAGAATAGAAATGAACATGAAAAGAAGGGCTATTTGTGGTATAAAAATTACTACACCACCTATTCCAGTAATAATTCCCTCCGCTAAAAGATTAGTAAATACTCCTTCAGGCAAAACTAATTTTGTGTAATTTGATAAGTAGGAAAACATTTCATCAATAAAATCCATTGGATAACTACTCCAACTAAAAATTGTTTGGAATATTAAAGCTAGAATTGATATAAAAATAATAGTACCCAAAAAAGGATGTAAAAATATATTGTCAAGTTTAGACCTTACATCATAAGCTTTTTTTCTATCAATATTTAAGGTTTTATTTAATTGTTTGTTTATGAATCTATATCTCTGAACCGCTTCTTTATGTTGAATTTTTTTTATGTCATTTTGATTAGGAATGTTATTTATTTCTTGAAGCCACATCCTGTAAAGTGAATTAGAATGTTTTTTTTTGTTACCCTTTTGTAGAGTTTTGAGATCCATGTAACTATTATCTAAGAGTGTTGATGTATCTGTGTCTAGTATCTTAGGAATTTCATTTAATAAATCTTTAATCCCAGTAGAATTTCTTGTACTAATTAAAAAAATTTTGGTTTTTAATTCTTTCTCTAAACTATTTATATCTAGGGTTATGCCTCTTTTATCCATAACATCACACATATTAATAACTAGATATAATGGAATGCACAAATCTTTTGCTTGGGTAAACAAAAGAAGATTATGTTTTAGATTTTCAATATCTGAAACAACAAGGGCAGCATCAGGTGAAATTTCATTTTTTTTAAGTAGAATGTCCGATACAATCTGTTCCTCCGGCGAAAATGAGCTTATACTATAAGCCCCTGGTAAATCAATTACATTTACAAAACAATTGTTTTTAATATTTATAATCCCCTCTTTTTTTTCAACTGTAACTCCTGGGAAATTCCCTGTTTTTTGGTTTAAACCTGTCAATTTATTAAACAATGAAGATTTACCCGTATTGGGGTTACCCAAAAGCAAAAGGTTGAATTTTTTTTTCATTAATCTATTTTTTCAACCTCAATTTTTTTTGCAATTTCTTCCGTTATAGCTAAATAAAAACCATCCAAAACTATATATAGCAAACCATTTTTTGAAGGAAGTCTTTCTAATGCTATTTCAGCACCAGGAATGAAACCTAATTGAACAAATTTAGCTGGAACGAAGTCTGTAGGTACTTTACAAACTTTAACAGGCTGATTTAATTTGATTTTATCTAAAGTCATTAAATTAAGGATGGATAATAAAACAAAATTAACCTAAAATGATTGGTTTGCAAAAATGATTTTAGAGCTAGTTGTATTCTTCAATTAAAATATCAATATCTTTTTTAAGTACTTGTATATCTTTGTCATCAGTACCATCGTAAAAACCTCTAATTCTTTTTTCTTTGTCTACCAGAACAAAATTTTCTGTATGAATCATATCATGAGTATTACTGTCTGCGTTTTCTTTTACAACTAAAAACGATTTTCTAGCAAGGGAATAAATTTTTGACTTTTCTCCAGTCAACAGGTTCCAATACTTGTCATCCACTCCTTTTTTAACCGAATATTCTTTAAGTACTGGAACTGAATCTATTTCTGGAGTGACTGAAAATGATAATAATTTTACTTTCTTCTTGTCTTTTATATAGTTTTGAATCTTAACCATATTATCTGTCATAATAGGACAAATTGATGGGCAAGTTGTGAAGAAAAAATCAGCAACATATATGAATCCGTTATAATCCTTTTCTGACACTATTTTTCCATTTTGATTTAAAAATTCGAAACTTTTAATTTTGTGAAATCTCTTCACATGTTGAATACTACTATCTACTAATTCATAATTTACATCATTTGGCTGAAAAATTGGTAAAGTTTTTTTTGGGGTTAGCGCTGTATAAAAAAGTAACAGAATGAGGAAAGCAATTGAAATAAATATGGCTAAAAATAATCTATACTTATA
>CENG01080924.1_pt1 | contig 11936 bp, 12 predicted proteins | sample 530131 | NCBI WGS metagenome assembly CENG01 (sample SAMEA2591057, study PRJEB7988) | marine metagenome | biome: marine biome (ENVO:00000447); feature: surface water (ENVO:00002042) layer; material: saline water (ENVO:00002010), including plankton (ENVO:xxxxxxxx) | depth 5 m
ATCGGAAAAAAATTAGGAGACAAAAAAATAACCGCAAAGGTTTTTAAAAAAAATAATTTTACAGAAAATTCAATTAATATTAGGGTTCTTTCTTCATCAACTCCTAGTCTTTTTACTTATAAGATAATTAATGAATACCCACACGATATTAACTCATATACTCAAGGACTTGAATTTTATGATAACCGTCTTTTCGAAAGTATTGGTCTTAAAGGTAAATCAGCACTTAAGGAAATAGAATTTAAAACAGGTAAAGTCATCAGAAATTTACCCATTGATAACTCTTATTTTGCTGAAGGGATAACATTAATTGATAAAAAAATATATCAATTAACATGGCAGTCCAAGATTGGATTCATTTATGATCTAGAAAGCTTTGATTTAATTGATTCGTTTCAGTATGGAAATAGTATTGAAGGCTGGGGTTTATGTAATGATGGCAATTTAATTTATAAATCTGATGGGACGTCAAAAATTTGGATTATTGACCCAAATAGTCTGGAAGAAATTGATTTTATACAGGTAACTACAAATAAATCAATTATTTCAAAAATCAATGAAATGGAATGGATTAATGGAAAGATTTATGCAAATACATATCAATTCAATAAGGATATAGTCTTAATCATAGATCCAAAAACTGGTTTGGTAGAAGGAGTAGTTGACTTCAATGGTTTAAAGGAAAATCTTGAAAAACATCCTAAAATTGATGTTCTAAATGGTATTGCCTACAATAAAAATTCAGAAACAATTTTTATGACAGGTAAGAATTGGAATAAGCTTTTTGAGTTACAAATAGTAGAAAAAAAAGATATTTCTAAACTGTAAAAAGAGGTCTGTCATTCATAAAGTCATGTACCTCATTAGCTATTGAATTTAGTTTCGAATCATCTGAAAAATTACTAAGTGAACTATCAATTAGATTTACAATCCTTTTTATATCATCATCTTTAAGACCTCGAGTTGTCACGGCAGCAGTCCCGAGCCTTATCCCACTTGTAATAAAGGGTGATTTATCATCGAAAGGAACCATATTTTTATTTGCAGTTATGTTGGATTTTACTAGCGCTAATTCAGCGTCTTTACCAGTTATATTTTTATTTCTTAAATCTATTAATACTAGGTGGTTGTCAGTACCATTTGAGACGATTTTGTAATCATGTTTTTCAAGTTCATTAGCCATAACTTTTGCGTTTTCTATAACGTTTTTACAATAATTTTTGAAAGATGGCTGAAGACATTCTTCAAAGGCAATTGCCTTAGCAGCAATTACATGTTCTAGTGGACCTCCCTGATTTCCGGGAAAAACAGCCATATCAAGAAGGTTTGACATTTTTTTTAATTTTCCGTTTTTAAGTTTAATATTAAATTGATTGTCAAAATCTTTACCCATTAAAATTAAACCTCCTCTTGGACCTCTAAGCGTTTTATGCGTAGTAGTAGTTACAACATGGCAGTGTGGAATAGGATCATTTAAAAATCCAGAGGCAATTAGTCCACTTGGGTGTGAAATATCAGCTAATAAAAAAGCTCCACATGAATCAGCTATTTCTCTAAACTTTTTAAAATCTATATCTCTAGAATAAGCTGACGCTCCAGCAATGATCATTTTTGGATTAATTTTTTTTGCCTCTTCACTTATTTTATCATAGTTTAGAGTTCCTGTATCTTTTTCTACACCATAAAAGTGAGCATTGTATAGCCTTCCAGAAAAATTAACAGGCGAACCGTGAGTTAAATGACCACCATGAGCCAAGTCAAATCCAAAGATAATGTCACCTGGTTGTAAAAAAGCATGAAATACAGCTGTATTGGCTTGTGAACCAGAATGAGGTTGCACATTGGCGTATTCAGCACCAAATAATAATTTAGCTCTATCAATTGCAATTTGCTCTATCTCATCAATAACTTCACAACCACCATAATATCTTTTACCAGGGTAACCTTCTGCATATTTATTGGTCAAAATCGAACCAGTTGCTTCCAAAACTGCTGGAGAGGTGAAATTTTCGGATGCTATTAATTCGATACCTGATAATTGTCTACTTTCTTCTTTTTTAATTAATTCAAAAACAACATCTGCATTTTTCATATAAATTTATTGAGCTTGTAAAATTATAATTTATTGATGATTATTAGGCTTCTATTCAAGTTTAAAAAATAATTTTATCAAAACTTAATTAACAATTACTGCTTTATCGAAAAAAAAATTAAAAGCTTTTAAGTAAATTTATCTTATGTTATTTTAAAAATTCATTTGTGATGGAAGGAATAAATCATATTTCCTTATAGCGTATTAGTAAATTTTATTTAAACTAAATATTGAAAAAAGATATCATATCAATTATTAACAAAAAGGCAAAATTCAATTATTTTATAGAAGATGAATATACTGCTGGAATAGTATTGACTGGTTCAGAAATTAAATCAATACGAAGAAGAAATGTTTCTATTTCAGATAGTTTTTGTGAGTTTAATAATAATAATGAATTGTTTATTTCAAAAATGTATATAAAAGAATATCAAAATTCAGCTTATAGTAGAAATAATTTATCTCAAAGAAAGCTATTGCTTAATAGGAAAGAACTGAAAAAACTCAAAAAACAAATAACAGACGTTGGTTTAACAATAATTCCTTTGAAGTTATTTATTAATGATTCAGGGTTAGCTAAAATAAAAATTGCATTAGCGAAAGGAAAAAAAATATATGATAAAAGACAAAGCTTAAAGGAAAAGGAATTGAAAAGAGACTTAGAAAGATCAAGAAAAAAATAAAGTTTATTTTCCTTTTAGCATTGGCACAAATTTGAATTGACCAAATTCCTCTTTTTTAAACTTGCTTTTTTCAATTCGAGTAAATCTATACATTGTTTGATCTTCTTCTCCGATTGGGATTACCATTCTCCCTCCCACTCTTAGTTGATTCATTAAATTTTTTGGAATTTCTTTTGCTGCAGCAGTTACAATTATACCATCAAAAGGTGCACTATCATTTATACCTAAATATCCATCAGCAAAAAGATTCATTTTTGTTTTAATAGACAAATTTTTAAAAATTAATGAAGATTTCTTAAAAAGAGTAACGTCTCTTTCGATAGTAAACACATCAAACCCTAAATATGATAAAATTGCGGTCTGATATCCTGATCCAGTTCCTATTTCTAGCACTTTATCACCTTGTTTACATTTAATTAATTGTGTTTGAAATGCAACAGTATAAGGTTGAGATATTGTTTGACCTGACTCTATGGGATAAGCATTATTTTTGTATGAATGAGAAATTAATCCGCGGTCCATAAATAAATGGCGAGGAACATTATTCAAAGCTTTTAAAACATTTTTGTCATTTATTCCAAGTGATTCCAATTTGGATACCATTTGATTCCTTTGGCCTTGATATTTTGGAGAATCAATATTTTTTTCCATTAATTTCTTAGTATATAATTAGAGAATAAAAAACCTTAAATTACATTAAAAATGTAATTTTGCTATCAATATCTTATAAGTGACTACAAAACTAATCAAAATAGGAGTATTTGGTGCTGGCCACCTAGGTAAAATTCATCTAAAGTTATTAAATGAATCTAAAATGTTTAATCTTATAGGATTCTACGATGTGAATCCTGAGTATTCAAAAAAAATTGAAAAGGAATTTGGATACAAATATTTTAATAACTCAAATCTTTTAATAGATTCTTCAGATGCAATTGCCATAATAACACCAACTAAGTTTCATTATGAAATAGCAATGCGGTGCATAGAAAAAAATAAACATATTTTTATTGAAAAACCAATTGCTCATAACGTTGCAGAGGCTGAGGAATTAGTGAAATTTTCAAAAGAAAAAAAGATTATAGGGCAAGTTGGTCATGTCGAAAGATTTAATCCAGCGTATAATTCAGTTAAAAAAATGATAGGAAATCCAATGTTTATTGAATCTCATCGACTTTCAGAATTTAACCCAAGGGGGACAGATGTTTCAGTAGTTTTAGATTTAATGATTCATGATATAGATATCATATTAAGTTTGATATCATCTGAGGTAAAAAATATTTCTTCTTCAGGAGTTTCAGTAATAAGTGATTCACCTGATATTGCTAATGCTAGAATTGAATTTCATAACGGAGCCGTTGCTAATTTAACCGCCAGTAGAATTTCCCTGAAAAATATGCGGAAACTTAGATTTTTTCAAAAGGAGACATATATTTCAGTTGACCTTTACAATAAAAAAGTTGAAGTTGTAAAAATGACTGATGCCTCTAATGAATTAGATGAGTTTACATTAACTCTTGAAAATGCTGAAGGAAAGAAAAAACAAATACTTTTTGAAGCCCCTAAAATTATTAATTACAATGCAATTCAAATTGAATTGGAAAATTTTGCAAATTCAATTAATAATAAAAAAAAATCTATTGTTTCCCTTGAAGACGCAACAAACGCGTTAAAGGTCGCTTACTCTATTATTAATTCGATGTAACATATATGGATTCAATTCAAAAGAACTTAAAAAGCATTAAGAAAGAAGTTGGCGACAAAGTTTTGGTTGTTGCCGTTTCAAAAACAAAATCGATTGACTGTATAAAAAAAGCATATGAAACAGGACACAGAGATTTTGGCGAAAATAAAATTCAAGAAATGACCTCCAAATTTAATGTTTTGCCAGAGGATATAAATTGGCATATGATTGGACACATACAAACCAACAAAGTTAAATATTTAGCTCCATACGTATCACTAATACACAGTTTAGATAGTTTAAAGTTAGCTAAAGAGATAAATAAACAAGCTATTAAAAATAACAGAATTATCGAATGTTTAATTCAGTATAGAATATCAAATGAGGAGACAAAGTTTGGGTTGAATGAAAATGAGGTAATCGATATCATTAAATCACAAGATAATTTTAGAGGCCTAAGAATAACAGGTTTAATGGGTATGGCTTCCTTCGTAGATGATCAAAATGTAATAGATGAAGAATTTAAAAAATTAAAAACACTTTTTGATAAAATTAAATTATCAAACAAAAAATTTAAGATAATCTCAATGGGAATGACTTTGGATTACAATTTGGCAATAAAAAATGGTTCGAACATGATTAGAATTGGGAGTAAAATTTTTGGAGAAAGACATGTATAAAAATTTTGCCATTTTGGATGTCGAAACTACAGGGGGAAAATTCAATGAAGAAAAAATTACCGAAATCTCAATATTCGTTTATGATGGAATTAAAATCATTGATAAATTTGAAACCTTAATTAATCCAGAAAAAGACATACAACCTTTTGTTCAAAGACTAACTGGCATAAATAGTGAGTTAGTTAAAAATGCCCCTAAATTTAAAGATGTCTCTGAAAATATCTTTCAAATTACAAAAGACAAAATAATTGTTGCCCACAATGTTGATTTTGATTACAGAATTATAAAAAATGAGTTTCAAAATATTAATATAAAATATCAAAGGGATTCACTTTGTACAGTGGATTTATCGAAATTAATTTTTCCAGATCTAAAATCATATAAATTGACTAATTTATTATCAAATTTTGGAATTGTAAATGAAAATCCACATAGAGCAAATTCTGATGCTTTAGGCGCTTTAAGACTATTTAAAATACTCATAGATAATGATTTAGAAATGAAAATCTTAAGATCAAATATTAAGTCAAATAAAAATGGTTAATAGTATTTTTTGTTATTGTTTTATTAAAACTCCTTACCTTTGATTTGAATTTATCATATGGAAATAGATTCAAATAAGAGTTTAAAAACTCTTCTTCATGAAATTATATACGAGGCCGATACCCCGGAAGGTAAATTATTTGATGTTTTATTGTTATTCTTAATATTGCTAAGTGTATTTGTTGTTATGCTTGACAGTATATCTATCTTTCATCAGAATTACAGATACCTATTTGATATTATTGAATGGATAATAACTGTAATATTTTCAATCGAATATACACTAAGAATAATAGTTGTAAAAAAACCATTAAGGTATGTTACAAGCTTTTACGGTATTATTGATTTATTATCAATTTTACCCCAATATTTAAGCTTCTTTTTCGTAAGCAGCGGTTCGTTAGTAGCGCTTAGGGCCCTGAGACTTTTAAGGGTTTTTAGAATTCTCAAATTAACAAGATTTATTGGTGAATCTAACTTTTTGATAAGGTCTTTAAAAGCGAGTCGGGCAAAAATAGCCGTCTTTTTATTTACAGTTTTTATTTTATCAATAATATTTGGTACCATTATGTATTTGATTGAAGGTGAAGAAAATGGTTTCACCAGTATTCCTGAAAGTATATATTGGACAATTGTAACTTTAACTACAGTTGGATATGGTGATATTGTACCTGGTACAACAATAGGAAGGCTTATTGCAGCAATTATTATGATTATGGGTTATGGAATTATAGCCGTTCCCACAGGTATAGTTAGTGCTGAGATGGCTCAAAAAAGAAGGAGACCAGACATAAACACACAATCATGTCCGAATTGTGCTGAATCTTCACATAAAGACAACGCTAAGTTTTGCCATAGCTGTGGTAGTACTCTTAATGAAGAAGAATAAATTAGTTTATATTGGCGGTCCAACTTGTTCAGGAAAAACTAGTTTATCCATTGTATTAGCTAATACTTTACATACTGAAATAATATCTTGTGATTCAAGGCAGATATATAAGGAAATTTCAATAGGGACGGCAAAACCTTGTCAAAATGATTTAAAAAATAATAAACATCATTTTATAAATCATATATCAATCCATGATAACTATAATGTGGGAATTTATTATGAGCAATCAATAAAAACTCTTGAATCAATTTTTAAAACGAGTGAAACTGCCATTCTTGTCGGAGGCTCTGGGTTGTATGCAGACTCGGTAATCAACGGTATTGATAATTTTCCTAAAATTAAAAATTCAGTTAAACAAAAGATTAATTTATTGCTCAAAAAAGAAGGAATGAAAAAGTTAAATTCTATGCTCAAAAAATATGATCCAGAATATTACAGTGTTGTTGATAAAAATAACACCCGAAGAGTAGTTAGGGCTTTGGAAGTTTGCTTATCAACAGGAAAACCTTTCGTTTCATTCTTTAAGAAAGATAGAAAAAATAATCTTTTTGAGTCGAAAATATTATTAATGAATCCTGATAGAAAAGAATTGTACAAAAAAATTAATAGTCGAGTCGATAAAATGATTTCTCTTGGGTTAGAGAAAGAGGCAAAAAAACTTTTTAAATATAAAAACTTAAATTCTCTTCAAACTGTTGGATACAAGGAATTTTTCAACTATTTTGAAGGAAAATGCAATTACAAAAACACTATCGATGAAATTAAAAAAAATACTAGAAGATACGCTAAAAGACAGATTACATGGAACAAAAAATACAAAGAGGCATTTTTAGTAAATGAGAATTATAAATTAAATGAAATACTAAATTTTATTTGTCAATAATTCAAACATTAAATCTGAAATGCATAACATCACCATCTTTAACAATATAATCCTTCCCTTCTACTCTTAACTTTCCAGCTTCTTTTATTTTAGCTTCGCTTTTGTAGTTTAGGTAATCTTTATATGATATTACTTCAGACCTTATAAAACCCTTTTCAAAATCGGAGTGAATAACACCTGCGGCTTTTTGAGCATTCCATCCAATTTGAATTGTCCATGCTTTAACTTCTTTTTCACCAACTGTAAAAAATGTTTGCATATTCAAAAGTTTGTATGTTTGATTAATTAGCTTCAAGGAAGCTGGTTGTTTTATTTGGTAGTCGTCTAAAAATGATTGCCTATCAGAAAAATCTTCAATTTCAAAAATCTCAGCCTCGAGTGATACGGCTAGAATAAGCATTTCAGAATTTTCATTGGTAATCATTTTATTAACGTTATCTGTAAAAACATTTCCATTACTTAAATCTTTCTCAGATACATTACAAACATATAAAACGGGTTTCGATGTCAATAGATTTAAATCTTTAATCAAAATCATTTCATCTTTATCTAAGTCTAGATTTCTTATATTATCTGATTTTACCAATTCATTTTTGATTTTTTGTAAGATTGAGAGATATTTAGCATCATCTTTATAACCAGCTCTTAGTTTTTTTGAAATTTTTTCAATTTGTTTATCAACTGTCTCAAGATCTTTAATTTGCAATTCCAAATCAATTATTTCTTTATCTCTTAGAGGATCAATCGTACCCTCAACATGAGTAATATTCGAATCTTCAAAACATCTTAAAACATGAATAAGTGCATCTGTTTCTCTTATATTAGCTAAAAACTGATTCCCAAGACCTTCTCCTTTACTTGCACCCTTAACCAAACCTGCAATATCAACAATTTCAATACTTGCAGGAATTGTTTGTTTTGGATTTATTAAATCTGTAAGAGTGATTAATCTTTTATCCGGGACATTTACTTTTCCAATATTTGGTTCTATAGTGCAAAATGGAAAATTAGCTGACTGTGCTTTAGAATTTGACAAACAGTTGAACAATGTTGATTTTCCGACATTAGGTAAACCAATGATTCCAGCTTTCATAAAAATAACTTATTTGCCATGCATGAAGGACTGCTTTTCAAGAAGTTTAGTTTCACTTTCTATGTTATTTTCATCTGGAATGCAGCAATCTACTGGACATACAGCCGCACACTGAGGCTCGTCATGAAAACCTTTACACTCAGTGCATTTACTTGGAACAATGTAATAGTATTCGTCAGAAATGGGTTCTTGTGAAAAATCTGCATCAATTGATTCACCAGTTGATAAATTTATAACTCCCTTCAACGAAGTTCCATCACTAAATTTCCAATCCTCAGATGATTCATAAATTGCTGTATTAGGACATTCTGGTTCACAAGCTCCACAATTAATACACTCATCAGTAATAATAATAGCCATTAGTAAAGTTTACATAATTTAGTACAAAAGTAAAGCCTAAGTTGATATTTTGCAAAATATGAAACATTTAGATAAAAAAATTAATGCTTTTTTGAAACTTGGAAAGTATTTAAGGAAAAAACAAATTGACTCTAAATTGCATAGTTTGATTCTTAAAACCCAAAATAATAATAGGTGGTTTATATATAAAAACTCCCTTAATGCATTAAAAATTTGGGGAGATTCTTTGAGGAAGGAAAATATTTTAAAATGGTCATCCAAATACAATCTCGCATATAAAAACAATAAAAAAATTGGTATTATTATGGCTGGTAATATTCCAATGGTTGGATTTCATGACCTTATGTGTTTATTATTTAGTAATCACATTGGAATTATAAAAACTTCTTCTTCAGATCCATTTTTAATTCCCTTTCTTTACAATAAATTGGTTGAATTTGAACCTGAATTAGCAGAAAGGGTAATTTTTAAAAAGAAAATTGATTTTGTTGATGCTATTATCGCAACTGGAAATAATATTTCAATTAAGAATATTAATGAAAAATTTCATTCATATCCATCAATTTTAAGGGGTACTAGAAGTTCAATTGCTATATTAAATGGCAAAGAGTCGGAAGAAGACTTAAAACTTTTATCAAATGACATTCTTACTTATTTTGGTTTTGGATGTAGAAGTATTACGAAAATTTATGTGCCATATAAATATGATTTTACTCTTCTCAAAAAAATTTTAAAAGAGAAATCAGAAGCGATAACACTAATTGAATACTTAAATAATTTTAAAAAAATTAAAGCTATAAACGAGATAATTAAAAATAACTTTCATGTTGCTGGAAAATTGATAATAATTGAAAGTAAAAATATAAATGCCGAAATTTCATCAATTAATTATGAACATTATTCTAGTATAGATTTGATAAATAAGGAAATAGAATCCAGAATCAACAGTATTCAATGTATAGTCGGAAACGTGAATAAAGTCAATTTTTTGAAATTTGGAGAAGCACAAAAACCTAACTTATGGGACTATGCTGATAATATTGATACTGTTGAATTTTTATTATCTCTGTGAGTAAATTGTTAAAAAACATTTTAAAAACCTAATAAAATTGATAGATGTATTTGATTTAATATGATGATATTTGTGCTAATCTTTAATTATGAAAAAAATAAACTTTAATGCAGGGCCTTCGGCACTTCCAAATGTTGTTTTCAAAAAATCTTCTGAAGCCATTAAAGAATTGGATGGAATAGGTTTATCCATATTAGAGATATCCCACAGAAGTAAAAAATTTTCAGAAATAATTAGTAGAGCAAAGGATTTGACTCTAGAAATAACTGGTCTTGAAAGCAATGAATATGAAGTGCTATTTTTACAAGGAGGTGCAAGCCACCAATATTTGATGGTTGCTTCTAACTTTTTGAATAATACTGCAGGATATATAAACACGGGAACCTGGTCGGAAAAAGCAATTGCCGAAGCAAAATTTTATGGAAATGTTATTGAAGTTGCATCCTCAAAAGACAAAAACCACACCTACATTCCAAAAGATATTAAAATTTCTTGTGATTTAGATTATTTACATATTACATCTAATAATACTATTTTTGGATCACAATTTCATGAATTTCCAAGAACTGATTCTCCATTAATTGCTGATATGAGTTCGGATATTTTTTCAAGAAAAATTGACTTCTCGAAATTTGATCTCATTTATGCCGGCGCACAAAAAAATATCGGTGCTGCTGGTGTAACCCTGGTTATTATAAATAAAGAATTATTAAAAAAAAATAAAAGAAAAATTCCATCAATATTGAGTTATCAAAATCATATTGATAAACAAAGTTTGTACAATACACCTCCAGTCTTTTCGATTTATACGTGTTTGCTCAATATGAATTGGATCCTAAAATCTGGTGGGATTGAGTTGATTGAAAAGCAAAATATAGAAAAAGCTAAATTACTATATAATGAGATTGATAATAATGATGCCTTTTATGGATTTGTAAATAATTCAGACAGAAGTAATATGAATGTAACCTTTGGCATAAATAAGAATTATAATTCTGAGAAATTTAATGAAATGTGTCTAAAGAACAATATTCATGGAATCAATGGGCACAGGTCTGTTGGCGGCTTCAGAGTTTCTCTTTATAATGCAATTTCAATAAATAGTGTCAAGATTTTAGTTGAAATAATGCAAAAATTTAACAAAGAAGGATGATATGAAGATATTAGCTAACGACGGTATAGCAAAAAATGCTGTTGAAATATTAAAAAAAAATGGTTTTGAAGTTTATTTAGAAAAAGTTGATAAGGAGAACTTAATAGAATTCATTAATACTAACAAAATTACTGTTCTTCTTGTTAGAAGTGCTACTCAGGTCAGAAAAAATCTTATAGATAAGTGTAAATCTTTGAAAATAGTTGGCCGTGGTGGTGTTGGTATGGATAACATTGATGTAGAATACGCAAAATCTAAAGATATATTAGTTGTAAATACACCTGCAGCATCGTCAAATTCGGTTGCAGAACTTGTTTTTGCTCATTTATTTAGTGGTTCTAGATTTTTGTATGATAGTAATAGAAACATGCCTTTAGAAGGTGAAAAGAGTTTCAAAAGTTTAAAAAAGAATTATTCAAAAGGAATTGAACTAAAAAATAAAAATCTTGGTATAATCGGTCTTGGTAAAATTGGACTCGAAGTCTCAAGGATAGGCTTTGGAATTGGTATGAATATTTTGGGTTTTGATAAGTTTATAAATGAAAATAGCATTGAGGTTAAATTAAATGATCAAAGTGATTTTACCTTCAAGATAAATCTGACATCACTTGATGAACTTCTCGAAAAATCTGACTTCGTAACTCTTCATGTTCCAGCTCAAAAAGAATATATAATTGGAAAGAAAGAATTTAAAAAAATGAAAAATGGATCAGCAATTATTAATGCTTCAAGAGGAGGTGTTGTTGATGAAGTAGAATTGATTAGGAATCTCGACACCGGAAAAATTAAATTTGCTGGTTTAGA
>CENG01044009.1_pt1 | contig 11934 bp, 13 predicted proteins | sample 530131 | NCBI WGS metagenome assembly CENG01 (sample SAMEA2591057, study PRJEB7988) | marine metagenome | biome: marine biome (ENVO:00000447); feature: surface water (ENVO:00002042) layer; material: saline water (ENVO:00002010), including plankton (ENVO:xxxxxxxx) | depth 5 m
TTCATGGTTGGGATCTGATGCATCCCATGCAAGGAAACCTGTCCCTGAATTTACTATTATTACCCCTCCATTTCCGACATCCGGAATATAAACGGAATTGCTAATAAAATTAAGATTTGAATACTGAGGTAAATTTAAATTGACCTCATAATAGATATCAAGGTTCAGAAGAAAATTACACCTTGAATCATTTATATTTGAAGAACAATTACAAATAAAAATAATAAGTAATAATAAGTAAAAGTTACTTAATTTCATCTGCTAAAAATACGATAAAAATGCATAATTTAAATATTTTGTATATTTGATAATGTCTCGATAATTCGGGATTTTTTATTTTATAAAAACAAACTATACTAATTGCTATGAGCAATATTTCATACTATACCGAAGAAGGTTTAAATAAACTAAAGGATGAATTAAATCAGTTAAAGGATATTGAAAGGCCCAAAGCATCTAATGCAATTGCAGAAGCACGAGATAAAGGTGACTTGAGCGAAAATGCTGAATATGATGCTGCCAAGGAAGCGCAAGGAATGTTAGAGATGAGAATTTCAAAGCTTGAAGAAAGATTAGCGAATGCTAGAGTAATTGACGAATCTCAGTTGGATAATTCCAAAGTACTTGTTTTATCAAAGGTTAAAATTAGAAATAAATCTAACGGTATGACTATGGATTATATGATAGTGGCAGATGGGGAAGCTGACTTATCAAAGGGAAAAATATCAGTAAACTCTCCAATTGGAAAAGGATTATTAGGAAAATCTGTTGGCGAAATAGCAAAAATAAGTGTTCCAACTGGATTTATAGATTTAGAAATTTTAGAAATTTCAAGATAAATGCCAACTATTTTTAGTAAAATAATCTCTGGTGAAATTCCATCCTACAAAGTCGCAGAAAATAAAAACTTTTTAGCATTCTTAGATATTAATCCAAATTCTATTGGACACACTCTTTGTATTCCAAAAAAAGAAATTGATAATATCTTAGATTTAGATGAAAGCACCTATCATGAACTAATGAAATTCTCCAGAAAGGTAGCGCTTTCCATTGCTAAGGTTATTGATTGTGAAAGAGTATCCTTTAGTGTTATTGGCTTAGAGGTACCTCATGTACATGTACATTTAATTCCCATTAAAAAAATGAGCGATGCTAATTTTACAAAAAAAGTTTCTATGAATGGCAATCAGTTTAAACAAACTGCAAGTTTAATTTCAGATGCTTTCAATTCTGTTTAGCTTAATTTCAAAAGTTGTTCCTGCGTTAATTTTTGATTCCAAAACTTTTATTTTTCCTAAGTGATAGTCCTCAATTATTCTTTTAGCTAGGGATAATCCTAAGCCCCAGCCTCTTTTTTTTGTAGTATAGCCGGCTTCAAAAATACTTTTAAATAATTTTTTACTCATTCCTTTGCCATTATCGATAATATAAATATATATATGTTCCGAATCAGTTTGTACTTGAATTGAAATCTTTCCTTTATTTTCAATAGCATCAACACTATTTTTTATGATATTTTCCAAGCACCAGCTAAAAAGCTGAGGATTCAAATTTGCATAAATATTAGAATCAATTTGTTTGAAATCTATTTTAATATTTTCACTAATTCTTTCATTTAGGTATTTTACCGTCTTTCCAATCTCAATTTTTAAATCATACTTTTCAAGCTTAGGTTTAGATCCTATTTTTCCAAACCTCTCAGAAATTGTTGTAAGTCTATTAATATCTTTTTCTATTTCGCTTATATATGGTGTATTTTTCGTTTTATTTTTTATCAGTTCTGTCCAACCTATTAATGAGCTTAAGGGTGTTCCAATCTGATGAGCGGTTTCTTTTGCCATACTAGACCATAACTTATTTATTTCAGAACTTTTTAAGTTTTTATAAAATAAAACTGTAATAAGCACAAAAGAAATAGTAAATAAAATTAAGGCTATTGGGTAAAATTTAAGTTTATTCAAAGTGGAAGAATTACCATAATATAGAGTTGAGATTTTTTTTCCATTTAGATAGATTGGTATTGGATTATTCTCAGATTTAAATTGTAAAATCAATTTATTAATTTTGACAGTGTCAGAAGCTTTTACATTTTTTATATTATTTATTTCAATTTTACCGTCATAATCCAATTTGATCATTGGAGTGGAAGTGTTTTTTTTTAAAACCTCTAAGTTTAAATTAGAAATTTGTCCATTTATATCCAACAGCTCTGATGTAGCGAGTGACCAAATCTCCATTTTGTTCCTTTCTTCAATCTTATAGTTCTGAACCAATAAATATGTAGAGACTAATATTGATATAACTATTATTGTAGAAAATATAATTACTATAGGGTTAATATATCTTGAAACTAATGACATCTATTGAATCTTTTGCGCTAAATATAGTGAGTTTAACTGTAATTAATGCTTCAATAATTCTTATTTATTATCTATCTTCATATATTCAAATTAAATTAAAGTAAATGGAAATTCAAGGAAAAATAAAATTGATTAAAGAAGTTCAGGAAATAAGTCCAACATTTAAAAAAAGAGAGCTTATCTTAACAACAGATGAACAATATCCACAAACTCTTTCTGTTGAATTTATTCAAGATAAGATAGACCTATTAAATAATTTTAAAGTCGATCAAAGTGTGAAAGTTGGTATAAATTTAAGAGGTAGAGAGTGGGAAAATCCTGAGACAAAACAATTAAAATACTTTAATTCAATTCAAGGTTGGAGAATAGATCTCTTAGAATCAAATTCTAGTGTTCCAAATGAAGATTTACCACCACTTGATAGTTTAAGTCCTTTTGAGCCTGCTGACGACAATGATGATAATCAAGAGCTTGATGATTTGCCATTTTAATAACTTATGCTTTCTTCAAATGATTTAAACAAGTTTTATGATATAAGTGATTTTAAAAATATTTTAAAAGAAAAATTACCACAAAAAAAATTCCTTAAAATATTAAATAAATCAGACTATAATAAACAATTAATTACACTTCAATCAGAATTAGTATTATTACAAAATTGGATTAAAGAAAACAATAAAAGGGTATGTGTTATCTTTGAAGGCCGCGATGCAGCAGGTAAAGGGGGAGCTATAAAAAGGTTTGTTGAACATCTAAATCCGAGAAACTCTAGAGTTGTTGCACTTTCTAAGCCTAGTGAATTAGAACTAGGACAATGGTATTTTCAAAGATATTTAAGTAACATTCCAAATCCTGGAGAAATAGTTTTCTTTGATAGAAGTTGGTATAATAGGGCTATTGTCGAACCTGTAATGGGATTTTGTTCAAATGATGAATATCTATTATTTATGAATCAGGTTAATGACTTTGAAAAAATGTTAATTGATGATGGAATAATTATAATTAAACTATGGTTTTCTATTTCTAAAGAGGTACAAAAATCAAGATTTGTTTCTAGATTGACAAATCCACTAAAAACATGGAAGTTTAGTAATGTTGATCTTGAGGGACAAAAGCGATGGGATCTTTATTCTAAGTACAAAACTAAAATGTTTGATAAAACAAATACTGATATTGCTCCATGGAAAATTATTGACAGTAATAATAAATTATCTGCAAGGATAGAATCAATTAAATATGTTTTATCAATTTGGGATTTTAAAAATAAAAACTCAACCTTGAAGGATAATAAGCTTTCTTTAAGTAGACAAGATTTTATTCAAATTGATAAAAAACAATTGAATATCTTAAATAAAAGTAAATCTTTGATAAACTTATTGTCCAGAAAAAACACATCTATTTCAAAGACTATTCGATACATTAAATATGAAAGAGAATTAAAAAAATTACAGGTTGAAATGATTCGATTACAAAATTGGATTTTTAATGAAAATAAAAAAGTAATCATTATTTGTGAGGGTCGTGATGCAGCAGGAAAAGGTGGAGCAATAAGAAGAGCGATACAGCATTTAAACCCAAGAAAGTTTAGAGTGGTGGCACTTCCAAAACCAAATGAATTAGAAAGATCGCAATGGTATTTTCAAAGGTATATTCATCATTTCCCAAAAGATGGTGAAATAGTTTTTTTTGACAGGAGCTGGTATAATCGAGCAGTTGTTGAGCCAGTCAATGGGTTTTGCACCCAAACAGAGTACAATACTTTTATGAATCATATTAATAGTTTTGAAAAAATGATTATTGATAATAACATCATTTTGTTAAAGTTTTATTATTCTATTTCAAAAGATGTTCAATTAAAAAGGTTCAATGAAATAAAGAATAGCCCATTAAAAAAATGGAAGTATACAATTGTTGATAGCAATGCACAAAAGTTATGGAGTAAATATTCGATCTATAAAGATTTGATGTTTAAAAAAACAAATCATGATTTTGCAAAATGGAATATTATCAAAGCTGACAAAAAAATTTATGCTAGAGTTAAGACTTTAGAATTAATTTTAAAGAATATTCCTTACGACAAAAAAACTAAGATTCATTCAAAAGAAATCAATTTTTAAAAGTCTTTATAAAGTCCATAATTTTTAAAGAATCATTAATGGAAAATTCACCAATTTTTGTTCTTCTAAGCTCTGTTAAATGTGCACCTGATTTTAGTGCTTTGCCAAAATCATTAATTAATGATCTGATATAAGTTCCCTTACTGCAATTTACTTCAAAGGAAAGTTCCGGAAAATTTATTTCAGTAATTTTAAAATCTCTGATGGTAATCTTTCTTTTTTCAAGATTTACTTGTTTTCCTTGTCTGGCAAGTTTATATGACCTAATACCATTCTTTTTAACCGCTGAAAAAATAGGTGGCTTCTGCATAATGTCTCCAACAAACTCATTAAGTTTTTCATAAATTAATTTTTCATTAATATGATCTGTTTGATAAAAAATATTTGGTTTTGTTTCTAAGTCATAAGATGGGGTAGAAGAGCCAAGTATCATTTTTCCAGAATAACTCTTATCCAGCCCAATGAAGCTGTCAATTTCTTTTGTCATTTTACCATAGCAAATTATTAGTAATCCAGTTGCTAGTGGGTCAAGCGTTCCTGCATGTCCAACTTTTAATTTTTTTAAATTAAATTTTTTTTTAATGAAATTTCTGATTTTGCTCACAACATCAAAAGATGTCCAGTTAATATCTTTATCGATTAAAATTAATTTTCCTTTCAATTGTATGGTTTAAATAAAAAAAATAGCAGTTAAACCTAAGAGAAAACAGTAAAAACTGAAATACATCAAGTTATTATTCTTTACAATATTTAACATCCACTTGCATGCAATAAAACCAGAGATTAGTGAAGAGAAAAAACCAATTAGTAATATTGAAATTTGGATATCATAATGAAAAATATCCCCTGAAAAAACATCCTTTAAAATTGCTCCAAAGATTACTGGAATTACTATCAAAAATGAAAATTTTGCACTTTCGTTTTTTTCTTTGCCCAAATACAATGAGGTACAAATAGTTGTTCCGGACCTAGAAATCCCAGGCATAATGGCGATAGCTTGAGATATCCCAATTATTAAGGAATCTAGATATGAAAGTTTTGATTTTTTCTTTTTCGCAATTTTTGTAATTAGTAACATTAGGCCAGTAATAATTAGCATTATTCCTACTAGCTTTAAATTTCCAACAAATAATTTCTCAATATGATTACTAAATACAAATCCAACAAAACCCGCAGGTAAAATTGCAACAAGAATTTTTAGAATATAAATTCTATTTTTACTTTTTTTGATATTAAATATTAAATCAAAAATGTCTTTTCTAAAGACAATAATTGTACTCAATGCGGTTGCAAAATGAAGGACAGAAGTAAATAATAAATTTTCTTTACCAAGCATATTTGCATCCAAAATATTTCTAAATACTTCTAAATGACCGCTAGAAGATACTGGAAGAAATTCGGTCAACCCTTGTATGATTCCTAAAAAAAAGGCGTCACTTTCTGTCATACCTATTTTTCAGGAGATTTTAAAATAGCATACACTTGGATAATATAACCACTAACAATTAGCATTGGTGCAAGTCTTATCCTTTGGAAATTAAAAATTTCATCACTGAAAATATTAGGATCGTCACTTCCACCTCCTGACATAAGAAAAAATCCTACAATCATTAAAAAAATTCCAGATAACATAATTTTATAATTTATTGATCCAAATAGTAGTTTTTTTTCTTCTTCTTGTTTTTTCATGTTATATATCTAATTTTTTTGTGTCGATATTGAGAATATTTTGTGTGGCAAAAAAAGTACTTACTAGACTAATTGTAAAACCCAATACAACAACACTACTCAATAGAAAAAAAATAGTTTTTAATTCTACATAATTATAAAAATCGATATTAGAATCAAAAAAATCAATTAAAATTAAAATTGAAATAATTGCAATAGTTGAAGAAATCAAACTTAATAATAAATTCGTCTTAATAAATGGAACCCTAATAAATGATCGAGTCGCTCCAACTAATTGCATCGTCTTTATTATATTTCTTTTGGCATAAATTGAAAGCCTAATGGAACTATTTATAATTAAAAAAGTAATTAATAATGAAAATATTATTGAGGGAATTATCCAAAAACTTATTTTCTTGATATTGTTATTTATCATATTAATAAAATCCCTGTCATAAATAATCTCATCGATATATTTCTTTTTCAATATAAATCTAGAAATACTATCTAGCTTCTTACTGTTTACGTAATTACTTTTTAAGTTAATGTCAATCGACCCTAGAAGAGGATTAAATCCAAGAGATTTGATAAATTCTTCCCCGTATTCCTCTTTCATAATAGTTACGGCCTCTTCTTTGGAAATATAATTAACTTTATCAATAAAATTGCTCATTAAAAGTTCATTTTTTAGCTGATTTATTTCAATATTTTTTACATTTTCTTTCAAATAAATAGATACGGTAAAATCTTCTTTAAATTTATTAATGATCGAATCAGAACTGATAAGAAATAATCCAAAAAATGAATATAGGAATAAGACTATTGACATTATAATCACAATTGAAAAATAAGATGTTATTAATCTTTTATTTTTTATGCTTGGCATTGATGACTATTAAATTTTGTACAATAAAAGTAGTGAACTAATCATTAACTAAAAAGATTTTCTATTGTAACTATAAAATGTAAATTTGTGAATCACCTCAAATTAATTGATGGATTATAATTTTAGGACAATAGAGAAAAAGTGGCAAGACTTTTGGAAGGCTAATCGAACTAATTCTTCTGAAGTTGATCATAGTCTGCCAAAGTATTATGTTTTAGATATGTTCCCTTACCCATCTGGGTCGGGTTTACATGTAGGACATCCTTTAGGTTATATAGCATCAGATATTATTTCCAGGTATAAAAGATTGAAAGGTTTTAATGTATTACACCCCATGGGATTTGATTCATTTGGTTTGCCCGCCGAGCAGTATGCAATTAAGACAGGAAGACATCCAAAAGAAACTACTGAAATAAATATCAATAGGTTTAAAGATCAATTAGATAATTTAGGATTATCATATGATTGGAGCCGTGAAATTAAAACGAGTGATAGTAATTATTATAAATGGACACAATGGATTTTTCTTAAATTATATAATTCTTATTTTGATAAAGAAACAAAAAAAGCAAAAGATGTTTCTGAGCTAATCATCCCCTCACATATTGATTCTTCAAAAAGAGATAATTATATTGACTCAAAAAGGTTGGCATATATTGACACAATTGATGTCAATTGGTGTGAGGAGCTTGGAACAGTATTGGCTAATGAGGAGGTAATTGGAGGATTAAGTGAAAGGGGAGGTTTCCCTGTCACAAAAAAACCAATGAGGCAATGGGTAATGAGAATCACCAAATATGCTGATCGATTACTTGATGACTTAGATGATTTAGATTGGCCAGAGTCTATAAAATCATCTCAAAGAAATTGGATAGGAAAATCGTATGGTGCTGAAATATCATTTACTGTTAACTCTGAGCTAAGTGTTAATGTTTTTACAACTAGGCCTGACACAATATATGGCGCTACCTACTTAGTTCTAGCTCCTGAAAATTCAATTGTAGAAAAAATTGTTACAGATGATCAAAAAAATGAAATTGAAAATTATCAAAAAATAGCCAAAAGTAAAAGTGATTTAGAAAGGCAAGAAAATCAGAAAATTAAAACAGGGGTATTTACAGGTGCATTTGCAATTAATCCGATATCAAATAAAAAAATCCCCATCTGGATTTCCGACTATGTACTAAACAGCTATGGTACAGGTGCAATTATGGCAGTCCCAGCTCATGATGAAAGAGATTATGAATTTGCACAACAATTCAATCTTGAAGTTATTAAAGTGATTGATTCAGAAAGTGACTTTTTTTCAGGCCATGGAAATATTATTAACTCTGAAAGTTTTAATGGAATTCATAGCAAAAAATTCAAAGATGTTGTAATTGATTATTTGGAAAAAAATAAACTTGGAGAAAGAAAAATAAATTATAAATTGAGAGATTGGATTTTTACTAGGCAAAGATATTGGGGAGAGCCGATTCCAATTCTACATAATAAAGATAAATCTATGGCAGTAGATGAACAAGATTTACCTATTCTTCTTCCAGAGGTTGAGTCTTATTTGCCTACAAAAAGTGGAAAATCTCCGCTTGCAAGAAATGAAAGCTGGAAGCACATTACAATAAATGGTAAATCATTTGAGCGTGAAACAAATACAATGCCTCAATGGGCTGGTTCATGTTGGTATTATTTAAGATTTTTAGACCCAAAAAATCAAAGTCAATTTGCTTCTGAAAGTTCTATTAAATATTGGATGCCAGTTGATTTATATATTGGAGGAGCCGAGCACGCTGTTTTACATTTACTGTATTCTCGTTTTTGGCATAAAGTTCTTTATGATTTAGGCTTGGTCAATACAAAGGAGCCTTTTAAAAAGCTTGTTAATCAAGGAATGATTTTAGGAAATAGTGCTTTGATTCACAGAAAGATTGATGGTGGCGGCTATGTTTCTAGTGATTTGAAAGATAAATATAAAACTCAATCAATTCATATTGAAATTAGTTTCGTTAATGAAAATAATGAATTGAACATGGAACTGCTTAAAAAAAATAATCCTGATTTTAAAGATGCAGATTTTGAATATGATAAAACTTTTTATGTTGATAGAGAAGTTGAAAAAATGTCTAAATCAAAATATAATGTGATTAATCCGGATGACATATGTTATAATTATGGAGCAGATACCTTGAGACTGTATGAAATGTTTTTAGGGCCATTAGAACAGTCCAAGCCATGGAGTACTTCTGGAATAATTGGAGTTCATAATTTTCTCAAAAAATTATGGAGATTATATTTTCATGAAAATGAAATTATTGTTAATGAATCTGTTCCAAATGACTACAATTTAAAAACACTTAACAGGTGCATAAAAAAAGTAGCTAATGATATTGAAAATTTTTCTTTTAATACAGCTGTATCCACATTGATGATCACTGTTAATGAATTGACCCAGCAAAAATGTACTAGTAAAAAGATTCTGGAACCTTTAGTAATAGTTATTTCATCATTTGCCCCTCATATTGCTGAGGAGATTTGGCAGCAATTAGGGAATACAGATTCAATAACTAATTCCAATTATCCAGATTATGATGAAAGATATTTACATGATACTACTAAAATATATCCTGTTTCAATTAACGGAAAACTAAAGTATAAGATTGAGCTTCCGACAAATTTATCTAAGCAGGAGATTGAGAAAGAAATTTTGGCAGATGAAGTCTTCATAAAAAAATTACATGGACTAAAGCCTAAAAAAGTCATAGTTGTTCCAGGAAAAATCATAAATTTTGTTATATGACCACTATTGCAATAATTATAACATCCGCCATTGTTATTTGTTGTGGATATATTGTTACTGAAAAAAATGCTGATATTCTTTTAGCTGGTTATAACACAATGAGTAAAAAAGAAAAAGAAACATTTGATTTAAAGGGCTACTTAGGATTTTTTAAAAAATTTATGCTATCCGTTGGGGTATATTCTTTTTTTATTTATTCATTATTATATTCTTTTTTTAGCCTTGAAGTTGCAGCAATAGGTTATGCAATTTCCATTTCAATTCCATGGCCCTATTTTTTGTATTACACCAATAAAAAATTCATCAAATAAATATTTGCCTATTTATTTGTTGCTCAAGAGAAATGTATGTTTCTGTTCTTGCAACCCCATTAATAACTTGTATTTTTTTCGTAAGGATTTCCATTAAATCTTGGTTATCCTTGCAAAGGATTTTAGTCAAAATACTCCAATCACCCGTTGTATAATGACATTCAATAACTTCTTTAATCTTAGATAATTCAGAAACAACAGTTTTATTGTTTGTAGCTCTATCCAAAAAAATTCCAATATATGCCATGGTGTTATAACCTAATATTTTTGGATCAATTGAAATGGATGAACCATTGATTAACTCACTCTTTTCTAATTTTCTTAATCTTTGGTGGATAGCTGCACCAGAAATACCAATTTTTTTTGCAATTTCAAGAATCGGTCTTCTTGCATTTTCAATTAACATTCTAATTATCTCTTTATCAATACCATCAATTTTAACTTTATTTTTTTCCATTAATTAGATTCTTTAAAATTTATATTCAATCGATTAAGTTTTTCTAATACAGGATCATATATCTCCTTATGAATTGGTCTTGTGATTCCTTTAATTTTTATTTTTTTATTTAAAATTAAAATACTTGCAATAGCTAAAGGTAAACCTACTGTCTTAGACATAGCTGTAAATTTTTTATTATCTCCAATGCAAACCATTGTTGAAGTGGTTTTTTTGATTTCGTTAGCATGTTTGTATTTAAATTCATGATACATAATTATCATATCTCTGTCATTTTTTTCTAATTTCCATGCATCTCTCAAAATCTCCTCTAATATTTCAGCAGGAGTACCATTGTCGGTAATGATTTTCTTTTTATCATCAAAAAGGTAAATAGCTTCTAATTTGTTCATCTCTTCACCAAAACTTTTTATTTTGAGTTCATTTTGAATCTTTTTTTCAACAGATTTATTGGGATCATACGGCAAAAAACAATTTGTAAATTCCCTAATACTCATATTTTTAGAATTACTAATTCTATAGCTGTCGTCTGTTAGGCCCAGTTTTATCAGCATGTTCCAAGACTTGGAAAATCCAACTTTTCTTATTGTTCCTCTTTTCATTGTCTGAATATCGTCTAAGTTGTAAAGTTTTCTGTATTTTAATGAATCTCTATTTGGATACACTTCAAACTCACCAATTTCATCAACACTAATATTTTCGGTATTATCAAATAACCTGTAATATGGAACATATTTATATTTTCCTTTTTCAATAAATTTTGCAGGTGACCCCTGACCTGCTTTTACAACATTTCTTGGATTCCATGTGAACTTATAATTCCATAAATTATTATCACTCATGGGAGCTATAAGTCCACCAGTGAAAGATTTAAAAGAAATTATTTCTTTATTATCTGCTTGAATTCTATCAATAATTTTTTTTGCACTCATGTGATCAATTCCAGGGTCAAGACCTATTTCATTTAAAAAAATTAGACCTTTTTTCTTTACTTCAGTATGTAGTAATTTCATATCCTCACTAACATAAGAGGCAGTCAATAAATTTCTTTTCAGTTCTAAACAAGTTTTTGCAATTGAAATATGCAAATGCACAGGCAATAAGGAAATTACAATATCAGAATCCTGTATTAACTTGTTCTTTTGAACCACATCATTAATATCGAATAGAATTGTTTTACATCTTTCATTTTCATTGATATTTTTTAGGTTTTGAAGATTTGCATCAGCAATCAAAATGAATAAATTTTCTGCAACTGAATTTTCTACTAAGTATTTAATTAGGAATGGAGAAGATTTACCAGCTCCGACAATTAAAACTTTACGCATTTAAAAGAAATTT
>CENG01104429.1_pt1 | contig 11855 bp, 18 predicted proteins | sample 530131 | NCBI WGS metagenome assembly CENG01 (sample SAMEA2591057, study PRJEB7988) | marine metagenome | biome: marine biome (ENVO:00000447); feature: surface water (ENVO:00002042) layer; material: saline water (ENVO:00002010), including plankton (ENVO:xxxxxxxx) | depth 5 m
TAGTATTGCAATCTTCATCTAGGTTCATTTCCACCGTTCTCTTGTATTCTTACAAGTTGCATTGCTTCTGCCATAGTAAGACGATTAGAACTATTGTTCTGCATCTTAATAGCTTTTCTACGCAATCTCTTCAAAGCAGATTTGCGTTCTTTTACTTTATCATTCATCATTATACCTCTTCAAACAAATAAAGTCAAGTGTTAATACATTAGTCCGTATGCGATACACCAGATTTCTAATGCTAACCTATGTAATGCATAGTAGATTAGAGGGGATACTAGTAGTAACGCAGCCCAGACTGTTGGTTGTTTTAATAAATCTTTCATCTTACTCCACGATAAAATCACTAAGGTCTGAATCAACCTTAACGGTACGCCTCTTGCGTTCTTTCTTTACAATCTCTTTCCATTGACTATCTTTTTCTTTCACTTCATCGATACGGTATCTGAGTTGGTCAACAAACGCAGCGGCAACTGCCCTTGATTGGTCATCACCCAATTCTTGGTCTAGGAAGGATTCGACACCAGACTGTTCCATGTACTTCATCTTGATGTCTTGTTGTTTCTTTTCTTTCTCAATCCTACGTAGGAATGCGAACCATGAAATCTGTGTGAAGTATGCAAACGCATTTGGTTTACCTGTACGTGTTGCGGCTTCTAGATTATAGTTCTCAATTGCCTTGAGACAGTTTTCGACTGCGTCCATGACCATCTCTTCCCTATAGGTGTATCTGACAAAGTTTGCCTTATGTGATAGTCCCTCACAAATCTTTAAAAAACATGTTGCAATGTAGTCTGGAACAATGGGTAACTTTACCTCAGAGTCCCGTGCAACATTCAGTTCGGTGACATAATCTACCACCGCTTGTGAGAATTGTGCATTGTTTACGTAATGCGGTTTATCTTTTGGTTTAATCTTTGCCATTATTTAGTTCCTAGTTTTTTTCTCAATTCGCTACTTGCAAATCTGTGATGTCTTTTATTATAGTATATCTGGACACAATTGTCAAGACAATAATCTATTCCAGTGAAAGATTTTTCTCTATACTCCTCACCAATGATACGTACATCGAAGTCGATTAGTTGCATTAAGTCCATCAAATCTTCTTCGGTCTCATAGGGAATAATGCTATCCACCCACCGACAAGCCTCTACCTGTATGTATCTTTCGGTTATCGATTGGATAGGTTTGTTCTTTTCGGGTCGGTCTATTGATGGGTCAGTCTGTAATCCTACTATGAGATAGTCACAGACAGTCTTCGCCTCCTCTAACATCTTAACGTGTCCAGCGTGGAACAGGTCGAAGGAAGAACAGGTGAATCCGATTTTTTTTAAATTAGTACTTGACATTTCTTGATTTCCATGATATAATTAGCTTAGCGATTGGGGAGGGTTGGATACTCCATTAACTCATCAATTTATTAGGGTGAATATTGGTTACTACTGTTCCTGCCACAATAAAACGGTCACCCTCAAATCTTTTTGATACCGTTTCGTGCATTAGATGACCTTGAAAAACAACCAGTTTGGCATGTTCAACTTTAACCTCTATCCCCACTGTCGGAAAAATTAAATCCGAACATCCCTCGGGCGGGTCAATATAATAACAGAATGCCCATGTATTAGGCCAATGATTATGTGGTACTGTTATCTCAGTAGTGGTTGCTCTTGATGCCCACATACCATTCACATTCTGATTTGCCACATATTCATCATTCCACTCTTCTGTGTGGAAACGTTTGTTATGCCATTCATGTGACAGATTCATTTCTCTGGATGATTCTTTACAGAAATCTATAACATATTCTTTCAACTTGTTCATCTCAGGATACGGACGGTCAAACTGTTTTTGGGGTGAACAGATATATGTCACGTCTGATTTGACGTTAGTTGTGTAGTTCATCTCGTCACCATTCTCCAAGATTCGCTCAACAATCTGAGCATCCATCTCTGGGTCATCAATAAACTTTTCGAAGATTCCTGCTTCTTGTATATTTGGAAATTCCATTTAGTGTACCTTCTTCGGGTCAAACATATCTATAACATTAGAACCACTGTCCATACGTTGCAACATCTCATCTATCTTGTCTGGAGATGCAGCACGTTTCTGACGTTTTGCAATTTGTCTTACCTTTTCTTCAAACGTCTTATTATATTCACTTTCTCTTGCAGCTGACATAGCTGCCATTTCTTCTACCGCTTCATGGTATTGTGCAAGAAGAGTCTCGGGCGGAAAACCTATACCCACAACATTATTGATATTCAACACAATAATATCTTCGGGGTGTTCTTGGTAAACCATCCACGGACGAAACGAATAGTACTTCACTCCTTCTTCGGATTCATGCAACACAAGTTTCATCGCCTTTCGAATCAGAATTTCAGAGTCATATCCTTCTGTCCACTGCATGACTTCACATACAATCTCTTCACCAGATGTTGTCTTAAACTGTCTTAATTCATTGTCCATTTCATAAATCCAATTTACGTTGTTTGTACTCTCTGATTATATTTATCAGACCATTAACAGGGAGATTCTCATGATTCTCTTTATAGTATTTATATCCCTCTTTAGGGTCTTGCCACGTTTCTGCATGAACGAAACATGTCTGCCACACACCAGCGGGATTTGTTTTAGCGGCAACTCTCTCCTTAGTAAAATCCTTGACCCATTCAATCATATCGACAAAATCATAGTCACCACTCGGATGTACCCAATAGTTCCAGTTCGTTTTCTCCCGCATCTTGCTGTTCTTCTTACCCTTTGACATAGCACGGACACGTTCTTTCGTTTCTGGGTCTAGTACCATTGGTTCATCATATGAGTATGTATATCCATATTTCATGAAGTTATTGTATACTTTCCAGTCAATCGCATCCGCTTGTTCATCGTCTGGTTGCGATAACATCAATGGTAGATATGATACAGCATGACCTCTCCAGTGAGTGTTGACCCAATCCTTTGTTGATTCAAGTGTCTCAAACGTCTCGTGCGGTAGTCCTGCCATCATTGTGAATGTACCACAGTAATAGTTCGGAGAATGTTTCTCAAAGTAATCTTTAATCTTTAACAGACCCGCTTTGAGTTCTTCGGGTTTCATTCCCTTACCCACCGCTTTACTTGATTCACGATTGAATGATTCAACACCGTAACTGTGTGCGGTCAGTCCCATATCAACCATATCCTTCCATGTTTCTTCGCCATGACGAATCAATAGGTCTGCTCTGATATACCCATGAAACATTGGTTGAAATGGTAGTCTGCGAACCGCACGTGCGAGTAACGCCAACTTATCCTTGGAATCATTGATTGTATCATCCGTTACATAGTAGTTAGTTGTACCCCACTTCTCGTAGTTCTCTAGCAGTTCTTCGTATATGTTCTGTTCGTCACGTGTCGTATCTTGTTTCATACCCAACAGAGGGAACGAACAATACTTACACTCGAAGATACATCCTCGTGAGAACTCAATGTTTATAGTTTCATTCGGCATGATGTGGTCACGTTCTTCGAATGATATGTTCGCATCTCTCTTCGGGAAACACGGATAACTGTGTTGTGCAGTAATTAATTGACCACCGTTCTTTAATGTCTTATGTATCTTTAGTTCTTCGTCCTCACCCAACATGTATTTACAAAGTGCAGTCATGGCGAACTCACCATTACCTGTGACATAGTAATCTGCATCTACACACGTAACCGTCCAAGACTTCTGTCCGCCCGCAATGAGAGTCACCCAAGGATAGGTTTCTCTAATATAGTCAGTGAACCATTTGAGTCTTTCGGTTGTCATTGTGTAGAACATCATACTGAAACCAACAAACAATGTGTCTTTGGTTATTCTATCATCTAGTAGTTTCTTGAGTTCTTCGTTAGTAAAGAATATAGCGTAGTCAATACATTCTACATCCCAACCTTGTCTTCTGATATGAGTTGCAATTCTATGATTACCAAAACTACGGAACGTCTCTAGTCCGTGATGGAATAGTCCTTCTCTTACAAATTCAGAATCGGAGTTTGCACCAACAGGGCCGAGTTCGTGTGCATACCTTTCGAACTGGACATTGGGATTTTGGCCAGGGGCGAAGTGTGCGGTGAACCCACCGAATAGTAACCCCCGTGGTTTCCTTTCTCTCATTGGGATTCTATTCATTTCAAATTAATTTGGTGTACCTTATATGGAAATTGTTCTTTGGTATATATCTTTATTCTTTCGGCACTATGTCGCAATGTAAAGTTCTTATGTGACTTGATATGCATATCATCCGCAATGTCGTACAACTTGGTCACAGAGCCATCGTCAGACTTCCTCAGTCCTCGCCCTATGGACTGCAAGACCTTTACCTGAGACTTACTAGGACTGGCGAATATAATGTTATGTAAGTTCCTAATATTAATACCAGTACTGAAAGTACCCAAACTAGCAACAATAATCGCATTTTTCTGACCCTCTACAATACCACGGATTTGTTCACGGTCTTTTGCCTCTACTTCACCAGACACATAATATACAGGACGGTCACCCGCCTTATCTCTTATCTGGTCAAACAAAGGTTTACCGTGTTTCTCTACGTACTGGAATAAGACCAGTGAGTTACCCTTTAAGTCAATCGCAAGATTACTAATGAGTCGATTACGACTTTCATTGGATACGATATAGTCCATCTCCTCTTGATAGGTGTAGTCCTTTACCATATGACATATATCATTATGATAACGCAGTAACAATACAGTGATATCAATCTTTGCGAGTGTACCCTTTTCCTGTAAGTCCTTGGTCATGGTAACACGTTTGGTAGGCCCGAACAGACCTTCCAGTACTAGTTTGTTTGTCTCTGTACCATCCAGTGTACCCGTAGTACCAAAACGATACTCAGCATTGACGCACTTGTTCATGATACCTGACAGAGACTTTGCCTTGAATAAATGTACCTCGTCACCAAACACACAACCCATATCCTCGAACCATTCCTTCGGAAACTTATAGATGGATTGCCATGTAGATATGATGATAGGTTTGTCGGTTGTCTTATCCTTACCACTGTAGATACGATGCACATTCTCTTTCACGTCATATCCATAGTCCTCAAAGTCTTTGTACATCTGTTCTACTAGACTTGTTGTCGGAACAACAATAAGAACCTGTTTATCAAAGTTATCAAGATACCACCTCAGTAGATTATAAATGATAAACGACTTACCACTACCTGTCGGTGACAATAGGATTGCCCGTTTCTTTTCGATGCCATGTGTTATCGCATCGTACTGATAGTCACGCAACGGAAAGGGTAGTTTCAGTTCTTCCTGAAACTTAACAAGGTTCTGGTGTTGTACGTGATTGGTCTTGGCGGGATGACCATAGTCTGTCTCCTGTAGTTGGAGAGGATACATACGGTCAGAACAAAACTTCTTCAGATGTTCGTATAGACCCGTGTTAAGTTCACGAGTAATCTGATTGAAGAGTTTAATTTTGCCATCCCATTTACGAGACTTGTACGCAGGCATGAACTTATAGCCAGGCACAAAGAACGAGAAATAATCTCGTAGTTCTTGGAGTTGATGTTGATTACAGTCAACCAACATCATGGAATGGTCTTTTAGACCAACAGTGATGGTGTTGGGAATACTCACGGCATTTTAACTAAAATCGCAATCAACAATATATTTGTTAGAAAAATTTCAAATGCGAGAATAGTATGATACCAGACCCATCTTGATTGGTAGATTTTATTTACAGTGAATGTTTCTTTCATCTCTTTTAACATCTAGTTATTGACCTGCTTCAAAGGCCCTCCATCTAATCATGTTACCAATCGTCTGGTGTCTCCAGTTTAGATTCGTAACTATTTCGGTTAAAGTATCTATAGTAGTTTTAAGATACTGTATCTTCAACTCAGATTCTTGAATATCTTTATCGGAATCGTAGTAGTACTCTTTGAAGTTTTTGGTGGTGGCATTAAGACCATCGTATGGGTCATATGCCCAACCACGTGATTCGATATCCTCTTGGGACATCTTTCCTTCGTAGTAGAGATACTTGTCCTTGAGTAGTTCCTTCTGTTTAAACTCCGCCTTCTTTAGACGTAGTTTGGTCAGAGACAGATACTCAAGATACTTGGAGTGTAACGCTGGGGTCACACGTGAAGTTTCATCAAGTTGATGTGGGGATATTTGGGAGTCTTCTTTCCACTCCGCTAGGATGCTTTCTAAATCAATCATAATGTATTATACCAAAAATAAACGAAAATGTCAAACTATTTCAAATTGTGAAAACCTGAATGATGCGTTAAAAGTGACGTATGTAGTGTCGCCTTGGGTAGATTCAAAATTGATATCACCAAGACCAGTCGGAACACAATCTAGATATCTAATCTTTTGTGTAGTGTTGTTGTGACTGGACAGTACGTGTAATGTAATATCTGCGTAAGTGGGTTTCTTTGTGTCCCTCTGACTTTGATTCACTTGTCCATCATTCACTATACGAAGCATCCAATCAAACATCTCACGATAAGACTTCATGTCTTCGTCTAAGATGATTTGAAACGATACCTCAGAGAATGTTATCTTGTCACCCGCCAAAGGAACAGATGTAATTCTGCGAACAGGAAGTTCCATTGGAGTTAACTGGGCGCCTGGATGGCTGACAGACTGAACAAAGTATTCCATGTTAGGATACTTCGTTCTATCGATGACTACTTTAAAACCCGTAGGTTGTAAGTAGTTAAGATTGGTTGTCAGTTCCTCATCGGATATCTGAACATTACTATTTACTGGCATAACGACCTCTTATATTATACTACTATTTATAAGAGTTTTAGTGTACAGTTTCCTGTTTACGCATATTTTTTACGAGTTGGTCAACGACCCCACCCCAATACTTTTTACACCAGTCAGACTTGCCACGTTGTTGTGCAACCATGGCAGCTGCAATTAATCGATGATAATCATACATTGACTATTCTCCCTTTTCCTACCCATTCGATTTCCTCGAACTTCTCTTCATAGGTTTTACCATCAACGGTAAACCCAACTTCATGCAGTTGTTTTAAAACAAACTTCACTGCCTCTTTAGCGGTATCAAAACTGTACCACTTGAAACACGCTTGACCCGTGGTTGCTAATCTTACTTCAAATTTTTTCATACTATGCTCCTATCACATTTAAAAATTCACTACTGTTATTACAAACCGTACCATCAACGAGATGGAACTGTTTACGGAATGTTCCGTTCTCGAAGAAAGAATTCGCACCATCAAAGTCCCTATCTTTCATTATATAGGACTCGACTACCTTTGCAATCTCTTTCCTCATGTAACCATACTCACCGTTCTCCACGGTCTTGGTTGCATAAAACTGTTCACCCTTTTGGGTGATATAGGTGATTGATTCCCACGCTTGTTTGTGCTCAGACTCAACAAAGTCCACGTCATCAATCAAGTCAGAACCCAAGATGTACTCTTGGAACGCCTCGTTGTTCTCCGTGATTAAATCGAAGATGGTATCGTAGTAACCCTCGGACTGTGCGTCCTCAATAGATACACCCTCGACCACGTAGGTGTTACCACCTTTCGCCTTCCAATACGACTCATCGACCCCGTGAGAATAGTTCTCATCATGGGCAGCGTAGTTCTCAAGGATTTGGGTTTGGATTACAATCTTCATAAAATCACCTTTCATTTCTCATTATCAATACAAGTATTATAACATACTTTAACTAGTTTTGTCAACAAGTTTTTTAAACTTTCTTCTCGCCTTTGACCATTGTTTCATAGGTTTCTTGAACCAGATTTCTTCGGTAGTACCTACCTTGATATACCCAGCGAGTTGACCTTGTTTGTTCACGATGTAGGTATGATTGGAGACTTTAGTATCTCCCCAATCAGTGACCTCTTGTAAGTACTCCATTATCTCTTACCCTTGTAACCAAGGGCTTCCATTGCATAGGCAGGAGAACCACTAACCTCGTAACCGTACTTCTCAGAGTAGAACTTGTTGTCATGGTTAGACAGTTCAAGATACTTCTCAATAGACACGTTTTTCACTAGGAAGTTAACCCATGCCTTCCAAGGTTTGTAACCATACTTGAACCTTGCGATGAAGGCGGGTTGTGGTTTACCAACCCAAGATGGGTGACAGTTAGGTCTTGCGACCTCCATGTTAACAGACTCAGAGTGTCTGCCTCTATACATGAGATACATACCGTCCCATGTGAACTCTTCTTTATTAAATGCGGTCATAATTTTCTCTCTTGTTTTTTGACTTTACCTTGTTATTATAACAAGACGAACAAGGTTTGTCAACCCTTTTTTTCAATTAATTTAGCGCTTGACATTTTTTGCTATATACTGTATAGTGTCATATATGAATGGAGAATCCACATGAAACTTAGTCTACAAGACGCCAGTTATGCCGCTGGAAGGTTTATAGAATACTTCGATGACTTTGGTCGTATCGATGACTACTTCCGTGCGAGAAAGATAGAACGTGTACGCAATCTACCATCCCCACTTCCAGGCCTAAGTATTGAGGATGACCTATTCCAAGATTTCGATGTACACCCCCAAGATATGAATTTCAAAATCGCAACCGTTCCTGCTGAACAGTTCGATACCCTATTAGAGAAGACTGCGTCATTCTCACCAGACGAGTCGCCTGGCAAGACTCACAAGATGGTTATAAAGGAAACAACCACTAACACTATATGCGGATTCATTCGTTTTGGTTCTCCCCTTATTAATAGTAAACCCCGTAACGACTACCTTGGTGGCGTACCAGACTTAGACATATTCAATCAACGTGCAATCATGGGATTCAATATCGTACCCGCACAACCGTTTGGATTCAACTATCTTGGTGGTAAGTTACTTGCCGCTGTCTGTTGTTCTCACGAGAGTCGTAGGTTACTGAACAAGAAGTACGATACAGAGTTCTGTTTGTTTGAGACAACATCCTTATATGGTAACATCAAAGGTGCATCCATGTATGATGGTATGCGTCCCTTCCTTAGATACAAAGGTGACACCCAATCTAAGTTCTTATTGACCCTTGGTGATGATATCTACCCTGAGATGAAGACATGGTTCACTGAGAAGAATGACGGTGAAGAGTTAGTACATAAAGGTGCGAGTTCTCGTAAACTAAAGATACAGACCAAGATGATTAGTGTAATCAAGTCATCACTCAAAGAACACAATGCAGAAGCATACAAGATGTTCTCTGATAAGATTGCGTCTGCTGGTGATGTGACCACACAGAAACGATTCTATATGGGTGAATATGGATACACCAATGTCAAGGATGTACTGTTAGGTAAGACAGATAAACTAATCAAGGCAGAGAACTTTGACAGGTTTGAACTAGAGAATGTAATTACTTGGTGGAAGAAACATGCGAGTAAACGATACGACAAACTCAAGAACGAGGGTCGTGTACGTAATGAACTTGAAGTCTGGAACCAAGACACAATGAACGAGATAGATATTATACGATGAATATTACTATTGCAAGATTGAGGTCATTCGTCAAGTACGAAGGCCCACTAGAAACGGTACTGGATAGTTTCTTTGAGAACTATGTCAAATGGATGAAAGACCATCCAGAGTATAACTACGACACCTATAACTGTTCCTTTGACGGTACACGTCCTAAGAGAACACCCGAAACAATTGAATGGGCAGATGTCATTGTGATACCTAGTGACAGTGAGTTTAGGTATCATGGTGAGTTACAGATGAACCCTAAAGACCTTGCTAAGAGTCAATCACACATTGAGAAGATTGCACCCTACTTCGAGGGTAAGACTGTCATCATGTTCAGAAGTGATAGAGGTGATACCGAAGAACTCTATCGTAACTTCCTACCCAACATCAAGAACTTTGTCACTATAGACGAGATTGACTTCAGTGGTAACATCCACGGTATGAAGTATCATTTCATTCAGAGACTAAAGAATCCCCTTGCAGATATGTTGAGTGAGGGTAAGAGTATTGACTTTGGATACTGGGGCAGAATGAAACATGGTAATGATAGGGAGAAGACTATACGTCAAATCTATCGTTCACAGTTGTCTACCGTCATGATTGGTGGATTCCCATCTGGTGTACAGAGACAATCCAAATGGATTAAGGACTGGAGAAAACTCCATCCTATGTTAGAACCCGCAAGGTCAACACTTTGTTTCAACTGGTTAGACGAGACTGCCACCACAAGTAGATATCCCGAAGCACTATCGATTGGTATCATTCCTTTTGTATGGCAGAACTATGATATCAACAACACATACAATATTGACCCATGGCAGAGAGTACAGACCTTCGAGGAACTTGAAGAGAAGATACTGACCCTACGGGATGAGGATGTGTTCCAGTCAAAACTGGATACCTATCGTTCCAACTATTCCGAAGTCTTATTATCAGAAGAAGACTATTTCAAAGAATTTTCAAATAAAATGAATAAAGCGCTTGACAATCACTGATTTATGTGATACTATACACATATAACTGAGAGATTTATATTATGAAGTATCAAGCTTACTTGTATCGATATACCCATGTACCTAGTGGTCGTGTCTATATTGGAATCCATAAAGGTTTGATTACTGATTCGTATAACCACAGTTCAACTTGTGAGGAATTCAATGACCTATTGCGAACTGAATTCCATAATTTTAAGTATGAGGTACTGAAGACGGGTAGTCTAGGTGCCATGTTGAATGAGGAACATAAAATGTTAAAAGCAGTAAACGCTAAATCCAACCCCGACTTTTTCAATAAGTCTAATGGGTCACCCGCAAGTAAAACTTTCGATGAACTTCGATGTCTGAAACTTGCAGATAAAATTAAGTCTATGTCTGGTGAACAGGAACTTGCAACAGAGGTTATTAAGACTCAGTTCTTACAAGTTCGTGAGGCAGATGACTTTACACACGCTCAAGACATCCGTTGTGCGATTGATGAAGAACACGGTAACACCGCTAAGTTAAACCTTCAGGCAGTTCTCATAGAAGAATACTATGAGGAAGATGATGATGTTTATGGTGTTGATGGTAGTCTAGGTATCGGTGGTAATCACTCTACCAAGGCGACAGTATCTTCGAAACACGGTAAGACCATTGAAGTTATTCGTGTCCCCCTAAAAGACTGGGATGGTATGACTGACGCCGAACTTGGATATGTCGGTATGTTGTTGAACAGTCAAGAGTCAAAGGTTAAACCTAAAGTTAACGAGACAGATGACTTCTCTAAACTTGTACAGACTTTATTCCACGAACACAACATTGACCCTGATTCAGATGAGATGCGTGAGAAGTTGTCAAACTTCAACATACCCGCACGTAAGATTACTAGTGCTATCAATCGTGCGAAACGAGCAATTGAACGTAAAGAGTTGCAGAGTAATGGTCAGAAGGTTATCGAATGGCAATATGGTGCTCAGAAGAAACGTCTCTATGATGTAATCGTTCCTAGTTATCAAGACGGTGAAACGTATGTTGAGGTAATCACATCTGGTTCTTATGGTTCACTGTTGACCTTCATGTCGAACTTTGTTGATTCAGAGAAGGACTACAAGAAGGCAATTGCAATCGTTCGTCACCCTCGTTTGTGGAACAACGATGACTGGTTGAACAACACGAAGTATATCAATGCACGTAAGGCAGTTGAGTTCTTCTTTGAGTCTGCTGGTATTGAGTATCAAGAAGTCGGTCTACAAGTTCTGCAAGACCAAAAGGCGCAGATAGTAGTCGCATAAGTAATACATGCGGGGTTAGTTTAACGAGCAAAACACTAGGTTACCAACTTAGAGATGAAAGTGCAATTCTTTCTCCCCGCTCCAATCTATCTCTTACCCCTCTTCGG
>CENG01065008.1_pt1 | contig 11786 bp, 17 predicted proteins | sample 530131 | NCBI WGS metagenome assembly CENG01 (sample SAMEA2591057, study PRJEB7988) | marine metagenome | biome: marine biome (ENVO:00000447); feature: surface water (ENVO:00002042) layer; material: saline water (ENVO:00002010), including plankton (ENVO:xxxxxxxx) | depth 5 m
AAATAGTTGCCCTTTTTGTCTCTCAATAAAAGAATAGGCATCATTTCATTTTTGGATGTATTCTTTTTCTTCGTTTTCCTATTCATTGCTTTGGCAATAGCTCGGGCCTTTTGCATATGAATCTCTTTTTGAGACGCAAAAATGGGTTCGCTTAGCGGTACCTGCTTCATTGTGGAAGAAAGGTTGAGCTTGTTTTTTAATAAGTTTTTGTATCTTTTGAAATCATGCGGTGAATTGATTTGGGGCATGTTGATGCGCGATATACCAAGGTTCTTTTTGCATGCTTTGGGCTTTTGCTTTAACGCACAATAGTTGTTGCTCATTAACATAACGATATATTTTTAATTTATTCACACACATATCTTTTCACTATATTGGTCATATTTTCGTAATTGTATCCTTGGAATTTTCTGCCATTGATCATCATCATGCGATTTCCATGACGATTGTAATTATTTTTGACACTATATTCAATATAGTAAAATTCGTTTTGTATTGTGGCGTGTTCAACTTCTTGCTTAGAGCTCCACAAGGCGGCCAATTTCTTGATGATGCGGTCTTGAGTATCTTGGAATCGGAGTGCTTCGGCATTGCGTTTCATGATGGCAATGCGGGCTTCTGGGTCAATGATATCTTTGTCCATGGTTTATGTTGGGTAAGATGGTGTTGTGATTTCAATTTTTACTGTATATTGGTATTGAATTGTATGTACCTTGTAAAAAATTGATTCCTTTTTTTCAGAAAGAAGAGACAAAACGTATTGCCATGACCATGATTGTAGAACATATATGTCAAGAAGAAATAGACAGAAAACAGGAACTCCAAGAATATGAAGCCATGTTTCAAGCACATTTGACACTGAAACCCATGATTATGTTGCGAGACAACTACACGCACTTTGACAGTTTATTTCAGCATTTTGATCTATACACCACACGATTCAACAGCTTTACCTACCAACAAAACAAGCGTTACAAAGAAAGTATATTAGATGGATTTGCAGGGTCATTGTACAGCACTATGATGCCGTTGCCGGTGAGTGCTCCACTAGATAAATTCATATTTGTAATTGACATGAACAACACACTCAATCGTATTATGGGATTTGGATTTATTAAAAATATATTGGCCAAAGATCAAAGCATGCAAGTGTACGACGACCCGGGGTTTAACAACTTTGTCTACAAAAGCAAATTCTACTTAGACGTGAACGAAGATACCATGGAGCCAGAGTGGATGACATTTATTCACGATGAGTTTGAGCGTACGTTGTTTTATGGGAAATCGAACCTGAAAAGAGGAGGATCTTTTACACGGTTTCCCATGAAACGTCTCAAATATAAACATTTGAAATTCTTATTGTCCTTGTTTATCATACGAAACCCTTCGGATTTCAATCAAACGGTGAAGTTGTAGTAGCAGTGTTTGTTATCATTTTGCGAATGCGGTCTTCTCGTGAACGAAATGCGCAACAAATGGCAATCGTGGTTGCGTACACGAAAATGGATGATCCGCTCAATAAGAGGAAAAGAAGGGGATTCATATACACATTCTTATTGCTTTGCTTTTATTTCTTTTTTCTTATTTCTTATTATTGTTCTTCAACATTTTTTGTAGTATATATGTTTTATAGTATATATGTTTTATAGTATATATGTTTTGTAGTATATATATATGTTTTGTAGTATTTTAATTCTAATCATTATCCTTTTCCTTTGTGTACTTATGGTATTTTTCAATGTTAGAGAGTCATTTTCGGAAAAGAAACCCCCAAAAATACTTATTATGGTAATTAGTCAAAATGGCAAGCACAAAAGATGGAATTATGAAAAAGAAAACTGGTTGAAAAAGTTCAAACCCAAAGATTCTATTTCATTGGAGTTAATTGAATGCGATAATATGGTAAATGAAAATTTCATTCACTCTTATCATTGTATTGAAAGTTATAAACCCGGCATTTTTCAAAAAACGATTTTAACTATGCAATCCAACATAGACAAATATGATTATTTTGTTAGAACAAATTTGAGCACATTTGTCATTCAAGACCGTTTAAAATCTTATTTAACTCATTTAAATCAATCAAATGTTTATGATGGAGTATATTGCAATAAAAACGCAAATTGGATTGCGGGATGGGGTGTGGTGTTGGATAAAAACACTTGTAATATGTTGATTCAACATGGAATCAAAGAGGAGAATTTCAATAAAAGGGTTTCAGATGATGTTCTTATAGGTAAAATATTAAAATCCCATAATGTTCAATGTAATACGAAACATCGTGCTCATTTGGGGTATGCTTGGAAATACAACAAAACAATAAAAGAAAATATAGAATCCATTCAACAAAATCCGAACGTCATGTTTATTCGCCTCACTCAAAGAGGGTTAGATAAAGATATGATAAAAAAAGAAAAATATACAAATGCGTTGAATACATTATACGAAGTATTTGGTTAAAAATCTGGATCGGCGCCTACGTTTGCTTTTATTTCTTTTTTCTTGTATTTTAAAATTGATTGTACATTTTCATTATCTTGATTTGAGAAGAGTGTTTTATGGAAAATGAATCGAAAAAATGTTGGGTATGCGATGCGTCGTCGTGTGCTCTATCCCTTTGCCCAAAATCATTTGCTCAACATCATTTCAATTGCAATCCCAAATTAGAGACAAAATGGGCATTGGCGCCGAAGATTTATAAAATATTTGGTGGCAAACACAACATTTATTGTGCATATATTTGTTTTGATTGTGCGCATTAATAATAGAAGAAAAATGAAGAATTATTGGAGTGAAATAGAAATGTTAGAGTCAAAACTTGAAAAGCTAAAAAAACAAATGGATACACAAATACAAAATTGTTATTGGTATTGGTGCTGGTGCTTTTGCTTCAATGAGGATAATATTCTTTGATTTTTTTAATGGGGCGATCACTGGGGTCGTCAGTGTACCCCCCTTCGTAATAAATTACCACCACTTTAGCAACGGGACTTGCCACCCACGTAAACAGCGTGTACAATAAATTAAAAATAAAATCGTCATAAACACGAATCTGCGTTTGTGTCAAAAGGCGAGGATACGTATTTCGTATATTATTTAAGTATTTTCCGATTTTGTATAAATATTTGAAGTCAACTTGGCGGACTTTTTGAGTTTCTATGAGCATGCGAAACAGATTTTGTTTCGCATACATGGCGTCTATTGCGTTGGTGATTTTTTGAAAGTCGTTGTCTGTTTGAATGTTTGTGAGTTGCAAGATTTCTTCATTTATCGCCATGTTGATTGTTAAGGAGAAAAAAATATAGATCTATAGTCGCATTATTTATTTAGTAAATGAGTGCTTTTGCATAAGGGCAATTGTCAAGAAGTATTTGTTTTTGGATGATACCTAAACGGTAGGTGCTACATATATTGACATCAAGCATGATATGCTGGTTGGTAAAAAAATCGGTGCTGGAGTGATCCAACATGGGAATAGAGTAAACATATTTAGGTACCTTTATTGTTCTGCTTTTATGAAAGCATATGTTTGTGATGATTTCCAGATCCTTGTCTTGGAGTAGGGTACTAATCATGTATTTGATGAAAAAATATACATCGTCACAGTGTATATCGGGTTGACTTAAGGAAATATGGATGCTCTTTATAGTAGACAATCTATGGTTCAATTGTTTGGCTGAATGTGTCTTGTTGATATGAGTTTGGATTAATTTTAGAGAGTTGTGTTTTGAAAGAAGAGACAAATTAGAGGTATGAAAAATATGGAAACCGATGTAGGGCACAATATGGTGATAAAAAATGTCTTCCATGAGTTGTATATAAAAGAACTATTTATATATATACATATGTGGCATTTAATACGCAACAGTGCGCATGTTAAAATTTATGTGAGACAAGCGCCCAAAGTGGTAACAGCAATTCAAAATCAAATCAAGAAGCCAGATATTCCAGATTACGATTTAGAAGCAAATGATTTTTTGATTCATGTGAAGGCCAAAAAGAATAAATAATTTTGCATATTAAAATTAAAATTTTATTATTTCCTTATTGTATAATGATGAAACTTCAATTAGACAAATTGAACCCTCTTTATTTAATTGCGATTATAGCTCTAGTTGTGGGGCTGTTTTTTCTGTACAAGCGCAATAAAATATCGCCGATGGAGCCGATGAAGATTAAAGAGCCGATGAAGCACACGCGCCCTGAGCGCCCCCGTCCACCTACTGCATCAAAGAGATCTAATATAGAAAACTTAGCAATGCGTAAGCCTACTGGGCGGCCTGCTAGGGCAGGACCACGGCCACGACCACGGGCTAGTGCTCCTCCAAAGCCCGTCGCTAAGAAAAACGGTCCGCCACCTATGGGGGGACCAGGCGACATGAAACCATCGTCCACTGGTCAGCCATGGGCAATGGAAGGTGGTCTGTTAAGTGATGTTACAAAAGATAATAAAGGAGAAATAGCCGCCGCCGGAGGTTCAGAAATAGGAGCTCTCTTATAAAGAGTTTTAGTTTTTAGTAGACGGCAATTTTGAAATACTTATTAGTTAATTGTCAAAAAAAACAAAAAAGAATTAACCCTACATCTATACATTTGAATACCTTTGAGAAATGAGTTGGAAAAACGAGAAATGAGTTGGAAAAATACCCCCCATTATATCATACAAAATCCACCCCCACTTACAATCTTATTTGAATTCTGTGATGGCGACAAATCATCACACAATTTTGGACACACTTTACAAAACATGGTATTAAATCTACTTTTGCAAACATCACATTCATATTTGAACATAATTTCTATGTCATTGTTTGGATCATAATACGGACTTTGCCCAAACACAAACATTGGAGTCTCAAAGGTGCCATCTTCGTAGCGAATATGCCCGGTGATGTGGGTGGCTTTCAAAAAATTATCCCCATCCCTTGCTCCCAAGTCCCACAATAATGTTTGCGCCGAAGCAACACCAAAGCACTCTATAATTTTCTCCTTATGTACACGCAAAAACTCATCTTTTTGATTGCTTGATCTGTATTCAGTGCCAAACCCGACCAGCTCATGATGGGGCAAATCGCTCCACACGTTTGCGGGAATCGTCTTTGATGGAGGCTCCATATTTTATTCTATAGTAGAATCTACTATTTCATTTCAATTTTATTCAAATATTAAAAAAAAATAGGGTTCAAAGTGACGTATTGGAACGAACACAGAAATGAGTGGGAAAAACGAGAAATGGGTTGGAAATTTTTATTGGATAAAAGGCTCACATTTGCAGTGACCTCCGTGGTTATGTCCGTTGCTGATTCTACACAAACTGCAGCAATATTTCTTGTCTTTGTTTGTAAAGAAGCGTGGTGGGTTGGGATGAATTCGGTAACAGCAATGTTTGTTTTTGCATTTGATCATAGGTCGCAACAAGATGACTTCATCGTCACTAGTGTATGGATCCTCCATCATTTGGTGTAAGTTTGTTCTTATTTCTTTCTTCAATTTTATCTTTGAATCGTTTTAAATACATACGATTTGTCTCTTGATCTTGAAGATCAACCTGAAAATAAATGCCTTTGTGTTTGTCTTGAATTGGCGCATCACCCAGCCCCAATCCAATTTGAAGTGGTTCGTGGTCAGTGGAGCCGTTTCGTCGGTGCAACGGAAAGCTCATAGAGCGGGTAAACCGCCGTTCTTGTTTTGGTATGTGTGATTTGAAACGTCGCTTTCCCTCTTTTTCCAAGAGTAGTCGCTGTTCTTGAACGGCAAACGCAATGGCGCTAATTTCGGCGGTCATGGCAAACGATTCGTATTTGATTGTGGCTTTTCGTTTGGGTTGATGTTTTCCGTCCCATTTCAAGACGGAATTGGTGTACGGGGAAATCGTGTGGGGGGAGCATATACAGAAATATACATTACGATAGTGTTTGGATTTAAGAGTGTGGAGCAAGCGGCTGATGTCATATGTGGTTTCTGTTTTCGTGGTGTCAAACACCATGGGAAGCTTTTTGGGAGGATCACACAGCTCATAGACGCCAAAGTGAGGTTCGCTATCTCCTTCCAACAACAAGTTGCACATGGTAGCCCCCGAGTCATACAGCTGCGCATGAGAAAACATGCCACCTTCATTGATTTCCGGAGACGCTGTCCAATGAGGCTTCCGAAGCAGATCCATCATCATTTCCTCGCTCTTGTCGTTGGAATACACGCAGCAATTGGTGGGCGTAAACACATAAGCCCGAATCCCATTTGGCACGCTAGTAAAGCACTCTTTGGTTTGAACTTTGTGTAAATTATGGCACATGCCGTGGAGGGACACAAACGCGTCCATGGTTATAGATAAAAAGGACACAAAAATGAATTTCAATTTTTTAAAATAAAAAAAAATGGTTGTTTTTGTACTATATGATTTGGCAAAATATCTCTCTCTAACCCTCTAACCCTCTTCTTCGTCAATCTCCATTTCCTCTGTTTCCTCATCAAATGTCCCACACAGCATGAAATCGTCTGCATCTTCCACCAAGGGAGCTTTTGGCCCGCTGATCTCGTAGAGCTGGCCATCTTCGTCATAGGCGTAGAACTTGTGGGCGTTTGTTTCGGGATTTGTTTTGCGAATATGTCCAATGAAGTTCGAATTCCACTCTTCTTCGCCAAAAGTGCGATTGAACTGGATGATGTCCGTGTGAAGGTCTAGCTCTTTCTTCACGTAGTACAGAGGCGCTTCAGGAGCGACAGGCTCTTCAGGAGGTGCAACAGCAACTGGCTCTTGCGCCACAATAGGGGCACTGACGTCAGCTTCTTCGTCACTAGACGTCTCTGGACTCTTCTCCACCTTCTTCGGGCGTCCGCGTGCCTTCTTCGGCGCTTCGGGGTCGGCATTTGCTGCCTTTTCCTTCTTCGGGCGTCCGCGGGCCTTCTTCGGCGCTTCGGCGTCACTTTCGGTGTCGGATTCGCTTTTCTTAGAGATCTTGATCTTACGGTTGGCCTTTTTCTTGTCCACAAACCAATCCAGTTCGTCCACCTCAAGGCTCGGCGCATGTTCACGCAACCACGCTTCAACCGTTTCACGACTCACGTTGCGCTTGGCACAATAGGTGCCAAAGCTGATTGCCTGTTTGGACTCTTGTTTAGAATCTTTCACAGGACTCGTGAGAAGGGTATTGGTTTCGGCGTTGTATCCCGTTGGCGTGCTGTACTCCAGTCCTTTGTCATAGAAATCCTTGCGGAAACTGACGTCACCATGAATGATAAACATACCGGGGGTGGCTGCGGTGGGTTTCTTGCAACTGATGCAATACTTTTCACCGTCCTTGGTACGGGTCATACACGGTGACAGCAGTCCTCCGTTGATAGACAAGCACTGGCACCCCGTAGTATAGTCAATTGAATTTGGCATAAACGGGAGTTCCATCTTGACTTCCAATCCGTCGTCGTTGAGCACCTTGAATGTTTTCAAGAGTTTCTTCACATCTTTCGCCGAAAGAAGGGCTTTTTCTGATTTTTTTTCTATTTTTTCGGTTACTTGTTCCACAACTTGATCCTCACACACATAGGATTCCGGTTGGAGTTCCTTGGTAGAAGCTTGCTCAGAAGCTTGCTCGGAAGCGCTGGTGTCGTTGGGCTTCTCAGGAGCCAATACGTCGCCATCGCCAAAAATCGCCTCATTCATCATTTCAAGTAGTTCTTTTCCACTTACAGGACCATGCTTGAGGCCCTTGCTCTTAAGGATCTCTTCATACGTCGCAGAGAAGAGTCCAAGAGAAGCCTCGGCAAGCAGGCGCTGTTGACGCTGAATAGAAGACATGATACGTGATACGTGAATTCGCGAATATGTTGTTGTTGTGTTAAAAGATGACATAGTTTTGTTTCAATTTTTTTCCACCAGATTTGTAACGGGGTTTCAATTTTTTCCATCAAATAAAAAAGATACTATATGACATCTAAAACAAAATCACTCTCTCAATCGATGCGTAATGGGGAGTACAGTTGCCTATTACCCCGATCAGCATCATCATATGGTGAGACGTGATATAAATTTTCCCATATCAAGTACAGATACCAGTTATTTCCAACCATTGTTCCCAATGGAACATGATACTGTTTCCATTCGTTCCAGTGCGTAGTTTTCTGGATTGCCCAAGCTCCGCGAACGATAAACCTGCCGTTCGCTCGGGCTTCCCGTAAACACTCTATCAGTTTCATGTAACCGGGAGGGCGGTAAATCCCCGCAAATTCTTCAATAGCTTTTGCAAGCGATTCTGGTAAGGAAATCTGAGTTAGGACTTTTTCCAAAACCATTTTGTATCTTGTGATAGTAATTACATATAGGCAAGAACTGCTTCAATTTTTTATGAATATCTCTATACTTGCAATATGGATAAAAAAATACTATATGACATCTAAAACAAAATTACTCCATCTCTGGGACTGACATTTCTACAATCTGGCTCGCCACGCGCTTTGCTTTTTTTGCTTTTTTCTTCAAAATACTTAGGCTTTGTTTGGCTTTCTCAAAGGATGCTTCCAAAGCCCTGATTTTTTCTAGTACATGTGTGATGTTGGTAACTTCGTCTTCCCATTGATCTTCTCCGCCCAAAGAAAGGCCGATGTGGTCGTTCAATTCGCGTTTGATGACGTCATTCAAAATCTCTTGATTGTCGTCTTCTACCCAACCAGCATCTTTGCTGTTGGTGTCGCGAAACTGACAAATGACTTCAAGTGCCTTGTTGGCGCGGTTTTCACGGCGCTCAACGCGAGCCTCATGGGCGAGAGCATTTTGCGAGAGGATCTGCGAGAACTGCATTCTATGTGTTTGTTGATATTTCAAAACGAAAGTATGATTTCAATTTTTTGTTTTCTTCACGCTCCATTTCCTCGGCCCAATTCAGTTTGCCTATGGCGGGCCCCCACATAGTCATGATGACTTCTTCAACAATTTCACCCTCTTCTTCTTCCTCGTCGTTCAAGAGTTCAAACAGGTTGCGGTTGTAATAAGGCATGGTAATTCAGTGTTGTGGCGCCATAAAGGGATATATTGTGTTTCAATTTTACACCGTTATAACCACATTTTTGCATGTTTGCAACCACATTTCTCTTTTAACCACCTTTTTAGGGGCCTTTTAACCACATTTTTACAACCACATTTTGGCTCTTTTACAACCACATATTTGCTCATTTATGGCCACATTGAGGCTTATAACCACATTTTGGAGGTATAATAACGACATTTACACGCATATGCATGTGAATATTCAATATTCAATAAAAATTGAAACATTTTTCACGCAATAAATGAAAGGTGCCAACTCGCAAAGTTGCCCACCATTGTTGATTCGTGTACACTCGAAGATACTTTGGAGGGATTCACAAGTTGGCTGCGAGTCCGTAATACGGAGCCTGGCACGAAGTAGGAGAAAAAGGTAAAGCGACTATCTTTTGCCAAAACCATGGTAAGTTGAGTGAAGAGAAATCTTCGCTTGCGCCACACGCAGCGAGCCAACTGCATTAACCTAAAGAACGGATAGGGTTGACACAAAGGGTTTCCTGATGAGGAGAGGAATTAAAGAACGCTATGGCGCCTTTGTGGAGTGTGGTCTTGAGGAATAAAATGTCTATAGCCCGTGGGGGAGGTAGAGTTTTTTTCATTTGATGAAAAAATTGAACATGCTTGATTTGTCTCTTTTTTTTCCAACACTATGAATCAAACTGTAACACTTTGCAACGCCTTATTTGGAACCCGCCATACCAAATGGGAAATCAACGCGTCTAACGCCCATCAGAAAGTTCGGGACGGTTACATGCGAGACTTCACCCTCAAACAAGCAGTACGCACACGGAAAATCACACAACACCAAGCAAACTGGGTCACGCAAGTGTGGCTCCAAACCATATGCTACACGCATTCCAATTGGTCGACGTCTGTAGCGACCGCTATACATAAACACAGCGCCACACTGCGCAAGCATATCGTGGCCGAACTCCGCACCCAAGGTTCCAAACAATATTCAAGAAAAGTAGTATCAGGGTGTGTTTACTACGATTGTTCCAGTGAATCTGCGTTAGAGTATTTGGCCAAAATCGTATACGATTCCACTTGTCTCTTTAAAACACAAATAAAGAATAAAAATTTAAAACCACTTTCTTTTGAAGAGACAAATGACCGAGCAGTTATCAAGGCGCTTGTGTATGGGTTGTTTACCAGACCACGCATGTGCGCTTGGATAAAAACCGACATTCAAGATGGTGCAATAGTAGACGCCTCTCCGCGGTGCATATCCGAGTCCACGTGGCATGAAATTCAGCGCAAGCAAGAGCTCTATTCTATACAGCAAAATGCAGAGATGATTCGTAAACAGAACCGTGCCAAGTTTATGACATGGGCTCATGGGTTTATTGCGCATTTCCGACTACCCACTTTGGACGATTGGGACGCAGAATAAAAAATTGAAACAAAATACCATGTTTTCAAGGTACATAACAACAAAGATACAACATGACTGTTGAATACTTTAACACTTTTGTGAACATTTGTGCCGAACATTCGTGGTATGTTCTCGCAAGTAATGGACAAAAGGTTGAATTTGATGATCTTGAAGAGATTCGGAAACATGACTATCCCTACGAGCCCCAAGACTTTGCGGACTACATCAACAGCGTTTTTGAGACACTGCGACACGATGAGACAAAAATAATGGATCCTATTATGGGAGTTCCTATATATCCCCATCACGCGGAAACGTCTCACCAGCGCACTGCTTTTCTGCAATGGTTTCAAGAAATTTATGATCATATTTGCACACAAGGATATTCAGCTATGAGCGAGAGCGACACCGAGATTGATAACAATACTAATACAGCAGTAGACAGCGACGATGAGAGCGAAAATGAGAGCGAAGACGACAATACAGAGACCAATCACCCCCTTCATATCATAAACACGGAATCCGAAAATGGGCGAGTCATATGGTTCACATGCTTCAACAACGAGCGGTATGAAGTAACTGACAACAACGTCATTATGATTTATGGTGACATGGTGGGGAATTTTGATCAAGAACACAACCACGCCTACTTTGAGGAAAATTATTTCAACGAGCCCCATATAGACGTCCAGGATTTTGATGAAATACGGCGCCTATTGATATTTGATGATGAAGTTGAAGTTGAAGAAGAACAACTGCCCGAGCAAGAATAATATTTCCAGAAAAAATTGAAACCATTTCACACATAATCAGTGCCAACAACAACACAATATCATGACATTTGCCATGCAATTTTCGTTCGCATTTCTCACCATGCTTGGCCTCTTGTTTGGCCACTTGTTTCGGTGCGAGCATTCACTCAAGCCCTTGAACGAAACCGCTATCATTGTTTGGCCAATAGTATCCATAGCTGGTTTACTGTTTACCAACATGATTTCCCTATTTTACTTCATGAACATGGTCACCATCGGCTGGGGCGCCTGCGACTACACCCTGCAAGCATTCAACCTTCGCACTTAGACACCATGCGCGCGCTTTTTGTTAGACTTTCTTAGTAACACTCTTTTTTTATGTGATACAGAAATGAGTCGGAAAAACGAGAAATGAGTGATAAAAAAAGATGCTTATATGATACCTATATTACCCTACCCCAGTGTCTCTCTATAGTGTGTTGTAAATCTCTGTCATCCCAGCTACAAGCCAGTTTGAGTTATACATGGAATCGCAATCAAACTCCCGGTCTTGCTCCGTCGTGTCGTAGAACTCCCAGTTGTCGTGTACATTGAATAACATGTAGAAGAATTCGCTCACATTGGG
>CENG01119074.1_pt1 | contig 11768 bp, 10 predicted proteins | sample 530131 | NCBI WGS metagenome assembly CENG01 (sample SAMEA2591057, study PRJEB7988) | marine metagenome | biome: marine biome (ENVO:00000447); feature: surface water (ENVO:00002042) layer; material: saline water (ENVO:00002010), including plankton (ENVO:xxxxxxxx) | depth 5 m
TTGTTATATGCTTGACTATTTTTGCGCATTGCCTTTTCATAATAGTTCCAAGCAAATAAACCAACAGCTAATGGACTAAAAATCATATGCCAAACCCCTGTTTCAACAGAATAACCGTCTAGAATTGTAAGTTTTTACCTAACTTTTACAGACTATTCTTGATGAGCTTATCCTCCATTGATGCTACTACTCCTCTCCACCAAGATCCTCTTTTCCCAAGGTTTTAAAATTGAAACCGATCAAGGTACTCAATATGTGACCGATGAAAGAGTTTGTAACGGTCGCTACTGGACAGAAGAAGAAGGCAAAACGAAATTAGAGGAGTTTTCAAATCTTTGGGATACTGCCCAATCATGGGGAAAAAGGGCAAAAGCCATCAGAGAAAACCTCTTGGCTGGAATGCAATGGGATAAAATTTCCATATACGACGGCAAAATCAAGGTCATCAAACACTCCAAAAAAACAATGGATGGCTATACGGTAGAAAATATTGCTTTAGAAAGCTTTCCAGGGTTTTATGTTACTGGTAACCTTTACCGTCCCCTTCAAAAGCAAAAACAATATGCCGCTATTTTGAGCCCCCACGGACATCTTGATGACAAGCGATTAAAAGAAGATGTCCAATATCGCAGTGCCTATTTGGCCAGCAAAGGCGCCATCGTTTTTGCCTACGACATGGTGGGATTTGGTGAAAACCATCAAATCAGACACAAAATGCCCATCAGTCTTTAATTACAAACTTGGAATAGTAAACGCGTACTGGACTATTTACTTAGCCTTCCCGAAGTGGATTCACAAAGAATCGGTATGACTGGTGGCTCTGGTGGAGGCACACAAACCTTTATCCTCACTGCCATCGATCAAAGGATGAAAGTATCTGTACCGGTGGTACAAGTCTCCGCCCATTTTTTTGGAGGCTGCGCTTGCGAGAGTAGAATGCCCGTTCACAAAACGGCCAATTTACAAACCAATAATGTTGAGATCGCTGCCCTAGCCGCCCGCGTCCAATGCTTTTAGTCTCCAACGGCGACGATTGGACTCGGAATACTCCTAAAGTTGAATTTCCCTACATCCAAAAAGTTTATCAAGTCATGGGAAAAAGCAATAGCGTTGAAAATATTCACCTACCCAATGAAAAACACGATTATGGATATTCCAAAAGAATAGCCGCTTATGCTTTTCTCTCAAAACACCTAAAAATCGATCTCGACAAGACTACAAAAAGAAAATAATTTTGAAGAGGACTTTATAAAGATTCTGTGTCCAGAGCAACTCCGAGTATTTTCACCCGAAAAACCCAGACCCGATAACGCCTTTAAAAATGAATATGAAGTTCTGAAATTCCTTCAATTTCCTACCGAAGAAGTTCCACATGTATGTTATAAAAATTAATTAACTTAGTGCAGACTATTTACACCAGTTCAAACCCGTTTGATGATTATGAAAAAGATTTTTGCTGTTGTTTTTGTGGCAGGGCTTTTACTCTCTTGTTCACTAGAAGTTCCAACTGAAATTACTCAAGAATTCAGTACTTTACCAGAAGTGGTCGACTTCAATTACCACGTCAAACCCATACTCTCAGACCGATGTTATCAATGCCACGGACCCGACGAAAAAACACGAAAAGCAGGACTAAGACTGGATGTAGAATCTATCGCATTTTCCAAACTCGAAAGTGGTAAAAGAGCTTTCAGCCCTGGGAGTTTATATAAAAGTGAGGGTGCTCGTAGGATACTTCACGATGATCCCGATCTACTCATGCCTCCACCAGAAGCCAACTTGTCTTTGACCAATAGAGAAAAAGCCGTCATTTTTAAATGGATTGAGCAAGGTGCGGAATGGAAAGAGCACTGGGCCTTTCTCCCCCCTCAAAATAAAAAGTCCATTACAAAGGACAAGTCCTTCCATAATCCAATAGATGGATTTATCAAAAACAGATTGGAACAAGAAGGCTTAGATTTTTCTCCTAAAGCCAGTAAAGCCATTTTGGCCAGAAGGCTCTTTTTAGATTTGACAGGATTGCCTCCCTCCATTGAGGAACTAGACAACTTTCTTAATGACAAAAGTGATAAGGCCTATGAAAGTCTGGTGGATCGACTCCTAAGCACCGATGCCTATGCAGAGCGCTTAACCCTCGATTGGCTCGACCTGTCTCGCTATGCAGATTCCCACGGTTTGCATGCCGATGGTGTCAGAACAATGTGGCCTTGGAGAGATTGGGTCCTCAAAGCCTTTAAAGAGAACATGCCCTACGACCAATTCGTGACCTGGCAACTGGCAGGAGATCTCCTCCCCGAAGCCACCCAAGAACAAAAGCTCGCTACCGCTTTCAATAGAAACAGTCCCATGACCGCAGAAGGAGGGGTCATCGACGAAGAATGGCGTTTACATTATGTTTTTGACCGTACCGAAACCCTTTCCACCGCTTTTCTGGGACTCACAGTAGCCTGTGCAAAATGCCACGATCATAAATTTGATCCCATTTCTCAAAAAGATTATTTCCAGCTTACCGCTTTTTTTAACAGCATCAGAGAACTGGGTATGACTGGCGATGATGGAGACTTTGGACCCCTATTGGCACTGACTGATCATGAAACCCAAGCTAAATTAGACCAACTCAATGAGGGACTGACTAAAATCAAAAAAGACATCGCCATCACAAGTGAAAATTTACAAGAAATATATCAGTATTCTGAGGAACTGGCGTCAAAAACCAAAGCCAAACCTGAGTTGGTCCTTCATGGTGCTTTCGAAAAAATGGCCAAAATCAAAAAAGGCAGACATAGTGTGGACGGCAATAAAGATTTCTATGGCGGAGTTGATCAAATGCCCGAGATCGTCCCTGGTGTTAAAGGCAATTCCTTTCAATTCAGTCAAGACTACGATCACCTAAATATCACTGATAAAATTATTCCAAGTCTCGAATGGACCGACCCCTTCTCCCTCTCCATTTGGATGAGCACCGACAAAAGAAAAAAAGGACAGTCCCAAACACTAATGGCTAATACCGGTGAGAAAAATTCCCTTTGGCGAGGATGGGAATATTATCTAGACGACCAAAATAGAGTCAACCTTCGCCTTATCAATGTAGCTCCCTCCAACCTCATCCATGTAAGATCGGTGGACTCCCTAAAACTCAATATCTGGCACCACCTTACCCTTACTGTGGACGGGAGTGGAAAAACAGAAGGGGTTAAATTATACCGAAATGGTAAAGAAATTCAAACCGAAGGGGTCATCGATAACCTCTACAAAACCATTAAGCCGACCAGACCAGACATTGAAAAAGGTTTTGTTGAAAGGAAAAGAGATGTTATCATTGGAAGATCCTATTCAGGCTTCTTAGGAGACTATGGATTATTCCTCGGCAAGCTCGACGAATTGAAATTCTTCAACGGAGTACTCACCCCCTTTGAAGTCCAATCGATTTATTCCGAAAACTCCAAACAAAAAGAAGTAATCAAATGGCCAATGGTGCAAAAACACCTCATTGAGAAAGATCCCAAAATCCTTCAGCTCAAAAAGCAACTCAAAGAAAACCGCGAAGAATACTTGGAAATCTATGCACCCATAAACGAAATTATGGTCATGCGTGAAATGGAGGAACCCCGCCCTACCTACCTCTACAACCGAGGGAATTACAACGAACCCCTTTATACTGTTGAGGCCAAAGTGCCGGAAATACTGCCTTCAATGGATGAAAAATTCCCCAAAAACCGATTGGGTCTCAGCCAGTGGCTTTTTGATCCCAAAAACCCACTTACCGCCAGAGTCGCTGTAAACCGATATTGGCAAATGATCTTTGGAAAAGGATTAGTAGCCACCCCCGACGATTTTGGAGTTCAAGGGCAATTGCCCTCCCATCCCGAATTGCTCGATTGGTTAGCGATAAGTTTCAGTGAAAATTGGGATGTAAAAGCTTTGATCAAAAAAATGGTCCTTTCACAAACCTACCAGCAGCAATCGGTGAGTAATCCAACCCTCGATCAAAAAGATCCTGAAAATCTTCTTTTGGCGCGGGCCAATGCCGCCCGATTACCCGCAGAAATCATAAGGGACAATGCCCTTAAAATCAGTGGATTGCTCAATCCCAAAATAGGAGGAGAAAGCGTCCTGCCCTATCAACCCAAGGGGCTTTGGAAAGAAAAAAGTAACTTCTCCGCCTTTCTTTTAGAATACAAAGAATCCCAAGGAGAAGATCTTTACAGAAGAGGGCTATATACCTTTATACGACGAACTTCACCACCCCCAAATATGGTTACTTTCGATGCCACCTCCAGAGAGGTTTGTACCGTAAAAAGAGAGGTAACTTCAACCCCACTTCAAGCGCTTGTCCTGCTCAATGACCCACAATTTTTTGAAGCATCTAGGGTTTTTGCAGAACGTATCATCAATAGTAAAAATACCCTTGAAGAACAAATCAGTCACGGATTCCGATTGGCCACCGCTCGACATCCCAGAGAAAATGAATTAGAAATATTGGTCGATCTCTACAACAGTCAATACCAATATTTTAGACAGAACAGAGACAAAGCCTATCGAGTCATTAGCGTAGGTGAAAAACCAAGAGATAAAAGCATTAACATTGCAAAAACCGCTGCCATGACAATGGTAGCCAATACACTACTCAATCACGACGAAACTTATACCAAACGATAAGATGCACTGCAACGATCACCATCACGAAAACAAGAACTACTCCCGTAGGGACTTTCTAACCAAAACCTCCCTCGGGCTAGGAGCACTTTCCTTAGGCTCCATGATCAGTCCCGTAAATGCCTTCGGTCAAAGCGAATTTTTAAACCTTTTGGACAGTGAAAAAATGAAATTGCCCCACTTTGTTCCCAAAGCCAAAAGGGTCATCTACCTTTTTCAAAGTGGAGCCCCATCGCAGTTGGATCTCTTTGACTACAAACCCAAACTCAATGAAATGTTTGGTAAAGAGGTTCCCAAAAGCATCATCGGAGAGCAACGGCTCACTGGTATGTCCTCTGGACAGAATTCATTCCCTATGGCTGGGTCTTTGTTCCAGTTCAACCAACACGGACAGAGCGGAGCGTGGATGAGCGAACTCATGCCCTACACTTCAAAAATCGTCGATGATCTTTGCTTTATCAAATCCATGTACACCGATGCCATCAATCATGACCCGGCCATGACTATGATTCAAACCGGATCGGAACTTCCTGGGCGGCCTTCCATCGGATCTTGGCTCAGCTATGGTTTAGGTACCGACAATAAAAACCTACCCGAATTTGTCGTTTTGGTTACCAAAGGCAAAAACGGTCAACCCCTATACTCCCGACTTTGGGGCAACGGCTTTCTCCCCTCCCAACATCAAGGGGTGCAATTTCGCTCTGGAAAAGATGCTGTTCTCTATCTCGACAATCCACCAGGCGTTAGCAGTGGCATCAGAGAGGAACAACTCAAATCCCTTGAAAAATTACAACGCATTCAGCATGCCGATATTGGAGATCCCGAAATTTTAACTAAAATTTCCAACTACGAAATGGCCTACCGTATGCAAACTTCAGTACCTGAAGTAATGGACGTATCTGATGAACCCGAATACATTTTTGACCTCTATGGTGAAGACAGTAAAAATCCTGGCACCTTTGCTGCCAACTGCTTACTCGCCCGAAAATTGGTTGAAAAAGACGTCAAATTCATTCAACTCTATCACCGCGGCTGGGATCAACACGGTAATCTGCCCAAGGACATCAAAAAACAGGCAAAAGAAACCGATCAGGCCTCCGCTGCCCTGATTCAAGACCTCAAACAAAGAGGCTTACTAGAAGATACCTTGGTTATCTGGGGAGGTGAGTTTGGCAGAACCAATTACTCACAAGGAATGCTCAAACCCGACAATTACGGTAGAGACCATCACCCGCGTTGTTTTACCATATTCATGGCAGGGGCTGGCGTCAAAAAAGGAATCACCATTGGTGCCACCGACGATTTTGGATACAACATCGCCGAAAGACCCGTTCACGTTCACGATTTTCAGGCCACACTTATGCACCTGCTCGGAATTGATCACGAAAAATTAACCTTTAAATTCCAAGGCAGACGATACCGATTGACCGACGTACACGGCAATGTGGTTAAAGAAGTTTTGGTCTAGACCTATGCTTACAGAATTCCTCGATTTCCTCGGCAGCCTCCACCCTTTGATAGTTCACCTACCCATCGGCATCATACTACTAACCATCGCCATTGATGTCTTTATGCGAAATAAAAACAACAGCGTATACCGAGTCATCACTATGGGTTGGTTCTTTACCTTTTTCACCGGACTTTTGGCTGCTCTATTTGGTTGGTTTTTGGGAGATAATGGCTACTATTTCGAATCACAGATCAACATTCACCGTTGGAGTGGAATCGCTTTAGTAAGCCTGAGTTTTATCATCTGGGTACTGAGATACATCAACTTCCGATTTTCTAAACCCTTTAACCGTTCCCTTAACCTGACCACAATTATACTGTTGATGGTTACGGGTCATTTTGGTGGAGAGATGACTCATGGTCAAAACTACCTATTCGAAAACCTTCCCTATATCGAAAAAGAAATATCGTTAGTAAAACTCTCCGAAGCCAAACGATCCAAAGCCGATTCCCTAATGGTTTATGAAGATTTGATCCACCCCATTTTGGAGGAAAAATGTATGGCCTGTCACAACCAAAACCATGCATACGGCGGACTCAATATGAGCGCCTTTGAAAGTATGGTCAAAGGGGGAAATAGTGGTGCAGGGATTAAAAAAGGTAAGCCCTACGAAAGTTTGATCTACAAAAGAGTAAGTTTCCCTCACGACCACCCTAAGTTCATGCCTCCAGCTGGAGTTCCGCTCAGCTACGACCAAATCGCAACGCTGGAATGGTGGATCGATAATGGTGCGGAAAAACAAATACCAGTAACCTCGGTACGAAACGACGCGAAAATCCAACGCATGATAGAAATACAATACGGCCTTGACCTAAAAGAAAAAAACTTTCTGGAAACCCTCAAACTGGCCTCTCCCTCCCCCGAAATGCTTAAATCTATTCAGGGAGAAAAATATTTTTTTCGTTATCTAAATCCTGAACAGAGTTTTATGGATTTAAAATTCACCAAAAAAGAGATCAATACAAAAGACCTGATCAACATTCAGAAAGTCAAGAAAAACATCGTCTGGCTCAACCTGATGGGCTGTATGCTCAAGGACGATCACCTGGCTTACCTCAATGATTTTCCTAACCTCACACGACTTAAGATTCAAAAAAATCCATTGATTACGAACAAGGGTATAGAGGCCCTGAAAAACCTGGAAAACCTTAGCGAACTAAATCTCTATGGCACCCGAGTCAGTGATGCCGCTCTGATAACGTTGGGACAAATACAAAGCCTCAAAAAGTTGTTCCTTTGGAATACGCGCATTACCCCCCAAGCCATTGCAGATTTTAAAGCCCAACATCCTGATATAGAAATCGTCGCAGGGCTATAGCTATTGTAGTTTAAAGAGGTCGTCTTCCTCTTTTTCCTCTTTCTTTTCAGTAGGTTCAATTTGTTCCACCTTCCGCAGCTTGGACAACATCATTCGGGTACGGGTCGTTACCATTTTTTCGATCTCGTTGTCTGCCTCTTTGATTTTTCGCTGAGCCTTTTCCAAGACTGTTCCAAAGTTGGAAAACTCCTTTTTGACACTTGCCAAAACCTCCCAGACCTCACTACTTCGTTTTTGGATGGCCAAGGTCTTAAAGCCCATTTGTAAACTATTGAGCATGGCCGCCAAAGTGGTAGGGCCAGTGAGTATAATCTTGTATTCCCGTTGCAATTGGGCGATCAACTCCGGGTGACGGGTCACCTCGGCATACAAGCCCTCGAAAGGTAAAAACATGATTCCGAAATCGGTGGTATGCGGTGGATCGATATAGCGTTGCGAAATGTCTTTGGCGAATTTTTTCACCGAATTGAGTAAGCCTCGAAGTGCAGTTTCTATGGCCAACGGATCACCCAGCTCATAGGCCGACTGCAATCGAGCATAGTCCTCCTGAGGGAATTTGGCATCCACTGGAAGATAGACCGGGCCACTGCTGTGACTTTTTCCTGGTAGTTTGATCGCAAATTCTACCAACGCATCCGAGCCTTTTTTGGTTTTTACATTGGCGTCGTATTGTTCGGGAGCCAAGATTTGCTCTAAAATATTGCCCAACTGTATCTCTCCCAAAACGCCACTGGTTTTGACATTACTCAACACCTTCTTTAAGTCGCCAACACCCGCCGCCAAGGTTTGCATTTCACCCAGTCCCTTTTGAACTTTAAGCAACTGTTCGGTGACCACTTCAAAAGATTTACCCAAACGATCTTCCAAGGTTTTATGAAGCTTTTCGTCCACAGTTTCCCGCATCTTTTCCAGCCTGAGCTCGGTGGATTTGATCAACTCGTCTTGCTTTAGATTGAGGCGTTCAAAGTTTTGTTTTTGCAACTCGTTAAAGTCAGTAACATTTTTAGAAAAAGACTCCTGAAAATCCTTAAGAGTAGTCCGTAACTCCTCCCGATCTTCTTTGGCTTTTTTGGCCAAAACCTCATTGAGGCGTTCCATACTTTGGGTGATCTCCAAACGGGTTTCCCGTAAGTTTTTGGTCAACTCCTCACGATTTTGGTAAAACTCCCCTTTGATCAACTCCCGCAATTCGGCAGACATCCCGCTGTTTCCCTGTTTTCTATACAACAAAAACAACAGCAGCCCAAAGGTCAAAGCCGATAAAATCAATAATCCGATCTCCATACCAACGATTTATTGCAAATTAAAAAGAAAAGCCCTAGAAAAAGCATAGGGCGGGAAAAGTAATAAACAGGAATTTATAGTATTTGGTTTAAATCTTGTCGAACCACTATTGCTATGATTTCAAGCGTGTATATTCCCTTATTTGAATAACGGTCTCGGCTATGAGTAGTTGCATGGTTTAGCACTTAACTTAACGGGTTCGTGCCAAAGTAAGCGAGAACAAGCAATTACTTATAGCTATTCTTAGCAATTGTCTTTATTTTTCCATTATTAATTTTTTCAATTGTTCCTTGGCTCCTTGTCCAGGTCGATTGGCAAATCCGTTGACTAACTCTCCATTTGGATTGTAAATCAGATAATGCGGAATTGTTTTAATTCCCAAATCTTCTATAACTTTTGATGTATTTCCATTTTCTATAAAATAATTTTGACTACTCGAATTTCGGTCCTCTTCAATTGCTTTTTCCCAGTTTTCTTTTTTGTCATTAAAGTTTAAATAAATAAACTCAATATTTTCTTCTTTGAATTCTTTTTTGAGCTTAATGGATTCTGGCATTATTTTTCGACAAGGTTTGCACCAACTAGCCTGGAAATCAATATAAAGCCACTTCCCTTTATTGTTTTCTAAAAGGTTGTTATAAGTCAAAGTGTCTCTTTTAAGATTTGTCAAAACCAACTTATTCGATTTACTGAAATCAAGTTTATATTCTTTTTTTAGTTTTTCTAGCTGTTCTATGCTTGTAGTACTTTCCTGAAGTTTCTTAAAATATTTTTCTTTATCTTTTACCCTAAAATTTTGATCAATTCCATTGTAGGCATTAAACAAGTATAAAAATCATTGCAATAGCGGTGGTGACACTCCCCCCATGATCAATGCAAAAAATGTACTTTGAACCATATAATTATTTAGGTTAAAATAGGCTCTTGCTGCCTCCTCAGATTCATAATATCCCGAGGCTACCGAATGAGCAATTACATTGGGAAAGTATTCTGGCGTAATCAGACTTGGAATAATCCATTGGGTTAATGGGCTCAACAAAGCGATGATTATCGAAAGTTTGACTCCCGAAACAAGGCCTTGCACATAGGTCATTTGTGAAACGTAAAAATTTTTCTTTTTGTCTTTTAAAGCCAATACCATCACATCTAAAGCTGGAATGGTAAAGAGGTTGGTGTAGTACAAATGCTGATCAATATGAGTGCTGTGTAACCCGACCCACTTTTCTAAATACATCCAACACAAAATCATAAGGGTGAAGAGAATGGCCCATTTAATTTCAATTTTTATTTTTCTCATAACTATTTAAATTTGGGTTTATGAAGCGTTTGTTGATTTCTCGCTTTTTAATTTAAATACTCTCACGCTATTCAATATTTTCGCTTTAACTCAAAAATTTAGTTAGCTTTTCGGCTTGTTTCTAAAATAATGAGTAATCACTCATTTAGTAGTGCATATCATGCAATACCCCATTTTAATAAAGCAAACATGGACGTATAGCCTCTTACTAAAACCTACCCGATAAAAACAACTATAACCAGAGCCTGTTCAGGCAGTAGAGAATTTAGGGCACTAAAGGGTATTAATAAACGCCTTTTTAATTGCATTTATTTTTTATTGTCTAGCGTATTTTCATAACAGCTAACTAATTGTTTTGTAACTCTGTCCGAAGAAAATTTTTGAATGGCATACTCATATCCAGTCTCAGTCATTGTTTTTCTTAGTTCCGAGTTACTAAGAACTTGAGTGATAGCAGATGCAATTTCTTCAGGATTATCTGGATTTACATAAAAAGACTTTGGTCCACCAGCCTCTGGCAGAGAAGAGACATTAGAAGTAATTACGGGTGTATTGCTTAACAATGCCTCTGCCACCGGTAATCCAAAACCTTCGTAAAATGATGGATAAACAAGCGCCATAGACTTTTGATAGATCCTTTGCAAGCTATAATTGTCTTTAAGATCGGTTATCCAGAGTATTTTATTTTCAAGCCCAGAAGACTTAATTAAATCATGCACCCCCTTTGCGTATCCCTTTTCTATTCGACCTGCAATGATAACGATAGGAATTCTAAATTCAGGTTGTAAATGCTGGTAACTCTCAATTATTCCCATAAGGTTTTTGCGTTCTTCTACACTTCCAACATATAATATGTATTCACTTGGAATGTTATACTTTTGGAAAACACTTTCATTCTCTTCCGCCTCAATATTCTCATAAAATATTGGATTACAGGATTGATAGATTACTTCGATTTTGTCAGGATGTATTCCGTAAAACTTAATAATATCTTCTTTTGTGTTATTGCTGATTGCAATAATCTTGTCTGAATTTAGGCAACTATTACGAAATTTCACATCATAGATATTTCTATCTATAGGAGGATACGTTTTAGGTAGGATTTTAAATATAAGATCATGAATGGTGACAACACTTTTTACAACACTTCTTTTGATATTGAACGGAACTTCATTGCTGAGCCCGTGGTATAATTCAATCTTGTCCTTTTCTAATTGACTGAGAATTGAAAAGCTTCTCCAATAGGACTTAAAAGCGGTTTTAGGTTCATAAGTTTTAAATGATGGATGGTCGTAGAAAAAGGTAGTTTCAGTTGTATTTTTTAGTTTTGGGGTGTATAAGTTGTATTGGTTCTCAGGCTTGAACTTATGAAGATTTTTGACCAATGATCTACTATAATTTCCAAGACCCGTAAAGTTGCAGTAAAGTCTTTTGGAATCAAATCCTAAATTCATTTCATCTAAATGTTAGACAACTAATAAACACTCATTAATAATAGTAAAATCATTCAATACCCCATTTTTTACAAAGGAAATATGGGTGCATTGCCTTTTCCTAAAACTTACCCGATTAAACCTCTAAAATCATAAAGCTTTTATAGCAGTAGCCGATTTGATCCAGCTAAATGTATATATTTTTGTTCAAAAAAATCATTAAATAATATGAAAATATAGTAGGATTTTTTCATGATTGAAAATTGATTT
>CENG01034210.1_pt1 | contig 11734 bp, 9 predicted proteins | sample 530131 | NCBI WGS metagenome assembly CENG01 (sample SAMEA2591057, study PRJEB7988) | marine metagenome | biome: marine biome (ENVO:00000447); feature: surface water (ENVO:00002042) layer; material: saline water (ENVO:00002010), including plankton (ENVO:xxxxxxxx) | depth 5 m
TCTAGCTGGGGGTGGCAGTGGTTTTTGAATTCATATCAAAGGGTACCCTCCGCCACGGTCTGTTCAATCTCGGGCAAGAGCCTCGATGATTTTCTGAGCGCCGTTTTCTTTCGTAACGCGAAGCCATGGCTCAACCGGTGCAGTTTCGTGTTCACGCTTGAGTCGCTCAACGCCACCACCGCTGATGTTGAGCACTGTGCACTCATCAGGGTCGATTTCTCCAGAGGCCAATGCCTGTTGGAGGCTTGCGAGAGCGACTGCACCCGGAGTCATGATGTCGATGCCTTCAATCGATTCAAAGAGGGTTTTTGCAGCCACTGCAATCTCTTTTGCAACAATGTAAGTTTGGCCGTTTGAGGCCTTGAGAATGTCATAAACGCCACCCACTTGGTGATAGGCTGGGCCCTTGTTCATCAGGTAATCAGAATACACTTCGACATCATGCGGGGGGAAATCTTCGTCAATCAGGTGGTCTCTTTTCGCTTGCCAGGCGTTGTGAATCGGGCAGTGTTCCACATTTTGTGACAAATGTTGCCGTGGAGCTGGACCTTCAAATTGACCGGCTTCAATCAAACGTTCAGCCATTTCATGCACGCCAATTGGACCAGGTCCACCGCCAATGCCTTGGAAGTAATGTGCTGGTATGGTACCAATCGTGAACGCTGCATCAAGGATCAGTGAACCAATGCCGTCGCGCCGAGCAACATTGTGGACGCTGCCTTCCATTTGCCAACCTGTGAGTTCCTTTGCAATGCCTTTGGCGACGGTTTTTGCATCATAATAATCGCCGTTTTCAACGACAACGACCTTGACTGAATCGGTCGGGTGGCCTTTTTTGGTCCAAATTCGGTGACCGTGATCCTTGCCAACCACCACAATCAGTGGCATGTCTGCAAGACCACAGAAATGTGTGAATCCGCGTGCAGTGTTTCCTGCACTGGCACAGATGAGGCCTGTGCACCCATGATCGTGCAATCGCTGAATGGTTGGAACGGCTTCCATGTCTTTGAAACTCCCAGTGGGGCACATAGCGCCCTTTTCTGGCCAATAACCGTGGAAGGTGACCCAGAGGTTGCTCATGCCGAGCGCTTCACCGAGGGCTTCTGCTTTGTAGGTCGTGGTTCCTGCCACATACTCGTTTGAGGTCGAGGTGGGGATCCAGTCAAGGTACTTCCAAACGCCTTCGAGGGGTTTGACTTCCATTGGACCGTCGAATTGTGCCCGGAGAAGAGCGTTCTCGGTGTATTTGAGGGTATAAGCGTCTTCGATGAGGTCTCCTGTCTCGAGGCATTTGAGCAAATATTTCATTCAGTACACCCTAAGGAATCAACCTACAAGACATCCGAAAAGTGAACGAGGTTTAACTATTTGCAACATAGAAATTGATTGGATGTTCCTTTCAAACCCTCATTTCAGAATCATCTTATCAAAGGGTCTATTCAATGCCCATTGCTCAGGTTTTGGCAAATCAAAGGGCTTGCAGCGGGTCTTTTCAGTACCCATCCACTGTAATGAGATGGCGAAGGATTTAGGCTTCTTCTTCGGTGCTGTCTTCTCTGTTCACTTCTTCGAGCGTAGCTTCCAACCAACCGCTATCGACGCTTCCGCCATCCCATTCTCCGCGAACCTCAACTTCAATCTCTTCTTCTTCTCTCCAAACAGGTTCATCGAGAGATCCTTGGGTGATGAATCTCCCAAAACCATCTACTTGTTCTTCAAGTAGAGACATATGCTTCGAAATCGGTAGGAAATGTCCAACTGGCATCCCTGCTGCAACGAAAGGATTCGTGGCAATACAAATCATCAATCCGTCCTCAGGAGCGAGTATGTCGACTGAAAGGCCTGGTGTAGCAGGATCTGAAATTCTTGCTACAACGTCTCCTTCTTTCATGATCGAACCACTGTCCACGAATAAGTCGAGCAGACCTCCTTCGCCTGCTCTAAGCCATGACGACCCACTCGCTAGCATTCTGAAGCGTGGCCTGTGGGGCTTGCCAGGCACCATTTTCAGCTTTCTCAAAACGTTCATTACGCCATGGACTGCGACTTTTACTGACGCTTGATCAAGCCAGTTCGCGCCTCCCCCTTCATAGGTAATCGAGGGGATATCTTCCAAATTTGCATGATTTCTCAGCGAGCCCTTTGGCGGTTTTGAATCAAGAAGAATTTCTATTCCAAACGCTTTTGCTAAGATATTTGAGCCTGCATGAGCAAGGTCAACTCGGAGTTGAGGCATGTTTGAACGTCCTTTTCCTGCGCTATGTAAGTCAATAATTGCATCAGAATCTTCAACTAAATATTTCCAGACTTGGGCTGCAACTCTTCGTGTTGAAGACCCTTTAGAATTACCCGGGAAATTTCTGTTTAAATCTCTACCATCCGGGAAATAACGAGATTTTGATCGATAACCTGGCATGTTGACGACAGGAACGATTCGAATTGTGCCAGCGAGTGTGTCAGGATCTAATGGCCTTTCAGGATCGGTAAACGCTGTGCTAAGGAGATGGGTACATGCTGATGGGCCTGTTAATTCATCGCCGTGCATTCCACCGAGAATTGTAATCGTTGGGCCTGGGCGTTTCCCATGTATGATAGTTACAGATGTGGACCATGGGTCGCCAATGCTAACTTCGAGTAAGGGTAATTCTATGGTACGGATGGTTCCCTTTTTGACCAATTTGCGGTAGAATCGGTAATCACCCCAGTCTGAACTTCGATCCCATTCTGTTCGATCTTCGACTTGATGCTCAGCGAGCGCCTTTTCAATTGCTTTACGTCGAGTTCGAGAAAGTTCGTGTGCAATTCGCACAGGCTTCCGCTTCTTTTTGCGAGCCATATTCTTCACACTCTCATCATTCAAGTCCTTGGACAAGGTTTGCAAGTACTGCATCAACATCATGGGCTTTTGTCACACCGGATGCGAGAAGGACTCCATGTGCTCCTAATTGAACTGCTGTTCGAACATCATTGCCATCTTTGACTCCTGCTCCGCATAGAACGCGTACATTAGGGTTGATTGAATGAACAGCATCTACAGTATTCGAAACAATAGCTGGATCTGCAGTGGTGACTGAGATGTCACCTCCGATGAGTTCGGGCGGTTCAACTGCAATGAATGTTGGTCCAAGTTCTGCAAGTCTGTGCGCTTCATCGACATCGGCTGCGCACGCACATATGGGAAACGTTTCTGGTAGTTGTTGCATGAGTTTCTCAACATGTTCGATATTCACTTTATGCTCTGCGTGGTTGATGATTGTCCCTTGAGAACCACGTTCTATAGCGTTTTCAGGTTGAAGCCAACCTGTGAATGAGCCTTGGCCAACTGGATCGAGATGTTGACTCCAAATCTCAAGAGACGGTGCTGCTTGTTGTACAGCATGTAAATCAAAAGCGGAGACTACTGCGACCATTCGAAAGTTCTTGTTCGAAGCCCTTTCCATTGCCTTTGCCAGGTCAACTGCTTTTTGGCCCATGGCAGTCGCATACGTTTTGAAATTCACAACAATGAGTGGCAGCATGATTATCCCAAGACCCAATTCTTCTTGATATCTTCCTTCTCATTGGTCTATTGCTGGCCATTGTGTATCGGATAGGACAGTGTTGTCAGGTATTTCTGATCCATGATCTACAACGACGTTTTTCAGCGAACAGTTCTTTCCAATTGTCGTATTTCTCCCAACGAGTGTTTCTGAGAGGATTGAATGTGCTTCAATTCGAACATTTTCAAGTAGACTGCATTTGGTAAGTGTTGCCTTTTTGATTGATGCACCCCTCGAGAGCATGGTATCCTCAACCATGCTTTCTTCATGCATTTCGATGAACTCATCAGCATACCAATTCGAATCGATTCGTTGTCCACTTTTCCATCGCTGGTTTGCGATACATGCTTGAACTCCCTTCGACCAGCTCTTAGGAGTTCCCGCATCGATGAAATACCCTTCAAACGAGAAACCATTCAATTGTTTTTCTTCTGCAAGAACGGGGAATACTTCTCTTTCGAGAGAACTTCTCCCCCGAGGGATGTAATCGAAAATAGAGTCTTCGAAGAGATACGAGCCAGCGTTGATTAGATTAGAAAAGACTTCTTCTGGCTTTGGCTTTTCTTTGAATTGAGTGACTCGTTGTTCACTGTTCAGTCCTACGATTCCAAATCGACTAGGATCTTCAACTTCCCAAAGTGCAAGTGTCCCAATGCCTCCATTCTTGTTGTGCAAATCCATTCCAACCTGCATGTCGAGTGAGGAGATGATATCGCCATTGAGGCATACAAATTGACCTGAGATGACATCTCGACAATTGCCGAGGGCACCTCCTGTTCCCAAGGGTTCAGTCTCTCGAACAATTGTAACATCATAGGGTACGTCAACTTCTTTGAAATATGCCTCAATATCGTCTACCTTGTACCCTCCTGCTACGACAACCTCGTCTACTTGACTGTCCGGTACCACTTCTACAACATGCTCGAGGAGTGTCTTGTCCAACATTGGTAGAATCGGTTTTGGGGTGGCATGTGTCCATGGTCGGAGCCGTGTTCCGAATCCACCGGCCAATACGACAACCTGCATACTTCGGGGGCTATGTGTTGGCTTTTCAAGTTGTAGTGCTCGTGACATGAGGGTTTGAGAAAACCTAGCCGCACAGTTCAAAGGCGTTCTTCCATTCGATGCAAATAGTGATAGAATGAACATTCATGAATATCAAGGAAAAGCATTGTTCAAAGCACACGGCGTCAAGGTTCTTGATGGCGTTCACTGTACCAGTGTGGATGATGCGTTGCAAGCATATGAGACTCTCCAATCAAAGGTAGTTGCGGTTAAATCACAAATTCATGCCGGTGGACGTGGGAAAGGAAATCTGTACACTCCTGAGTCCGGCGATCTCGTAATGGAAGGCGGTGTAAAAATCGCCTTTTCTCGAGAAGATGTTCAGACGTTTGCAACAAATATTCTCGGACACGTGTTGGTAACGAAACAAACAGGCGAGGAAGGCAAAGTCGTCAATCATCTGTATGTCGAATCTGGATGTGACATCGCTCACGAGTATTATCTGGCATTGCTGGTTGACCGTGAGCAAAAGTCGGTTCTTATCATGGCTTCAACCGAAGGCGGGATGGATATCGAGGAAGTTGCTGAGGAGACACCGGAACTTCTCCACAAGATCCATGTCGATCCGAACGCAGGCCTAATGGGCTATCAAGTTCGTGACCTTGGCCTCGCTCTTGGTTTGGCTGGAGTTGCTCACAAGTCCTTTGCAAAGATGCTTCGTTCATTGTACAACTTGTTCCTGCAGGAGGATTGTGCGATGGTCGAAATCAACCCACTTGTTCGAACAGGAGCCGACGAAATGGTCGCACTTGATGCGAAGGTCAGCTTTGACGAAAACGCTGAATTCCGGCACAAGAACTGGGATGACATACGAGATTTATCGGAAGAAGAAGATGTCGAGATTCGTGCAAAGGAGACCGGTCTCTCCTATGTTAAACTCGATGGAAACATTGGCTGTCTGGTCAATGGAGCTGGCCTTGCAATGGCAACGATGGATGTCATCAAATTGTACGGTGGAGAGCCGGCGAATTTCCTCGACGTAGGTGGTGGTGCCAACGAAGAGCAGGTGAAGACCGCATTTTCAATCATTCTTGAGGACCCAAATGTCAAAGGAATCTTGGTGAACATCTTTGGAGGAATTATGCGTTGTGACATCATCGCCCGTGGTGTCATTGCTGCAACTGAAGCTCTTGATCTCAACGTACCACTCGTTGTTCGACTCGCTGGAACAAATGTCGACGAGGGAAAGGCGATATTGGCTGCATCCACGTTGAACATTCACCCTGCTGACGATTTAGCAGAAGGCGCCCAAAAGATTGTACAACTCATTGGAGGTGGTGTTTGATGGGAATTTGGATCGAAGAAAACGCAAAGCTACTCGTACAGGGAATTACTGGAAAACAGGGTATGTTCCATGCAGATAAAATGGTCGAATACGGAACCAATATTGTCGGCGGTTGTACGCCTGGCAAGGGTGGTCAGACCGTTGAACTACAAGGAAAGGACTACCCTGTCTGGAATTCGATGTTTGAAGCGATTGAAGCAACCGATGCTGATGCAACAGTAATTTACGTTCCACCTCCGTTTGCAGGTGAAGCAATTATGGAGGCTGCAGATGCGTTTGACCAAATCAAAGGAGAAGGTGTCGTCGTCTGTATTACAGAAGGCATTCCTACATTGGATATGGTCAAGGCAGTTGCATTCGTTGAGAACCGACCAGGTGTCCGGCTCATTGGACCGAACTGTCCAGGAATCATTACACCTGGTGAGAATGGTGGTGCCAAGATTGGTATCATGCCAGGCCACATCCATGCAAAAGGAAGAATTGGAATTGTTTCTAAATCCGGTACCTTGACCTACGAGGCTGTAGCGCAAACCATGAGTATTGGAGAAGGGCAATCAACCTGTGTTGGTATTGGAGGCGATCCAGTCAATGGTACTGGATTCATCGATTGTCTTGCAGCTTTCGAAACAGATTCTCAAACCGAAGCCATCGTTATGATTGGTGAAATTGGTGGGAATGCCGAGCAAGAGGCTGCAGCATGGGCCAAAGAGAATGTGACCAAACCGATTGTTGGATTCGTTGCTGGAGCCACAGCGCCTCCTGGTAAGCGGATGGGGCACGCAGGAGCGATTATTTCCGGTGGTAAGGGGACTGCAGAAGAGAAATTCGAAGCCTTTGAGGCAGCAGGTATTGCCTGTGCAAAGGACCCATCCGAACTGGGGGCAGTCCTTCTTGAAGCCTTGAAGAAAGCCGGACTGAGACACGAGTGACATGAGCGAAGAGAGAAGCAAGGAACTTCACTCTCATTATGCTCAGCATCCTATTGATTTCACGTGGATTCCATCTCCAAATCAGCATTCTTACCGTTGGAGAACCATCGAGGGGCGATGGGTAACGGCTCGTCGACGTATTCGAAATCATCAGACATTGACCAAAGCCATTGGCAAGGATGTGGTCAGTGACCTTTACATTTCAACGTCGAGGTGGCTCGATCCAATCGATTTGCCCCGACTTCGCGATAAAGAACAACCGCATCCAATCCTTCTCGATCATCTCATTGTCTTCGATATCGATGTGGCGCCTCTGAGTCTCAAAAATCTCGAGAAAGCGAGAACGATTGCAGTCGATCTCCAAGACTACCTCGTCCGAGATACGTCCATTGAATTTTTGAGTTGTTCCTTTTCTGGAAGTAAGGGATTTCATCTCTTCTATGTGGATTTAGACCGAGATAAGTTTGCCATTGAAAACCCAAAGGAGCGAGAGGAGGTGGTGAGGGAAAACCGTAAACAATTACTTACTCGGGTTATAGAAGAAGGTTTCGAGGTCGATCAAAAAGTAACTGCTGATACAAGACGTATCATCCGGTTGCCTGGTTCAATCCATGGGAAGACGGGTTACCAATGCACACTAATTACCTTGGATCAGTTGAAAAAGCCGTTGAAAGATATGCTTAAGGATATTCCACGCATAGACTCGGCTCAAAAAATTCCCAAACGTGCACGAAAGCCGAAAAAGAGGGCCAAAAAGAAACCAAAACAACGCAAACCTGAGGTAGAAACCCGTTCAGTCCAACAATACATGGTCGAAGCAAGCACGCATGTGCCTGGAACAAAAGATCGCTCAGTCATTTTTTTCTGGCTGCCCTACTCATGGGGGATTGGTGAGAAAGCCATGGAATCTGCATTGGAGATGATTAACGATGAGAACTTAGGGATGTGTTCGTTTTGGCAACAAGGAGAACGTATTCTGATGCTCTGCCCACTTGCGCTTCCACGCCCTCAAGTTGTGAAAATTTTCAAATCCTACGGAATGAGCAAGCGAGCATCTGTCTTGAAAGAACGGGAACATGATTGGATACGCATCTCGAACATCATGGATGAAGATGCAGATTGGGCGGTTGAACTTGAACCAATTGGAATCTATGGGAAAATCCAACCACCAACTCAATCCTATTCATCGTCTCACCTCGAACTTGAGATGCGGATGAGTATTCATCGGCAGATTGACCCTTCCACAACCCTCTCGGGAACACCAGAGCCCTCGTTACGCATCGCTGTTCGGGAATAAGTCTTTATTCTTCCAACGATAGTATTGATTTGTCTCCAATGGAGTCCTCGGACAATGACATGCACCTCGCTACGCAGGTAGCCATAGACTCAACCGGCCATGGCGCTTGGAGACGGCGCCATGGCCATCTTGAGGTGAAACGATGACGGAGGAAAAGAAATTCAAATTCAGGACCCTCTACATAACAGGGATAATGATGATCTTTGTTGGAGGAGATATTGAATCAGATCTTGCTGGTTTTGTTGGATTCTCTACAATTCTCTTCACAGGTCTTGCACACCTGATCTTCAAAATTGTTTCTGTGCAGGAAGGATTCACTACCGAAACGACACACGGATACGGTGGAAGGACCCCCGCATATCCTCAAGCAAATCGTTCTCAATTTAATTCAGGCCCTCAAGGGAATTACGGGTATGATCGCCTGATTCAAAAGATGCAATTGTCCGATTTGAGTGGAATGAGTGTTGATCAAGCAGCATCGAAGTATGCATCGTTCTTCAAATATCCAGTCGTATCAGCCAAACCGTTTTTCTCGAACCCTTATGTGCAAGAAGTTCTCAACATTGGAACTCAAGTGACTCCCCAAAGTATTGCTGGGACATATTCTACTACTCCTGCGACCACACCGAGTTCGAGTGGAGCATTCTGGTCTTCGATGCCTTCCTCATCAACTGAAGCCATCGAGGTATGCGCAAATCCAACTTGCTCAACACCTGTCACAGTGTTTGACTTTCGATGTTTCAAATGTAGAAACCGCTTCTGTGCGGCTTGCAAAGGTGACAAAATCACCTGTCCAAGTTGTTCATAGGAAAATCTGCTTCTTGTGGATTGAGTTCTTCGGACCAAGATTCTGTTGTCGGATCATCTCAAGGCGTTGCTTACCATCATCACTGTATGCGTAGAATAACTCAGCAGGGCTGATGAATTCTTGCCAGTATTTCAAGAAGACATCTGCATCTTCTCGCTTACCTGCCAAAATCTTGGGTATAGAGTGGTACATGACGAGTCTCGATTCAATTGGGCGTAGATATTTTGCGAGGACTTCTGGAAGCATTTTTGTCAACCAATTATCCGTAAAGAAGCGTGAATATCGAGATATAACGTATCTCGGCTTTTCCAAAGGACCAAGAACTTCTTGGAGTGCATCTGAGAATACTTTAGACTCCTCCTCTGTACTATTTGTGAGGTGCATCCTCATCCATCCACCTCCACGATCACCGCCAGATGCTCGACATGTATTCGAAATATGTCCTGTGTGAATCAGACTGTTAGAAACAACGAGAGCGATGGATTGCACAAGAGATTGTTGACTCCAAACCTGCTTCGTTCCAAATTTGAATCCGGATCCCATTCCGAAGTTATCATCGTTTGATTTTGTTTCTACGGCTGCCCTTGGATGAGCGCTGAAAGGTTGTCCTATGCCCCACAAATCTCGTGTCTTTTCGCGATTTCTTGAACGCATGAGCATCTCTTCATTGAACAAATTCATACCTTCACTGACACCCTCTGGCTCAGCTTCGGTGAAGGCTGCATGAACGTGTCCAATTCCCTTTTCGATGGCTCCATCGTCACAGACTCCGTAGAGTTGCTTGTGTTTTTTCTCGAATCGAGCATAGTCTTTGAATCCGTTCGTAAATTCATCAGCAAAACAAACGATGTCCCAATTGTTGGCCACTTTTTCTGGCCAATCGTTGTCCAATCGTATCGAACGGCCACGAAGTTGATTGATGCTCATGCTTGTAGTTACGGTGGTTAAATCCACAAGAACATTGATTTTTGACGCATCCCAACCCTCACCTAGTAATCCACGAGTGCCAATCAAACATTTTGTCAAACCTTGTTGAAAGAATTCTGTGATCATAATGGAATAGTATCTTGGAATCCAGTCCTTTCCTCGACCGATAATGACGTCATATGTTTCCTCATGACGCGCTCTTAACTCAATGTCAAGATCACGTTCAGCAATCCATGCTCTGGCCGCTGCAAGAAATCGCTCAGAAAGGTCATCATCGACCAAAACGGTGCTCCCTGTCATGAGAATTGGGTCAAGGATGTCTCCAGAGTCGCATTTAACGAGTGCTCTGAATGCTGCGATAGCACCACCTGCTTCATCGTCCATAACCCCTTTGACCAATGTTGTTGCAGATGTTTTCTCGAAATCAGTCACAATGACTGCACGAATATCTGGTCCGAGCGATTGCATTTCGGTAGAAATAATATCTGAAAGCGCTTCAATCTTCGATGCAGCGTACGCCATGATTCTGCCAACTGGGGACGCACAAGGGCGAATTCCGGTCTCGGTAATTTGCATTCCAAGCAGTCGAAGCCGACTGGTGAGTATTTCCCCTTTTTTGTGGTCTTCTTTCAATTCCGATCGCCGGAGTCCATGGCGTACATATCGATCCAGAACTGGACGTAAGTAGGCCATTCGACCCCAACTCCTGCCTATGTACTTAGGAACATCTGGAGGGAGGTCCATGTTGCAATTCATAAGATACATTCGAGCAGCGACGCTAAACGTTTCATTTCTTTTGGCGTAAGTTTCCCAAGTTACAGATTTTCCTCCTGGAAGAATTTTGTTGCTGAGTTGTGCATACACCCAATCTTGCAAGCGAGGTACGCCGTTTTCGTAAGCAGGAGCTTGCTCTAATTCAACAAGAATCTCATCAAATTCATCATCAACTTTCGCAATGTATTCAATTTCATGTTCCGCAGGTCGTACGAAATAGCAAAGATCCTGATATGGGGCGAGGTTTGAATCTCGAACGAGAGCTGGAATTGGCACTTCATAGTCGATTTCCCCAAAGAATTCGTGGTAACGATTAGCGTCTTTTTCCTTCACTGTCGAAAAATCCGGTGGTGTTGCAGTTAAACCAAGAACGATTGGATCATCAAAGAATTCTTTAAGTTCAGTCAGGACTCTTCCCCAATGATGCAATAAGTGATGGCATTCATCGAGAATAATCATTCCAATGCCTTTCTCTTTGAGTCTCATCAATGTCTTTCTCGCTGAATCATGGAGCGTCCATAAAGCGTTTCCATTCTTTGCAAAATCGTCACGTACCTGCTTTCTATAGACTGACAAGCGCTGATCAAAATACTCAGGGTTTGTTCGCTTCAAATCTGCAATCCACAGCAATGCTGCTTCATTGGTATCCGCTTCAGCCTTCGTGACGAGAACTTCTGCCCATAGTTCAATCGCCGTTACGTCGAGGTCTTCTCCGCCTCGCTTCGGCATTGTTACAGATTGATACGTAAGGGAAGTTAACAATCCTGGATTCTTAGGATCTGTACTGATTTGGTCATCTTTTCCATCAAGCTCAAACAACGATGTCCGAGCAGCCCATTGCGCTTGAATCGCTGAATTTGGAGAAAGAACCAGAGTGGGAATGCGAACCAAGTCGGACCAGACATAGAGCCCCAAAACAGTTTTTCCTGATCCTGGTGGTGCAACAATGTGTAGTCTTTTCTCGTTCAAATCGAGCTGAGGCTTGATGATCGAAACGGCCGCAACTTGTGAAGGTCGTAAGGTTCCAGAGAATCCAATGTTACCAAAGTCATCGGGCGTAACAGTCACTTGACCGCCTCGTCACTTCGGAGGGCCACGCTTCGGCCCAGG
>CENG01027091.1_pt1 | contig 11710 bp, 8 predicted proteins | sample 530131 | NCBI WGS metagenome assembly CENG01 (sample SAMEA2591057, study PRJEB7988) | marine metagenome | biome: marine biome (ENVO:00000447); feature: surface water (ENVO:00002042) layer; material: saline water (ENVO:00002010), including plankton (ENVO:xxxxxxxx) | depth 5 m
CAATGACGGGGTCGTCGATACTTCCGATCTCTATCCCAAGGATGCTCTGCGGGCTTCAGGGAACGATGCGGACGGCGACGGCACCGATGACGAATTCGACGCCGACCGGGACGGGGATGGCGTGGATAATGCAACTGATCAGTTCCCCGATGACCCCAAACGGGCCTCCGCCGATGACTTTGCCAGTGACAGCAATGAAACAGTTACAAATAATTTTACGGCCATAACCAAGTTAAGCGATAACTGGTTCGATGCCTGGTTTGGCATCTTCTACACCGACAACAAACAAAATTGGATCTTTCATTCTCACCTTGGCTGGTTGTATCTAAGTTCCATTGGCCAAGATACATTTTGGCTCTACGACTCTGAACTCGGATGGCTTTTTACTTCTAAAGTGCTTTACCCTTACTTTTTTCGAGACCAAACTCAAAATTGGCTCTATCAATTAGAGGATTCTTCTACCTTCAGATTTTGGGATTACGCTACTTTATCAAAAATTCAGTGAATGGGTCCTTTTCAGTACCCGTGCCCAAATTAAGATGGTAAAAACACTTTGATGCAGCCTGAGTACAAGCCACTTTTCAAAACCCCGAAATATACTGGGGTCACCCTTTCTCTCTTATCCATTTTTGTATTGGCCTCTATGTTGGTCGTATGGGAAAAGATGCCCCAAGTGGATCCTGGTAACGGATCAAAAGATTTATCAGTTTGGGCAGAGGATTCCTTACAAACTTCTTTAAAATTGGCCCAAGCGGCATATAGGAAGGAAACAGGTCAGTCTCTTTTGATTCAATTTTTTCCTGCTCCAAAAAATTCCAGTGACTTTGAACGGCTGGTGCAATCGGATGCAGATTTAATTATTTTCACCGATACCAATGATTCCTCCTTAGATTCCCTTAAAGTAAGGACAGAAGAAAGCATCCCTTTAGCTTACCACCGAATTCAACCTGATTCTAAGAACGAGTTGGGTAAATGTCCTGTGACTGCATTTATTTCGAAGAGGACAATGCAACCCACCAAAAGTATACGCTTCGCCCGCTTTCTTGCTGCCCCAAGTAGGGGACAATACTATTTTGCACAGGGTAATTGGATTGGGGTTAACGGTGATTTTTGGGCCTTTAATCCAGAAATTAAAGTTCTTTGCAGCCCAAGACTTAAGTCTTTAGTGAGTGCTAAATTACCTTTATTTAATCGGAGGGAAGGGGCTGTGGGAGAAGCTGAATTCAAGGATTTTCCAGAAATCGAAAGCGTTTTGCAAGTTCTTGCCCAGAGCGAAGGCAAACAATACCTACCTGACTTAGTAGTTTGTGAAAAATTCGTGAACCTTGATCCTGATCTTTACAAGCGACAGCTAACGATTCATGAAAGTTTCAGCTCCTATGTTTTATCATCCGGACGCTACAAACAATTATGTAAAAGACTCGCCTTTAATTTGTCTACCCCTTTACAACTTCCGTAAAAGCTAACCTTGGCTAAACCAGCTTTAAAAATTTGCGACTTTTCATTCGGGGAGCTTATCTTAAAGACATGAAGTCCGTCTTTTTGATTTTATTATCAGTAATCATCTTTCTTGAGATCGATGCCGATGTTGTTGAAACGGAAGCTTGGCGGAAAAAGGTTCCTGAAAACAAAAAGGATTTATATGCCATCCAACACAGGCTGCAAGAGCTTCTGCCAAAAGCAAAGAAAGGATTAGTCGCAATCGAAGCCAATGATGGTGCAGGGAGTGGGGTAATTATTTCCCCCGAGGGTCTGATTTTGACGGCAGCTCATGTGATCGGAAAAACGGGGAAGAAAATGAAAGTAAGGTTTGCCAATGGAAAACGGGCATCCGCGATTAGCTTAGGAGGGTCAGAACTTTCAGATGCAGGCATGTTAAAAATAATTGACGAGGGACCATGGCCTTTTGTTGATATGGCCAAGAATCAAAGCTCTGAGATTGGTGATTGGTGTTTTGGACTTGGACATCCAGGCGGATTTGATGCGAAGAGAGGCATTGTTGTACGCATTGGAAGAATTATTGGGAAAAAAGATGAAACTATGCAAACAGACAGCAGGTTATTAGGTGGAGATTCAGGGGGTCCCCTTTTTGATTTCCAGGGAAAAGTAATTGCAATCCATAGTCGGATTTCTCAAAAACCAGATCAAAATTTTCATGTTCCTATAGAATCCTTTCAGGCAAACTGGGATTTTTTCAAGAATCAGGATCTACTAACTTTCAACGAAATTGAAAAGGGTGGTTTTCTTGGCGTGGCATGCGAGGAGGAAGAGGATGGACTTTTGGTGAAATCGATTGTTCCAAATTCGGCCGCTGCAGAAGCTGGACTTCAAGCTGGAGATGTTCTGGTCAAAATAGATGACCAATGGGTTAACAATCGGGAAAAACTTACCATCCTTATCTCGTCCAAAAAACCAAACGAAGAAGTAAGTATTGAATATAAAAGAGAAAATACAACCAACCGTATCCAATTAAAGCTAGGAATTCGTTCCAACTAATTTATGAATTTCCTTCCTTTACTCCTCGCTATTTTTTTTATTTTTTCTCTGAGATTTGATCCGGTCTATTGCAAAGACGAAAACTATTCGGAGTCCTTAAATAAGGAATTCAGGCTAAATGGTACTCAAATACAAAATGCCTTCGGTTCTTCGAAAGAAAAAGCACTAAACACCACCGTTCGATTGATTCGCAACCAGAAGCTTATTGCCCTTGGTACCATGATTAATCCAGAAGGCTTTCTTCTGACAAAAGCCAGCTCTTGTGTGGGTGCACGGGAAGCCGTCCTGGCAAATGGTGAAGTTTTTCCTCTCAGGATTCGTAAGCGCTTTGAAGAGCTCGATTTAGCTCTGTACCAATTAATAACCGAGAAAAATGATTTCGAATTTGTAAGGTGGAAGGATAAAAACCAAACTTCAGAAATCTCCTGGGTTCTTTCGGCTTTTACAAAATTAGAGGAGATCCGGATCGGGTTAGCCAGTGGTAAGCAGCGCCCCATTGGTCGTGAAGGTGGAGTTATGGGAGTATTGCTTGGTCGCGAAGGAAAAAACCTTGGCGGAGTTGAAATTAGTGAAGTAGTTCCACATGCAGCCGCATATCGGGCTGGACTCCTTGCACTCGATCTAATCGTAAAAGTGGATGGTCGAAAAGTTTCCAAGCGTGATCAAGTGATCAAAATTGTGGGTGCAAAAGATCCCGGTGATTTGATCAATCTCGAAATTAAGAGAGGGGAACGAACCAAGTTCCTGAAAGTGACCTTGGGGCATAAATCCGTAACCTTTGATCTTTTCAATCGAAATTTACAAATGAGTGGCCCGGTTTCCAAAAGAAAGGATAATTTCCCTCTGATCCTACAGCATGACTTGCCCTTGCCGAAAGAAGCCATGGGCGGCTCTCTATTTGACTTAGATGGTAATTGTATAGGAATAAACATTGCCCGAGTTGACCGGGTTACTACCTTTTCTCTTCCCGCAAAAATCATTAAGCCCTATATCGAGGAATGGCTTATTCAAGAATAAGGGATCTACCTAAAAGGATACCCAAGAACTAAACGAAAACCGATTTCAGATCCTCTCCAAGATGGTTCCAGGCTCTCGCGTGATGCCGACCGGGCACTTTGTGCGGGCCTTAGAAAACTACCTCCACGGAGTACTCTTTTGGCCCCACGAATCGGTCCAATTGGATCAATCAAAATGGGTGCTTCTTGGTCTGGATACTCCCCATAGAAATCATAGCACCACTCCATCACATTGCCATGCATGTCATGAAGACCCCAGGCATTTCCCGCTAATCGTGGATTAGTTCGTGAAATCGGGGTAAGCTTATTTCGATTAATAAGAAGCTCAGGCTTGCCAATAATATTTTGATGTGCTCCCCCATTAATGTTGGCATTCATACCCGAAAGATTCTTCCCCTCATCGAGTCCACAAACACCGGAATTCCCAGCACGGCATGCATATTCCCACTCAGCTTCAGAAGGTAGACGAAAGACCAAACCCTTTGGTAAATCCCCATTTTTATGACCTTCGGTGGTCTTACTATAACAATACTGGAGAACTTGTGAATAAGAGATATCTGTAACTGGCATGTTCATATTGTTCGACCATAGAGACCGAAGTGAATTTATTTTCGAAGCAACTTCTTCCGGTGAATGATTTTCAATCACTTTCTGGGCTGGTTTGAGATTCGCAAGAACGCTTAGAACCGACCCCAATTCCGCTGTGGTCATAACAAGTTCACTATTCGTTCGATCCATAAATTTCTTATATTCAGAAAAGAAATTCTCCAGCTTTTCCGTATTCGTTATATTAGAATTTATTAATTTCTTAAAAGGATCATTTTCTCTCTTATTATAAAACCAGCCAAGGAATTCTGCTTGCTTCTCAGGAACCAAAAACTTGATTTCTTTCTTTGCAAAATCGCCTAATACTTCATTCCACTCTTTGACCGTTACTTCAAATTTCGAAATATAATAGGGTCTCGTTATTTTTACCCTGTGTATTTTTTCATCCCCACCCCTGCCCTGTTCCTCACTTGGACTACCCATCAAAAACTCACCTGGCTCTATTCGGGAAAAAAATTTTAATGCGATTTTCTTCTGCTCTTTAACCGAAAGGGATGGGGTAGGTTTCGGAGGATAAGGAATGTAGCCTTCCTTAGCATGATTTTCTTCTTCCCGGTCTGAACATCCCGAAAAGAAAATCGAGATTATTAGAATAAGGGGTAGCGAAAGAAAAAATAGCTTCACAACCTAAACATTCAACTGGTCGTAACTTGTTCCATCGGCAACTTGATGTAAAAGACCGTACCGTGACCGTCTTTGGTATCAAACCATAATTGCCCCTGATGTGACTTGACGATAACATTGTGGGCGATAGCCAAGCCTTGCCCGGTTCCTACTCCCACTTCTTTGGTCGTAAAAAAGGGTTCGAAAATTCGAGTCCGAACTTTTTCTGGTATCCCACCTCCATTATCCGCGATGGAAATAATAACGCACTTAGCATCTTTATAGAATTGGCTTTTGACAATTAAAGTCCCTTTTTGCCCATCCTCGAAACGGTCCCTAATGGCATGGGCTCCATTGACAATCAAATTGAGGACTACCTGATTAATTTCTCCAATATTACAAGGCACCAAAGGCAAAGTCTCATCGAGCTCCAACTTCAGTTCTGCATGATATTTCCATTCATTGGTGGCAACTACCGTGGTTGATTGTATCGCCTGATTCAGATCATTTGGTTTTTTTGCAGATTCTGCATCTCGGTAAGCAAAATTCTTCATTGATTTTACAATCGTTGTAATTCTGGAAATTCCTTCTTTAGCTTGAGCCACTGCACCCGGTGCATTTTCCTTGAGAAAAGAAATTTCTTTTTCATCTGGAGACGCATCCGAATTATCAATTCTAGCGATAAAGCCCTCGACTGCATCTTTTAAAAACAAAATATTATCATTGGCGAATTGAGAAGGAGAGTTGATTTCGTGGGCAATCCCTGAGGCCAATTGACCCACGGCTTCCATCTTTTGGGCATGGACCAATTGAGTTTCTAATTCCTTTCTTTGTTGAATCTCATTTTGTAACTTCTGATTACTTTTTACTAGAGCCGAGGTTCTTTGCTTAACCGTACTTTCCAGACCAATGATTAGTCCTTGAAGTTGTCGGGTAACTGACCTTACCTCATATGGTCCAGATTCTCTGTGAGTAAAAGGTATTTGTTGTTCAATTGATTTTTTCGCTGCCTCCTCCAATTTTTTAATCGGACTCGCAAAGCTTTTGTAAGTGAAAAAAGCGAGAAAGCCCACAAAAGAAAAATATAGGAATGCGGTTATGATAAGGACGAGGTTTCCGCTATCCTCGCTCGCCTGCAGATCACTCCATTTCTTCTGCATGGCTCTGATTGATTTTACTTTATTTGCTTCGGCTGCGTACTCTAAATCGTCCAGATTCCTTTTTAATTTGTCTCGGGTTTTTTCATATTCCGCCCGGGCTATTTTGCTCCTTTTATTCCATGTAAAATCTTCCTTCCAAGGAGATTGTTTTTCCATTGCTACAATATTTTCTTCCATCTCATCCAAGTCCTTCTTGATGGGTTCAAGAATTTTTCTTTCGTAATAAGGATACTCTGCAATTTTATTTAGGCTTTCCTTGGCAAGCACCATACTTTCCTTGGTAACATTGAAAATGCCTGGGTAGTTCCGAGGATAGATTTCCAAGGATACAAATATGTTTCTCGTAGTTTGTAAAAAAGCCTGTACATCCGAGTATTCTTCCGATGATTCACCAGCCTCTTTCGATTCCCTTTCTAAATCAGAAGTCGCTTGGTTGAGACTTGAAAAGGTAAACCAACCAAGTAAAGCAATTAGGACCGCACCTCCAAGGCTTCCGGCAGTCAAAAGGGCAATGTAAGACCGAACCTTCAAATGGTAATATTAGCTTGCCTTCAATGGCACCGTTACTTGCATTTTCTTCGGGAATGGACTCTCATCATAGCAAGAGTCATAGTTTCGAATTACTTTTAATAATTGCAAATCAATATCTGCCCCTGAGGAGGCTACCAGAAAGCCGTCATCCAGCCTTAAATCCTGGGCAAGTCTCATTCCAACCTCTAATCTTTTGATCGGGACTTCATCCAAGCGAAAAGATTGTTCAGCAACAAGAAGTAGTTGAGACAGAATTCCGGTTACCTTTGGGTCGTAATCATTCTTACGGCTATTCAAGGTTTGAACGATTAGGTTCTTATCATGGCCCTGCTGCTCGTAGTAGTCATAATCAAGAGCAACTTTTAAAATCGACGCTGCGGTCCGCACTCCTGACCCGTCATCTGTTTCGAACCGATATTGGACATCGAGTTTGCTCAAAATTTCTCCAACTTCTTCGAGGCCTGGAATCTTATCGATAATTCTTTGGGTGTCTTCAGGTAACTTTTGAATAATCGTCTTCACCTCCGGTGAAAGTTTACGGTTATGATAAACATCTTCACTGACGGACTCTGGAATTGAAATATAGGCAAGCTGAGAGAAGACCGAAGCAACATCTAATCTCCAAGTGTGCGGAATCTGCATCATATCTCCAATTTCCTTGGCAACCCTTCGAACCCTCTGAGCTCTTCCAAAGAAGAGTGGTTTTGCAGTCGATAGAGACTGGGCTAAGGCATCCACTGCCCCTCTTAAAGTTTGATCAAGCAAAATTCTTTTACTAGTGATTAGATCATGCTGATCCAGTCCATCCTTGAGCACCTTGATCAAAGTTTCCGGGGGACAAGGCTTAGAAAGCATCCTAAAAACATTTCCTTCATTTACCGCAGCAATTGCAGATTCAAAGTCTGTATGTCCAGTAAGTAAAACGGTGACCACTTCGTGGTCTATTTTCTTGATTTTGCTTAACATGGTGGCCCCATCCATTTCCGGCATTCGCATATCAGAAAGAACGAGGGCAAACCCCTTTTCTCGTTCAAAGACTTCGAGGCCTTCTTTTCCATTAGAAGCCAAGTGCAGTTCAAAATCTTTTCTTAGATTTAGTTGAAACCCACGAAGGATGGACTCTTCGTCATCAACGCAAAGGATTTTGTTATTCATGAATGGGGCGTGGGATTATAAACGGGGATCAATAATTATTTATGTAATGAAAGACATAGATTTTCAACAAAGAAAGAATAGGCTTAGAATTACGAATTCGCATTCTTGTATAAAGCTTCAGAAGTGCATCTAAAATAAGGGATTATATGGGGTAAAGGCTTTTTCTTTAAGCTAACTCATAAGGATGGATCATCCATGATCTCGAAAATCTGATTTGAATTCTTTTGGACCCACCCCTTAATTTTTTTCGAAACCCTAACAATACTCTTTGCAAAACTTTCAAATAAAACTATCAATTTTGGTATGAATGATCACATCTCTTCGCGTCGCCAGTTTGTAAAGACAAGCACAGTATTAACCGCCGGGTCACTCCTGACCGCACCTTTTATTTCCAATGCCACCCCGAACGATAAAGTTTTGAAAATCGGCCTAGTAGGAATCGGAGGTCGTGGTAGTGGGGCAGCTGCACAGGCAATGAATGCAGATGAAAATGTAGCACTTACTGCAATTGGGGATCTCTTTGAGGATAGAATTAAATTGAGAAGCCGAATTCTAAAAGCTCGGGGGCGCGACAAATTTCAAGTTACACCGGAGACAAGTTTTGCGGGATTTGATGCCTACAAGAAAGTGATTGATTCTGGGATTGATGTTGTAATTTTAACTTCGCCTCCAAACTTTCGACCTCAACACCTTGAATATGCCGTAGAAAAAGGAGTCCATTGTTTCTACGAAAAGCCGGTTGCCGTTGATGCCCCAGGGGTACGAAAAGTCATCGAACTTGCCAAGAAGGCAAAAGAGAAGAACCTTGGCTTTATGTCGGGTTTTTGCTGGAGACATCATGCTCCAAAACAAGAGGTCTTCAAACGAGTTCTCGATGGTGCCCTAGGGGATCTTAGCTCCATGTACAGCACTTATAACGGAGGTGAAGTCTGGAAAAAGAAAAGGGAAGAGGGATGGAGTGATTTAGAGGCACAAATGCGCAATTGGAATGCTCATCTTTGGCTTTCAGGAGATTCCATTGTTGAGCAAGCGGTTCATTGCATTGATATGATGCAATGGGCGATGGGCGATCAGTTGCCAGTTCATGCTGAAGGTTCTGGAGGCAGGCAGGTATACCAAGATCCAGACAAGTACGGTAATATTTATGATCATTTTGCTTGCGCTTATCAGTGGGAAAGTGGGGCCCGTGGATACCACTTTTCAAGGCAGCAGAATGGAACCGCTGGAAGCTATGAAGTCGAACTTTATGGTTCCAAAGGTTCCTGTTCTGCAAAAAACCGACATACCATCCTTACCGGCGATAGTGCCTGGAGATATCGTGGGGAGACCAATGATATGTATCAAACGGAACATGATACTCTTTTTGATTCCATTCGAAAAAATGCTCCCTTTAATGACGGTGAAAAAGCTGCAAATAGTACGATGGTGGCAATTATGGGGCGTATGGCTTCCTACACCGGACAGAAAATCACTTTTGAACAGGCCCTTAATTCAAAAGAGGATCTTACTCCCCCTCACTTTGATTGGGATAAGACATTGCCAGTCCCGAAAGCTCCCGTTCCTGGCGTAACCCGTTTTATCTAATACTATCTTGAAAACTAAATTTTGAGGAAGTCGGAACCGATCAATTAAGAGGGGTTTCCTGCACTTCTTTCAGGGATCGATAAAACCTCAAAAACAAGGGATCCTTGTCTCCTATTTTCTGTAAAACTTCTTGACCCATTTCCTCAAATCCCATTCCCAACTTGAGGACAAGGTCACGGTTCGAAACCTTTCGAAGGTTGATATCATCGATGTGCAATTCTCGATACCCCCGAACAATTTCACAATCAAATGTGGCCATGAGAACTGGATTCTCCTCCTCATCCTGTTGCAGTTTCTGTATTTTTTGTTCTACAGTCAACAAATCGAAGGATTGACCCAATTTACTAGGTTTTTCTTCTTGAATGGATAAGCCTTGATCGACTGCGATACTGTTCAGTAAAGGCTTGGGTTCTGGCCAGTCCTTGCCAACTTGTTCTGCGAATTCCAAGACTTGAAGTAAGTAAGCTACGGCAAAGGATTCAAAGTCTTCATTTTTCTTCCCAACAAACTTCATTAAACCACCCAGCCTCGAAGCATAAAGACGGTCTGCGTCACGGCCACGATCTACCCATAAAAGTAAGTTTGCGAGTTGTTCACCATCTTGGGCCACATTTGGTGAAGCACCTAATAGAACCCAAGGCATTCCTTTAACTTGTGGGGGAGGCACAACCAGACTTGGTCTGTTAATAATGATGGCCTTGAAAATCGATGCATTTTCTTTGGTTACTTGTAATATAAGATCTGCTCCCATTTCATCCCCCCATAAGTACAAATTTTGGGCAATCATTGGGTTCTCATTCCTTAAATTCCTTGTTTTTTCTAAAAGGTCCAAATACGAGGAGACTGGCATCACTGCACAAGCAAAACCTCTTTCCAGCAAAAACTTAAAGCTTGAGGCTAATCGATTAAACTCTTGGGCAATAAGATGCTTTTCTGCATGAGGCAAAACCCGAATGACTAAACCCTTAGCAAATTCCAATGGATCTGCGATTCTGCGAGCCAACTTTCGGTTAACCTCTTCCAAAGTTGCAGGTTTTTGTAAACCTGGTAAGACAATGCTTTCCACTTTGCCAATATCCTTAATTTCAAAGTTGTCCAGCGGATCGATTGCCCTTTCAACTTGCTCCCTCAAGCGATCCCTGGTTGGGCGACCAAAACTCATTATTTTTGATGCATATTTATCTTCCAGTTGAACCCTTAAAGCAGAGACTTCTGAAGATTTTGGAGGGGAATAAAAGTGATCGAGGGGTAATTTTTTAAGGAGAGGATGAAAATGCCCTTGCCCAGGCTTACCCCAGGCAAATTCAAGCCTTTTCTGGGCATAATCTTCCACCAAGCGGAAACATGCCCCCTCTAAAATAAATAAACAGAGTACAAATAACAAAAAAAGAGCAACGGATGATAAGAAAGCTTTCATGAAATTATGCTACCTCTGGTCTCAAGTATCCAATTTACTTTCCGTCACCGATTGTTCTGAGAGTACCGGGTTAGGTTCCAATTCCCCATCATCTGCAGGCGTGATAGCGCTCCCTTCAAGCATTGAAGCATTCGATTGATCAGGCACCTCAGTCCCTATCTCCGGTAATAGACCATCTTCGGTTGGAGTTTCCAGTTGGGGTTCAGGTTCTTTATTCTCGCTTTGGAGCGGCTCATTTTCATTGAGAGGATTATCTTCTTTTTGAATAGCAGCCGCCTCATCCCCTGGTTCTAATTCTTGGATATTCTCAAGCCCAGAAGTACTTTCTTCACTCTTGGTATCGTTCACTATTTCTTCATCCGGGCTCTGTGAATCTTCTTCCTGAACCTTTTGATCCGTGGAGGGGGCGGTTTCGAGATTTTCATCTTCCGATGATTTTTCATTCTCACCGTTGGTATTTTCTTCGGGAACAACAGCGTCCTCTTTCAAGATTGATTCCGTGGAAGGAGGAACCGCTTGAACTGAAGCAGTTGGTTCCGAGGACACTTTAGAAACCCTTGGCTTTGAAGGATTTTTTCGTTTTTTAATTTTCGGCTTTTTCAAGCCAAGGTAGATAAAAATTGTAGATCCAAGGATAAGGCTAAAGGAAAATTGAAAGAGCTGCTCTTTCTCCACAACTCCAACAATGTGTTCATCGTTATTGAATTTTATCCAGAACCCAAGAAGGATTAAAAATAATGGAACTCCAATGGACAAAAATAGAAATTTCCACCTTTTACCATCCTCCTTTAAAAAACTTAATCCGATAAGGAGGCATCCATAAAAAGAAAGGGTAGCAATGAAAATATTTTCCATGCGGGATATCTTTTCGGGCATCGTTTCAGTCTCTTGGGAACCAAAAAGTTCAGGAATTGGATAACCAACAAGCTCACTAAGTGAAAGACGGACTATGAAATTCTCAAGGGCAACATAATCATAGTGAATAGCCCATAAGAAAAAAGGAATCAGCATTAAGCAAATGATTCCAAAAGAGAGAAAAAATACTCGGGTTAGGCTATACACGGACAAAGGACCATAGATATAAAATTCCCGGTAATGAAGGAAGCATGAAATAGTAGGTTTCCCTGAAATAACATAGAAAA
>CENG01000866.1_pt1 | contig 11680 bp, 11 predicted proteins | sample 530131 | NCBI WGS metagenome assembly CENG01 (sample SAMEA2591057, study PRJEB7988) | marine metagenome | biome: marine biome (ENVO:00000447); feature: surface water (ENVO:00002042) layer; material: saline water (ENVO:00002010), including plankton (ENVO:xxxxxxxx) | depth 5 m
CCCTTTATCTTCTATTGATTGATTAATTGTGATGAGCAATGCTTGTATGTTTTTATCATTAGGAGCTAAAGCGATTAGCTGCTCTAATTTTTCTTTAGCAAGAAGCAAATCTCCAGTATCACGTGCGTGCAGGGCTTCTGACATCAGTTGAATTTTTTCTGAAGCGACAGCATCTTGAGCAAATAGTGTCGTAGTGGTTAAGTTTAGACCCAAAAGCATAGCTGTAATGAATATTATGCGTTGGATATTTTTAGCAGGAATGTTTTTCATATTTTGTTTTCCGTTTATTTGAGCAAATTTTACAATTAAAGTTTATAAGTATGTATTTAAAAAAATGAGTTAAAGGCTTCTTCTATACTAGCTGGCTTGTCTAATTCATTATCTTTATTACTCGCATCAGCAGATTGTTCAGAAGCTTTAAATATAGAAAGTAAATGAGTTATAGGATCTGAGTCTGGACTTAATTTTGTCACTAAAGCCGTATTATTTTCTGAATCGAAGGAATCTAATCGATATTCAAAATCTCCAACAAAAAAACTAGTATCTACTTTAGAAAGCACATAAATTTCGTTTGTTTTAATAACTTTGAAAACAACCTCTGTACTGTCTTCATTACGAACTTTATCGTGCCTAAGGTTGATAATTCGATCGGTTAAATTGTCCTCTAACTTTAACCGCGCAATCACTTCAGTATTTTGATCACCACTGAAATTTCTATCGATTCGCCAATCTAAAATTTTGAATCCATAGTTAGAGTCTTGAGCATTTGGGCTGAGACGAAGCATTTTACCATCCACAACACTGTGAATTAAAATAGTGGTTTTACTTTGATCATTGCGATCTTCTTCGACATACCCTTCAAGCTGAAAACGGTAAGGGTCTGGTTTTATCGCAAGTAAATAAATACCAAGTGAACCTTGCGGCATTATTGCATAGGGAGGGCGAAAAACAAACTCTCCATTCTCATTAAGGTAAATTTCTGGGGGAGTGAATAAATCAAACATCTCACCCTTGGCCTGCTCTTTAGCTTTAGGCCATTCTACATTTACGGCCATAGCTTCAGGAATATCAATCGGACTATACTCCTTAATCGCAGAAGGTGCCTTTGCCTCTATGCTTTTTTGAGACGGGAAAAGGAAATTGAACACTAATCCAATGATTAATAAAGCACCAGCAATTGATATAATTAATTTTTCGTTCAGTTCTTTCATTTTGTATGCATTCTTTTATCGAATACCTCTAATTCAAATTGCGTCCTCCTCTTGAGATAGATCTTCGGGCAACACTATTTCAATATATTCTAAGGTTAAGGTGAATTCTGATAAATTTTCAGTGACTACTGGATCTCTTTTTTCTTCTTCTTTAAGTTGTTCTAATTCTTCACTAGTTAAAGAGTCTATATCTAAATCCTCATCGTCACTAAGCTTTCTCCTTATAGTTTCATCAGGTCGAGAAACATTAATACTTCGAACTACAATTGGGCGTTTGAATTCTGCCAATCGATTGAGGAAATTTCGTAGCGTGTTGGTTTTTCCAGAAAAAGAAATTTCAAAGGGGATTGTATCAATTGCACCTTCTACTTTTGATGTGACTGATGAACCAATTTTAAAAATTGAAGGATCTCCATAGTAATCATCGAATTTATTATCCTCTGTTTGTTTGGCAGATTGACGTTTAACCGATATAATGCCTTTCGGATGTGTGGCAAATAATTCGCCAATAAGAAAATCAAGAACGTCACGTTGCTTATCAAGCATTGCGATCTCCTTAGCATCATTGGGAACTTTGGATTCCAATTTAAAACGATCAAAACCAAAGGCAAAATCTTTTGGAACCTCAATAGGCGAAGGTCCATATTCACTTTCATGACTTTTTGCTAAAGCGATGTATTTTGAAATATATTGCTGAATACCTGCAGCAACTCGGACTCCATCAATAGAGGCTTCCGCTTCTACACCTCTCTCGAGCTCTTTCCTTATCGATTCAAGTTTTTCTGATAATTTTAAAACATTTAAATCAGAAGCGATTACATTTTCATTAACTGGCGATGGGTTTGCAACCAGCATACGCTTTAAGTTTCGTTCAGTCTTATCAAAGCTTTTAGATTTCTTTGCAAGGTCTAGAGCGGAAATTACAGAAAATACTAAACCCGCTATCAAGGCGATCGTGCAAACAGAGATGCCTGAAAAAAATAAAATGTGTTTTTTAAATAATTCCATAATCGCAAAGTAAATGAATTAGAGTGGGCTCTCTGTATTGATGATTAGACTAATTTCAAAAGGTAAAACTCTTAAACCATCACTAAGGTATTTCCATGAAATCTTTGGCGGAGTGGAAGAGACAACAAAATTGGATTCTTCAAAACTGGCTTGTATTTGTTTAATTCTATTGGCTAAAATATCTTGATTAATTTCAGCAGCTGACTGACGAACTAGCATCTTACCTTTAACAACCACTTCATAATTAGGCTTATCAGCGGAATCACCGGAATCTGAATATCCGAAATCATCTTCAAATGGATCTTCTTGGTCATTTTGTCTGACCACTGTTAAATCATCGATCCATACGTCTTTAGCATTGAAAATACTTTCTTGAATATCAGCAAAAAACTGAATCCAGTTAGTTTTAGTCTCTACCAAGCCTTCGACTTGGCTTATGGACTGACTCAAGATTCTAGCTTTAGCTTCATTTTTATTGATGATCAACTCACTACTTTTATACGGTTGAGCAACTTGTTTGAGCTCTCTTAGAGCAACACCCTTTAAGTCAGAAGCTTTTGAAATCCCAGAATAAATAAACCATGGAAAGAGGGCCACTAAGACAGCGGCAATAGCTAGGATTGGTTTTTGGCGTATAAATTTAAGCTCTTGCTTTACATTTAATGGCACAAGATTGAGCTTCCCGCGATTTTCTATTAAGTTAAATTCATTAATCGCTTCACCCACAACTTCACTCAATTCAATATTTAAGTTATCGGCATCGTTAACTAGATTTGCAGGCAACTCTATTCCGTCTAAAGGATTAAATAATTCAATATCTTGCTCTAAATCTTCAGAAATTTTATTACGAATAATTTCTGATTGAGCCCCTTTCCCTGCAATGAATATGCGCTTAATCGCATCCGCACTTTTTTGTCTACGATACATTACGATAGAACGATTAACTTCTTGTGCAAATCGACGAGAGAAATTGGCAATACATGTTTGCATTAATTTATAAGCAGAGCTTTCTTCATCTATACCTTCTTCTTTATCAAAAAAACGATGCTTAATTTCATCCGACTCTGAGAACCCTTTACCTAGAGTATCTGAAATAAATTGAGTTAAAGTATTCCCTCCAAAATTGATTGTTCGTACAAAGAACCCTTCATCGTTTTTAAAGAATAAAGTGGATGAACGGGCACCTACATTTATCAACAAGATATCCTCGCCTAAGTCTGGTTTAGCGACTTTCAATGCGGAATAAGAAAGTATCGCAGAAGCGTTGATAGATTCGATGAGAAATCCTGACTGCCTCATGATTTCACAAAATTCATTAATCATATCTGATTTACAGGCACCGAGAAGAACCTCTGATTCAATCCCATCATTACTGATTGCTTCACCATCCCAAACAACCTCGTCTAGATCATAGGGCAAATTGTGCTGTGCCTCAAATGCAAGCACTTGGGCTTGCTTATTTTTTGCAACACTTGGGAGTAATAAAGTTTTGGCTAAAACTTGGTTTCCCGGAATAATAAAATTGGCTTTCCCTGAGTATTTTCCCACTTGGATAATTTCTTTGATGCCAACATCAACTGCATCTAACCATGCCTCATCATCTTGATAGTCATAATCTAGGGAAACAGAGTGTGACTTTTCAATCTTCAACTGATTGTCATTATAAGAGAAGATTGTAGCAGATATATGAGTAGACCCACAATTTATGATTAAACGACTGTTTTCTTTGCTCATCTAAATTTGTTACAAATTGGTTAGTTATTGTTTCTGAAATAGACAGGAGCGTCTGGATCACTGCCAACAATGCTAAGAGGTGTCAAATAGCTCGGCATTAAGACGCCCAAATTTTTGGAGCTTCCAACTTTAGCTTTTTTGATAAAATTCTTCAAACTATCCTCACTTTGAAATTTTGAGCTTAAAGCTCGTGATTGGGGTTTTATGGGAGATCCATTAACAGTGATCTCAGCATAATAATACTCAGGTTTACTGTATCGGTTCATTTTCATTTCTTTCCCTGGTATGAAAAAGCGAATCGTATTTTTATCGCCTCTTTCTAAAATCAAGGCTGTAACTGAAGAAGAATAATAATCTATCCCTCCATCCACATCAGCGTTTTTAAAACCTAGATACAAACGCACCCTAACATTTTCGATAAATCTTTCAGAAACCGCTCCAGAAAGGGTATTTCGGCCTGTTGCTATCTCTACTTCGCTCATCAACCAATCATCTTGAAGTGACTTAAATTTAACTTTATTGACACCGACAACCTGCCCCATAGAGACTAGTGCAAATGAAATTGGTAAGATAAGAAAAAAAACTGATCGGAAAAGAAACATTATTGGGTCGCAAAAGAGATATTAAAAGATATATATCATCATATATAAACTACAGCATATATAAAGAACAACTTGGTAATATTTATGGAAAATAATGCAACTAAAATAACAGTATTGTAAAAAAATTTCTTAAATAAAGCTATTTTTGCCGATTAAACTATGGAAAAATCAAACTCACTTCTCCCATTTAAAATTAGCTGCCTTATCTTTATCACCAATAAAAAAGGGGATAATTTATTGATTAAAAGAAGCAAATCACCCAATAAAAACTGCTGGAGTCCTATTGGAGGCAAATTAAACATGCATTTAGGAGAATCTCCTTATGAATGTGCTAGACGGGAAACCCTTGAAGAAATCAACTTAGATCTAAAAGATGGAGATTTAAACTGCTTTGGCTATATCTCAGAAAAAAGCTACGAAGGAGCAGGCCATTGGTTAATGTTCTTATTCAAATCTAAAATACAACTCGAAACAATTCCCCAAGCAATTGATGAAGGTAGTTTTAATTTTTTCTCTCGCTCCGAAATTGATGCATTAGCTATTCCTGAAACAGATAGAACTCTCTTGTGGCCATATTATGATTCACATAGCAATGGATTCATCGGCATTCGGGCTAATTGTAACCCTAACAATCAACTAGAGCTAACCGAGGAGATTTCTTTGCTCTAACCATTCAATCAAGCTCTTACTGGGAATTGTTGAAAGTTGGCTACTTTTGGTGTGTCGAATCCGATTGCGTAAATTTGCCGTTATTAACATTCCAAACTTGCCAATCTAGGCTAGTCTCTTCCACGGAGTATTCTGTGCCAGAGGCAATGATTTGAATTTCTTTAGGACAAGTCGCCCAAAAACTTTTTTTGCGCATCGGGTCGAGTTCTCCTAGAATATCATCAACTAAAATAACGGGCTTAATTCCAAGTTCCATTTCAAACAAAGAAGCTTGGGCCATTCGAAGGGCCACAATGAGTCCACGTTGCTGACCATCCGAACCATACTCTTTGGCACCTCCAATAGCCAAACTGATCGAGTAATCATCTCGATGTGGCCCTCGACCCGTAGAACCCATAATTTGGTCTTTTTTTCTCTGCTCAGCAAAAAAATGCTCGTAAGCACTGATAGAAGGACAGTCCATATCTGGTTTATAAGCTAATACTGGACTTTCTTTATCTTCAGAAAAAGCTTCGTAAACATTGACTAAAATCTGACTGATATGCTCAATGCCTTCTCTTCGCTTCACCACCAAACTATAAGCACATTTCGCCAATTCTTTCTCAAAAGCATCGAGAGCCTGACCTTTAGATTGCATTTTGAGCAATTGATTCCTTTCTTGTACTGCTTTGTGATACATACGAAGTGATTGAAAATACTCTGGGTCTACAGATGCCAAAGTCATATCAAAGAAGCGACGACGCTCACTAGGGGAACCTCGCAATATCATTAAGTCACCCGAATGCAGAGGGACTACAGGGAATAAGCCAATAAAGTCAGCCAGACGCTTTACAGGATCACCATCAATCAGCAAAATTTTTTGCTTCGGTTTGATATGTAGCTCTACTTCAGTTATCCCTAGTCGTTCATGCTCTATTTCATAAAACAATTGAAACTCGTTGGTGTTTTTTTGAAATAAAGGTTTGGTTAATTGTGTACGGAAAGAGCGTAACGCAGAAATAAATCCAATGGCTTCGAGACAATTAGATTTTCCTTGGCCATTAACCCCAAGCATAAAATGATTTTTTCCAGATAAAGATAAATCACAGAAATCAATATTTCTAAATTGAGAAAACCGTGCTTTTGTAATCTGCATAGAAAACTATATTCTAGGGGATTAATAACTCTTGCCCCACTCGTAAAGAGCGTGCACTGGATAGGGTATCGCGATTTGCCTGAAAAATATCATTCCAACGATTAGCGGTTCCGTAAAATTTTTCACTTATTTTACTCAATGTATCTCCTGATTGAACAACATAGCTTTTAGGAACTTCTCTAGGATCAATTGTTTCCGTGCTATCAAAGTTTGTAAGGACATTATTAGATCCATTTAGCTCATTACTCCTCTGGCTTGAGGATTCTTCACCAGAGATCATTTCATTGCGCGATGTCGAAACAGAATTTATTGCATTACGCCCCTCTAAAGATTTAATTTTAAGTAAGGTTTGGTTATACTTTAACTTAAGTTCGTCATTTTCTTTCTTTAATTTGTCGATAATTTCCAATAAATCAATACGGTCGACTTCAGCTTGAAATGGTTTCGTAGGCAGTTGCCTTAAAAATTCTAATTTTGCCGTTTCGATCAACTGCTTAACTTGTATTGTTCTTTCCGACTCTGGCTTTAACTCCAAATAACGGTCAAAATGAAAAATTGCACGGATTGGATCCTTCAAAGTTTGCAAATAAATATAGCCAACTTCCAAATGAGATTCTGGGGACTCTCGACGAACAGAAATTAATCCTAAATAAGTAATCAACGCATCCTCATAACGCCCTTGGCTTTGAAAATCTTTAGCCAACTTAAACTGTCGCTCATCTGTTTCTTCAACTAAGGATAATTCACTTGATGAACAGGCACTGCAAAAAATGATACTGACTATTAGAAGAATTCGAGACATCAGAGCATAAAAGGATAGATTATGAACTTCATCAAATATTAAATTGTGACAGCCTTATTTTCGGTCAATCGTAAAGCGTTTACAAACTAGAGGCTGTTCCCCCCTCCCAAAAGTTTACTCTGTCCGCAGTGATCGCAATCGCAGATACAACTGCCATTTCCAGACGTAACACACGATTCCCTAAGTGCGCAAATTCCCACTTTTTTTTGATCAATAAAGCTCTCTCAGAGTCAGACCAACCTCGCTCAGATCCAAAAGCTAAATAGATATGAGGCACTTCATGCTTCTGAATATTGCTGCTAATCCTATTTTTAAAAGAAAGCCCTAAACCTTGCTTAGCTTCATAATTATCCAACGCTAAATGGACAATTTGATTTTCAGAACAATTGATGTGCGATAATGCCTCATTAAGATTTGTGTGCACAAAAACTTCTGGTATGTGTGTTGTAAAAGATTGCTCAGCCCCAAGCAGTAATCGCTCTTTGTAGTTTTCATCCGACCATAAACGACTCTTCATGTAAGAAGGCTCCGTATGTTCGGACTGGAAAAAATGCATTTGTCTCACTCCAAGACAAGCCCCTTCAAAAAGCACCCGTTTGGCCGTATGTGGACGAGGCATTCCAATTAATAAATCAACCGGCAAACATGGAGGCGATGGCATACGCTCAATAATGCTTATTACAACAGAGCTATCTTCATCTATCGTCTCAATTTTTGCTAAAGCCCTTTGACCATTTATAAATCCAACATAAAAGACTCCGCCCAACTTGATCTTCAGAACCGATAAGATATGCCGTGTTCGTGGGTCATCTGCTGACAAATTTAATTGTTCAAAAGGAGCTTCAAACAAAATCAAATTCATAATTAACGGCGTCTTCCAAATTGACTCGAACGACTATTGCGACGGCGGCGAGTCGGCGTTTCTTCTTGTGACCGAATCACTGGTTCTTGAATGTAATTGAAACCTTCAAGCTTTTGTTGAGGAATCTTTTGGTCAATTAATTTTTCAATCGCCTCTAAGTGAGTAAATTCATCAAGAGCCACTAAGGTCGCCGCATCACCTTCTTTTTGCGCCCTTCCTGTACGACCGATACGGTGCACATAATCTTCACTATTCTCGGGCACATCATAATTGATCACATGCATCACGTGTGCAATATCAAGACCCCTTGAAGCAATATCTGTAGCAACTAAAATTTGAGCATCTCCATCCTTGAATTTTTTCAATGACTGCTCACGAACTTTTTGAGAAAGATTGGAATGCATGGCTACACATCTATGATTACTGGCTTTTAGCCAACGAGCAATACGATCAGCGCCCTCTTTCATGCGGCAAAAAATAATTAAGCTTCCGTCCCCCATTTGCTCAATTAAAGCGATTAACAAATCAAATTTTTGCAAAGCTCCAATGGGGAAAACGGTATGTTTAACGGTACTTGCTGGACTTAATTGAATCCCGATATTCACCTCAACCGGATTTTTTAAATGCTTTTGTATGATCCGCTTAATTGAATCTGAAACCGTTGCAGAAAATAAGAGTGTTTGTCTATGAGGGTTTCGACAAAAACTAATGATTTTCAAAACATCATCCACAAAGCCCATGTCTAACATGCGATCCACCTCATCTAAAATTAAGTAATCTACTGAGCTTAAATCAATAGTCTTATTTTTAACATGATCAATCAATCGTCCCGGCGTTGCTACCACAATATCTGCACCTGAATTCAAGCAATCAATCTGATTTTTATAGCCGACACCCCCATGCAGTAAGCAGATATTTATGTCACATTCTTTACCAAATAAGATAAATTGTTCTTTAATTTGTGCTACTAATTCACGTGTTGGCCCGATAGCTAAACATCGAATTCCTTTTTTCTTTTCTCCCTGTTCAATCAAGTGTAAAACAGGCAAAGCAAATGCTGCAGTCTTGCCTGTACCGGTTTGAGCAGAGCCAATGAGGTCACGTCCTGATATTATATGCGGAATTGATTCTCCTTGTATTGGCGTTGGTTCTTTGAACCCAATCGAATCAATTACATTTTGGATTTTGGGAGCTAGACCCAGTTTGGCGAATGTCATAAAATTTATTAATACTTACTAAGAATTTTAGCGAAAGCATTATCCATAGGTTAAAATTTATATTATGCAAGCAAGGACATAGACGGCATATCACAACCTTCTTCCTACTTGCCAATAGGCAATTAAGTCATAATCTCACCGCATGGCTCATAATTATAGAGGTCGCATCGCTCCATCACCAACAGGTTATTTGCATTTAGGACACGCTCGCACTTTTTGGTTTGCAATGGAACGTGCCCGTTCAGAAGAAGGGATTCTAATTTATCGCGAAGAAGATTTAGACTATAACCGTTGCCGTAAGGCATATAGCCAAGCAGCAATTGAAGATTTAAGTTGGTTTGGCTGTGTTTGGCAGAAAGGCCCCGATAAGTCTGAAATGAAGCAGTCATATCGACAGAGTGAACGCATGCCTTTATTTTTAAAAGCTTGGAAAGACTTAAAAGAACAAGGACTTATCTACCCCTGCGAAAAATCACGAAAAGATATTCGGAAAGCTTCTGAAAATATTCAAAATATAGACCTAGAGCCAATCTATCCAGAAGCTTGGCGACCCAGTCATGATGTCGCCGATAAGATTGATTCACCGGAAGGCTATAACTGGCGTTTTAAAGTACCCCAAGATCGAAAAATTGATTTTCATGATGAAAACTTAGGACCTTGTCAGTTCTCTAGTGGCAAAGATTTTGGCGACTTTCTTGTATGGAGAAAAGATGGCATACCTTCTTATGAATTAGCGGTTGTAGTCGATGACATAGCAATGGAAATTACCGAGGTTGTCCGCGGAGAAGACCTGCTCATATCAACTGCACGACAGATTCTTATTTATGAAGCACTTGGGGCTGAATCACCACAGTTTTTCCATGCGCCTCTTGTTGTAGATTCTTCAGGAGATCGACTAGCCAAAACGTATAAATCAATGTCTCTAAGAGAACTTAAAAAAGCAGGTTATAGCCCAGAAGATTTAAGAAAATCTGAAGCTTGGTGGTCGGGAATAGAAGACTCTTTTGAATCCTAATCCTTAGGAAGATAAATTGATACGGTCATCGGGTTCTGGTAACTGAGAGCGAAACCAAGTTTTTTGTTTTTTCACCAGACCATTGGTGTTTTTAATAATTAGGGGCAGCAAATCATTTTCTTCAATCTCCCCTTTTAAAAAAGCAATGCTTTCCCGATAGCCTATAGCATTAGCCGCATTGGGATTTTCTTCGATTCCCTCTTTAAGCAAGCCTTTAACCTCTTCAACCAATCCCGATTTAAGCATTGATTTCGCACGTATCGCTACACGTTCTTTTAACTCTTCTGAATCTCGTTCTAAAAGTATAAAATCTTTCTTATAGTCGGGATAAGGCTTGGGACGTTCTGCAAATTCTTTTTGCAAAACAGGCAAAGATTTACCTGAAGCAAGACAACGCTCCAAGGCTCGCTGTACCCGCCTTGGATTCAAAGTGTCTAGATTACCTAGGCCCTCAGAGCTTATGGCATTGAGACGATCTAACAGCCCCTTTAGTCCATAATTAGCAAATATAGATTCCGATTCAGCGCGAATTGCATCAGAGACTTCTATGGTATCAACCACTGGCTCAAAAAAACTTTTTAAATAAAAGCCACTTCCTCCTGTTATAACAACTGATTTTCCGCGATTAAGAATATCTTCAACAGTCTTATGAGCAAGGGTGTTAAATTGAGTGATATCAAAAGATTGGTTTACGGGATTCTGATCAATACAATGATGTGGAATCTTCGCTAACTCATCTTTAGTCGGTTTTGCTGTGCCAATATCCATCCCTCTGTAAAAAAGAGAAGCATCACAGGAAATAATTTCCGCATTTAATTCTTCACAATAGTCTAATGCGTATTGTGTTTTCCCAACCGCTGTTGCTCCTGTTATGATATGTAATGTCACAGCCACGAAAAATATACAAAATACGATTAAAGAGACTTGTCTATTCTTAAGGAATCAAAATTCTAAATTAAAATAAAAATGAAAATATGTCTTGTTACAGAAACTTATCCACCTGAAATAAATGGTGTTGCGAAAACACTCTATCGGATAAGCCAAGATTTAAAAGTTTTAGGACATTCTGTGACGATCGTTCGTCCACACCAAAGCGGTGAAGCTAAAGTTTCTAAAATACCTCATATCACGATTGTTCCTTCATTACCAATTCCAGTCTACAAAGGACTTCATTTTGGGCTACCCTGTAGGGCACTCCTGAAAAAAATTTGGGGGAATGATAGACCGGACATTGTTTATGTCGCCACGGAAGGCCCACTTGGCGTATCTGCAATCAATTTAGCTCGCAAAATGAAAATTGCCGTAACTTCTGGATTTCATACCAATTTCCACAAATACATGCATCATTATCGCTTACCTATCATGTCTAAACTGACAGAACATTTTCTCAAAAAAACTCATAACAAAACTTTACGGACATTCGCT
>CENG01028379.1_pt1 | contig 11673 bp, 15 predicted proteins | sample 530131 | NCBI WGS metagenome assembly CENG01 (sample SAMEA2591057, study PRJEB7988) | marine metagenome | biome: marine biome (ENVO:00000447); feature: surface water (ENVO:00002042) layer; material: saline water (ENVO:00002010), including plankton (ENVO:xxxxxxxx) | depth 5 m
CAGACCCGATAAAAAGATGACGAAAATCATACCCTGTATTATTTTTAATGAGGGATTTGTTCAGCTCTAAAAGCTCCCCAGATCCAGTAACTGCAGTGATACCTAACACCCAGTCTCTGGTCATTCCATACTTAATAACGTTTACTCCGCCAGCATTTGTAGCAACGTTCCCACCAATTTGACTCGATCCTACAGAAGCAAAATTAACTGGATAAAAGAGTCCATTTTTAGTAGCTGCCTCTTGAACCTCTTGAGTTGTCGCACCAGCTTCGACGGTTACTGTGCGATCATTTAAGTTCACATCAAGGATACTATTCATCTTATGCATTGAAAGAACTATTTCAGATTTTGAGGCTACAGCTCCTCCACTCAGTCCAGTTCGACCCCCAGATGGTACGATTGGGATCTCAAGCTCGTTAGCCAAAAAAATAACTTCCTGAACCTGATCAATAGATGTTGGAAATACTATCACTTGAGGATTTGAGCAATAAATATTTGTTCGATCCAAACCAAATTTTTCCAAATCCGCTTGTTCAATACTGACATTTTTTGGTCCGACTATAGACTCAAGTCTTGAAAATATATTCACCGCACCGCTCTCAAATTAATGAAACAATCAATATAAAATATCGTACGTATTCACCCCACAATAATAAATCAAACACCATGAACAAGCACTAGAAGTCTCACTCCCAAATACGGTTTTAAAACAAAATTGGCCAAATCAGTAAAAAAACAATAAAATGCGCATTCCATGACGAATTCGTGGTGCTTCTTCGTAGTGCATTTATGAAGAAATATGGCTGGCCCGTGAAAAGGCTGGAATTTTTTAACGCCTTTAACGGTATAAATAAGTGAGGTAATTATGTCAGGGGAAAGAGTTTCTGGCACTGTAAAGTGGTTTAACGATAGTAAGGGATTTGGATTTATTGAGCAGGAAGGAGCTAACGATGTTTTTGTTCATCACAGCGCAATTCAGGCGGATGGCTTTAAGTCTTTAAAAGAAGGGCAAAAGGTTACGATGGAAGTGACTGAGGGAGACAAAGGCCTTCAAGCTGAGAATGTAATAGCTGACTAGTAAAAAATTCTCAAAAAAAACCCCGATTAATTCGGGGTTTTTTATTTACAAGCAAAAACTACTTTATTTTAGCTTCTTTATAAACCACATGTTTACGCACTTTCGGGTCGTATTTTTTAATCTCCATCTTCTCAGGCATATTTCTTTTATTTTTGTCAGTTGTGTAAAAGTGTCCTGTACCTGCACTGGAAACTAATCGAATTTTTTCTCTTGCCGACTTTGCCATAAATATCCCTTAAATTTTTTCACCGCGTTTTCTTAAATCTACTAGCACTTGATCAATACCCTTCTTATCGATGATCCGCATTCCTTTTGTGCTAACTCGTAATTTGACAAATTTTTTTTCTTCCTCAACCCAAAACCTATGCGTGTGCAAGTTCGGCTCAAAACGCCGTCTTGTCCTATTCTTTGCATGGGAGACATTGTTTCCCGCCATTGGTCTCTTTCCAGTTACTTGGCACACCCTAGACATTTTATTGTCACTCCTCACAGCATTTAAAAAGTTGAGACGCTTATTAGCGATAAAAAAAGAAGAGCTTTATACCAGATGCAATTCTTTATATCAATTGCTTCAGCTGGGATTTTATAATTCGCCTGCTAAGATATAATATAAGTGAGTGGAAAACGATAGAGACACAAAAATTAATGAGAACAATCAGCGACAAAAAAATCATATTAGGTGTAACCGGCGGAATTGCCGCATACAAAAGTGCTGAAATCATAAGATTATTGAAAACTGCAGGGGCTAAAGTCAGAGTAATTATGACTCCCGGTGCAATGGAATTTATTCGTCCACTTACGCTGCAGGCATTATCTGGAAATCCAGTTCACCATCAATTACTTGACGAAAAAGCGGAACTGGGAATGAGTCATATAGAGCTCGCAAAATGGGGAGACTCTATTATTGTTGCTCCAGCGAGTGCAGATTTTATAGCCAGCATGGCGTATGGCAAAGCTGACACTCTTCTCGGTGCAGTTTTACTCGCCACAACCGCGAAAGTGACCGTATGCCCGGCAATGAACACGTCTATGTGGTTGCACGAGGCCACAACATTCAATGTAAAGCAATTAACCGACAGAGGCGTGAAAATAATCGGGCCCGATATTGGAATTCAAGCATGTGGGGACAATGGGCCAGGTAGGATGAGCAGTCCAAGCGAAATTGCAAATGAGATTATAGAGTGTACTCAACCTCATGAAATGGCAGGGAAAAAGGTAGTAATAACAGCTGGACCAACGCGAGAGTGGCTAGATCCTGTCAGGTATATATCCAATCAAAGTTCGGGGAAAATGGGATATGCAATCGCGCAGGCAGCTGAAGAGGTAGGGGCTGAAGTTACACTAATATCTGGTCCAGTCAGCCTCATAGTATCACCAAGAATAAATTTTCATTCGGTGACATCTGCCGAGGAGATGCTTGAGAAAGCATGTATATGCTCAAAAGATGCCGATATATTTATAAGCACTGCAGCTGTCGCGGATTATGCTCCGGTTAAGAAAATATCAGAGAAGATAAAATCTACAGAATCAGAGATAGTAATCTCGCTCAAAAAGAATAAAGACATTGCAAAGACGATTGCAAACACTTATCCAAACATTTTTACTGTTGGGTTTGCAGCAGAAACAGAAAATTTAAAAACATATGCAAAAGAAAAACTCAAAGCTAAAAATTTAAATGCGATTATCGCAAATGATGTCTCGCGAAACGATATTGGCTTTAATAGTGAGGATAATGAGGTGATCTGGATTGACAGAGAAAATGAAAAATCTTTTCCTAAAATGAATAAAAATTTACTCGCGAAACAATTGATCACTTTGATTGCAGCAAAAGCAAAAAATATTGTTAATTAGTTTTTAACGAACCATATCTCGCAACTCCTAAATTTTCATCGATAACAATAGGCACTTAAACGCTTTATTTCATAACCATTTATCCATACACTAGGATTGATTCATTTTCTTTGAGTTGAATATGCGTCTCAAAAAAGGAATGCGCCGACAGGAAATACTGCAAGCGTTAGCTCGAATGCTAGAAAGTCAGAAAGGCAGGATTACAACTGCCGCATTATCTTCGGAACTCAAAATCTCTGAGGCTGCACTATATCGACATTTCCCAAGCAAAGTAAAAATGTATGAAGGTCTGCTGGATTTTGCCGAGGAGACAATCTTTGCTCGAATTTCAAGTATTACTGCCGAAAACCAAAATGCGTTTGAGCAATGTAATCGGATCATAAGTTTAATTCTGAACTTTTGCGTAAAAAATCCTGGCATTACTAGATTACTTAATGGTGATGCGCTGGCTTATGAGGACTCAGTTCTCCCTGCAAGAATCAAAACCTTTTATGACAGACTCGAGTTACAATTCCAAAGCACTTTGCTTGAAGGCCAAAGTCGGTTCGAATTCGAGCTGCTTGACACTATTGAATCAATAGCAAATCTAATGATAACGATAGTAGAAGGGAAAATAAGTGCGTATGTCAGGAGTGATTTCAACAAAAACCCCCTCCAAAGTCACTCTAACCAATGGAAAGTAATAGTTTCAGGTATTTCCCAAAAATAGCTTCACGTAACGCCAAATTTATCTCTATAGGCCGAAATATCATTTAATATTTTTAAGGGCATTTTCTCGTTAGAAACGAATCGAATGATATCATCAATATCGATGATACTTAAAACTGGTATTGAGTAATCCCTCTCGATCTCTTGAGTTGCTGACATCTCACTGGCCCCTCTTTCTTTCCTATCTAATCCCACTATGATCGCTTTAACTTTTCCACCTGACTTTGTAATTATATTCAGCGACTCCTTAACAGCAGTGCCCGCTGTTATCACATCATCAATAATGATTACTTCACCACTAATCGGAGCACCAACTATAAATCCAGCCTCACCATGTTGTTTTTCTTCTTTACGATTAAAGCAGTAAGGAGCATCTATTTTATAATTATCAAAGAGCGCAACCGCCATACTAGAGACCAAAGGGATTCCCTTGTATGCTGGGCCAAACAGCATATCAAACCTCAAATCTGATCGCTTAAGAGCCGCAGCATAACAAAGTCCTAGTTTCTTGAGGACTTTACCAGAGTGAAACTCGCCCGCATTAAAAAAATACGGCGACTCTCGCCCAGATTTTAATTTAAATGAACCAAACTTTAGAGCACCTGAGTCAAGAGAAATATCTATAAACATTTGTTTGTAGTCAATTAAATACTGAGTTTGCATATAAATCTTTATTTCCCAACTTGATATGACATTAAACTTTTAATTCCGGATCCTGCCAATTCGAGCATCTTATTTAATTCATCCATGCTAAATGCGCTGTTTTCTGCTGTTCCTTGCACCTCGATAAATTTTCCATTTTCATCCATGACTATATTCATATCTGTCTCAGCATTTGAATCCTCTACATAATCTAAATCTAAAACTGGCACTCCATTCACAATACCAACTGATACAGCTGCGATCTGATATATAATCGGATTTTCTGATATTGCTCCCTCCGTTAATAAACTCGTAATTGCATCATTCAAAGCAACCCAAGCACCTGAAATCGAAGCTGTTCTTGTACCGCCATCTGCTTGAATAACATCACAATCAATATGTATGGTTCGTTCACCAAGCCGAGATAAGTCAACTGACGCTCTCAAAGATCGGCCTATTAAGCGCTGTATTTCTTGTGTTCTTCCTTTTTGCTTCCCTCTAACAGCTTCTCGATCCATCCTTTGTTGAGTGGATCGAGGGATCATTCCATATTCAGCAGTAATCCACCCTCTATTTTTCCCACGCATGAATCTTGGAACAGAATTTTCAATGCTCGCGGTACACAATACTTTTGTTTTCCCAACTTCTATTAATACCGAGCCCTCTGCTGCCTCAAGAAAATTTCGAGTTAGTTTTATTGAACGCAAATCTTCCGATGCTCTACCGTCGTGTCTCAAATTTAAGTACCTAAAAAAAAGAAACATAAGTGTATCACCCCTTTAGATAGCTTTGATAAAATATTAAAAATCTAATAGAGGATTAAATAATGCCTAAAAGTATGACTGCCTTTAGTCGGACCGATATAAGTGGTGAATTTGGGTCATTGGTTGTCGAACTAAAATCTGTAAATCACAGATTTATAGAAATTAACTTTAAAATCCCCGACGCGTTAAAACAACTTGAAGTAGAGTTGCGAAACTTTATAAAACAAGAGCTAACTAGAGGAAAGATTGAATGCATAATTACCATCCATGAGAGCGAAAATTTGCCTGACATAGCCTTAAATGAGGCTCAAATTAGAAAATACATTGAATCAATACATCACTTAAAAAACGAAATTAAAGATCCAGCACCTATCTCAATCACAGATTTTCTCAAACTACCAGGAGTACTCATAGAAAAACATCCAAAGCTGGACAATTTAAAAGATTTGATTATCAAAGGATTCAGAGATGCAATCAGCAAACTAATAGATTATCGAGATATAGAAGGCAAAAAGCTTAAAAAAGACATGCTGATCAAAATCAGTGCAATTGAAACTCAAATTGCTTCTTTAGAAAAGAAACTTCCAAAACTTCTTGAATTAAACCGCAAACGACTTAAAAAAAGGGCAGATGAACTCGCTATTCAAATCGACCGAGACAGACTGGATCAAGAAATGGTAATACTTGCGAACAGATCAGATATTGATGAAGAGATTGTTCGTATGAGGTCGCATACGACCGAAGTCAAAAGATTATTGGGCACAGACAAATCGATAGGCAGAAAGCTGGATTTTCTAATGCAAGAAATGAACAGAGAAGCCAATACACTTGGCTCAAAGTCACTTTCAGATGTTACCAGTGGGGCAGCGATCGAACTGAAGGTTTTGATAGAGCAAATCAGAGAGCAAGTCCAAAATATCGAATAATAGCTAGCTTAATTATTCCTATGAATCTGGTCTATATACCCATGATCAGACATGCATTCACCAAATGAAATTAGATTGTCATCGCTTAGTATAATCTCATCAACTGAAGGTAACTGGGAGGCTACAGAAGCACAGAATTTTGAAAGCTCTGCAGCCTCCTCTCCTGGTGTCAAAGACCCACGAACACAACCTACAGAAGTTGATAAAGTAAACAGTAGCAGCACACAGATATAATTTAATTTCATAGTTCTATGCTAATTTAGGATTTATTTAGAAAATCTCTCACGAAATAAGTTCCTGTTGCTTCTGCTATTTTTTCTTCGTTTTCGTTTCTTAAAGTAATTGTAGCCTCATACTTATGTTTGCCGTGTAACAAAAGATCTTGTTTCATAATCCGTACCTTATCATCACCAAAGAGTAATTCTGCATAAATTCCGCCCTTCGCAGGATTAATGAACTTTATATCAAGACTGCCAACAACTGGTTGAAAATCATCATTACAGTTGTGCATAACTACCAAAGCGCCTACATATTCCGCCGTCATCCAAATAGGTCCTGCATGCATAATACCAACATGATTTTTATTGTTTTCCCCCAATGGAGTGAAACACTTATAGAAATTGTTACCGACACTAACAGTCTCTATACCAATAAATCTATATATTGGACAGAGTTCTCTTGCTAACTTGGTATAGTGAAACGCTAAATTCTTTAGATCAGCCATCTTATTTGAGCTCAAATTACTTAATTTAAGTGTAACACCTCAGCTATTTTAAACTGATTAAAATTTGTAGATACTATCTTTTGACTAATGGTAAAGTAATTAGAAGTTTATCGATCGAAGCATAAAAATGACACTTGGAAACTTATTTATCATTTCTGCACCATCTGGAGCTGGAAAAACGAGTCTTGTTCGGCACTGTGTTGACGCGCGTTCGGATATAGAAGTGTCAATTTCGTATACGACTCGGCCTCCAAGATCAAAAGAACAACATGGAAAAGATTATTTTTTTGTCTCCGAAAAAGAGTTCGATCAGATGATTCTGAATAATAGTTTTATTGAGTATGCAAGTATTTATGGATACCGCTATGGAACCTCGATTCAACTAGTAAAAAAATCGATCGATAACGGAGTAAATGTTATTCTCGAGATTGATTGGCAGGGTGCACTTCAAGTCCGAAACAAATTTCCAAACAACACAAGCATATTTATACTGCCACCATCAATCAAAGAACTTGAGGAGCGTCTAAGAAAAAGAGGACAAGATGACGATAATACAATTTGTGGGCGCCTTTCAGCAGCTAAAAACGAGATTAAACATTGCAAGGAGTTCGATTATTTTATTGTTAATGAAGACTTCGACATCTCAGTTCGCGAACTCTTAAGAATCATCGATGTGGACAAAAGTCGAGTTGCCAACACAAAAATTAATTCGATATTAGATAAGTTACTTATCTAATGGTTTCAAATCTCAAGAAATGATTTAAGTTTTTGTTAACTTGATTTGTTGAACAAGACTAATTTAGTTAAACTAGCGTCTATTAAAGGAAAGGTGAAAATAATGGCTAGAATTACCGTTGAAGAATGTTTAGAAAATGTAGAAAATCGATTTGAATTGGTGATGGTTGGATCAAAACGAGCAAGGCAAATAGCGGTTGAGGGACGCCCAGCTTTGGTTGATGAGGAAAATGACAAGCCAACTGTCATAGCGTTAAGAGAGATTGAAGAAGGTTTAGTTACTGCGGATATACTCACTGAGATACCCAAAGACTTTGACATTCTCGACGAAGACATGGCCGAGCCGGCCGGCGATGACTCGCAACCAGAAGTTGAAACTACCTCCGAATAAAGTAAGTAACAAAATTTGAGAGGTTCAGCTTTTGTTAAATGGACTCACAGATAAGCTAACTGGTTATCTCCCCGAAGCTGAAATCACGAATATAGAAAAAGCTTATCTGTACTCTGAAGAGTGTCATTTAGGCCAACTCCGACATAGTGGAGATCCTTACATAACCCACCCACTTGCTGTTGCGAATATCTTAGCCGATATGCGCATGGATCATGAGAGCCTTATAGCCGCCCTCTTGCACGACGTTATTGAAGATACTGGGGTCACAAAAAACCAAATAAGCAGACGGTTTGGCAGAACAGTTGCCTCGCTTGTGGATGGTGTGAGTAAATTAAGTGAGATCGAGACAGCTTCAAGAGCAGAGCAGCAAGCAGATAGCTTCCAAAAAATGACATTGGCAATGTCTAAAGATATTCGAGTCGTTTTGGTGAAATTGGCCGACCGACTTCATAACATGAGAACTTTAGGCGTATTACCTCCAGATAAAAGACGACGTATTGCTAAAGAAACGATTGATATCTATGCGCCAATTGCTCAAAGACTAGGTATTAATGACGTGAGACTCGAATTTGAAAATTTAGGTTTTGCCGCGATGTACCCCCTACGATACAGACGTCTCAGAGAAGCACTCAAGGCTTCCAGAAAAAATAAAAGGGAAATCATTACAGAAATTCATGAGTCAATGGAAATCCGTCTTGCAAAAGAAAATGTCACTGCCACAGTTAAGAGCCGGGAAAAGCATTTATGGAGTATCTATAAGAAGATGCGGAAAAAAAAGAAACATTTTCATGACATTATGGATGTGTTTGCCTTCCGATTAATCGTGGCCAATGTGGACGATTGTTATCGAGCTCTTGGCATTGTTCATAATATTTATAAACCAGTTCCTGGGGAGTTCAAGGACTATATCGCTATACCGAAAGCAAATGGATATCAATCATTACACACCGTACTAGTTGGCATGCACGGAGTAGCTATTGAAGTCCAAATTAGAACAAATGAAATGGATAAAATGGCAAACTTTGGTATTGCTGCACATTGGGAATATAAAGCAGGAAGAGACAATATAGAAGTCAGTCAAAGAAAAGCTGCAAGATGGGTACAAGATTTGCTAGAAATGCAAAGACAAGCTGGTAATTCTCTTGAATTTTTGGAGCACGTCAAATCAGACTTATTTCCAGACGAAGTATATGTTTTTACCCCTCAAGGAAAGATCATTGAGCTCCCAAGTGGTGCGACTCCAATTGATTTTGCATACTCTTTGCATACAGATCTAGGCGACAGTTGCATAGCATGCCATGTAGATGGCGAATTAACACCTTTGTCAGAGCCTTTAGAGAGCGGGCAAAAGGTCGAAATTATAAATACTCCCGGGGCACAACCAAATCCAAACTGGTTGAACTTCGTTGTTACCGCCAAAGCTAGAAGCGCCATACGGCATTTTTTAAAAAATCAACAACATGACGAATCAGTTGATCTTGGAAAGCGTCTTTTGGATCAAGCTTTAAAAAATATTGGCACAAGCTATAAAGAACTAAAAAAATCTCAAATTAAAAAACTATTAAAAGAAACTAAGTCATCTACGTTTGAATTTGTTTTGCAGCAGATTGGACTGGGGAATCGAGTACCTTTTGCAGTTGCGAATATTTTGGTTCCTCCTGATAAACGAACCAATATTGATCGCAAAAAAAATTATGAATCACCAGTTGTTATTGATTCATCTGAAGGGTTGATTGTCCAGTACGGAAAGTGCTGTCGCCCAATACTGGGAGATCCTATTCTTGGTCATTTAACTCCAGGCAAAGGATTAGTGATACACCGAGAAGCTTGCAGAAATCTTAAAGAAATAAGAATGAATCCAGAAAAATGCATGCCACTGGTTTGGTCATCGGTAGTGAAAGGTGAATTTGCAGTCGAGCTAAAAGTAGAACTACGACCAGAGCGCGGCTTTATCGCGGCGCTTGCAGCTAGAATAACTGAAAGTGATGCTACGATTGATCAAATTAATGTAACAGAAAAAGATGCATACACCAGCATTATTAATATTGTGCTTACAGTAAAAGATCGAGCGCACTTGGCAAAAATAATGAGACGGACAAGAGGTTTGAAGCCTGTTCATCGAGTGCACAGAGTAAAAAATACACTAGACTAAGCTTTAGTTCAGGAAATGGTATGTCGAAGAGAGAAGTAATTAACACCGTCAAAGCGCCCACTGCAATTGGCCCATACTCACAAGCTATTAAAGCTGATAAAACTATATATTTGTCTGGCCAGATACCCTTAGTGCCTGAAACAATGGCGCTTGCTGGCATAGATATAGTGACCCAGACACTCCAAGTTTTTGATAACCTTGCCGCAGTCTGCCAAGCTGCAGGGGGCTCTCTGGGAGATATTGTTAAACTCAATATCTATCTAACTGACTTAGGTCATTTCGATGAAGTCAATGAGGTAATGAAAGAAAAGATGTCGAAACCCTATCCCGCTAGAGCAGCAATTGGTGTAAACCAGTTGCCCAAAGACTCCTTAGTAGAGATGGATGCCATAATGGTTATTTAGATCAGTCATACCCCTATGACTCTTGTTCCAATATCATGTCATAACCTTCTTGATAGGAAGGAAAATTAAGTTTGAAACCTGAGTTTAATAACCGTTTGTTGCTTAATTTGTATCCTATGTTACCAATTTTCGCGTTTTTATTTAATTCAATGTTAAGTCGATTTGCCAGCCATGCCCTAAGCTCATATTGGGTTACTGGAAGTGAATCGGTTCCGATATATGTGTCATCTAACTCAAAACCCTCAAAATATTTATTTATTAGATGGATTAGAGCTCGAACGCAGTCATCAATATGAATCCGATTAGTCCACCTCTCAGGAAATTGTTCACATCCATAACCTGATCTCACACTATCCAATAAACGAAGTCTCTCGGCTCCATAAATTCCCGAGAATCTAAGCACTATAGCCTTACCTGAAAATTTCTTTATTTCCTCTTCAGCTTCTATCAATGCACTCACATAAGCATCAGCTTTAACAATCGGAGTTTTTTCATCATGATGACGTCCATGTGAATATCGGTAAACTCGCGTACTAGATATCCAAATGACCAGCTTTGGCTTGTTTGCCATTGAATTTAAAGCTGCTTTAATTGTTGTAGCTCCCTCTAAATAAGTTTTCTTATAATCATTCTCAGTAAAACCGTCTGGGGTAAGTGTTATAATGACGACATCAAAACTCTCAGATAAAACAGATATCATTAAATCTTTGTTAAGAACATCTGCTTCTATCGGTATTATTGGACTTTCAAGCGAGCTAGCATCTCTACGTAAACCAAAGCAACAATGAGTGTCTTCAAAATAAGCGGCAACCCTCGCTCCAATATCTCCGCAACCAACTAATAAAATTTTCAAAGCAAAACTCTTTATTTTTAATCGCTTGAGATCATAGCAAAGAAAAAACGTTGTGTTTAGAATTCTAGTTTTTTAGATTCTGTTATCATGTTGGAGAAACCAAAAAAACAAGTTATTTAAAATGATCAAAAAAAATAATGAGCTAAATAGCCCCTTAAGTTCATTGCCAGGTGTAGGTCCAAAGATCACACAAAAACTTAACAACATAAATTTATCTACCTTTAAAGATGCGCTTTTTCACCTGCCATATCGATACGTTGATCGAACAAAAGTTACAAAAATCTCCGATCTTAAGTTAAATAATTATGTAGTAATCGAAGGTGAAATAGAGAGTGTGGGTATAGTTTTTTCAAAAAGAAAAACTTTAATCTGCCGAATTTCTGACAATTATGGCTCTGTAATTATTAAATTCTATAAATTCAATAATTCACAAAAATCTCAGTTT
>CENG01092676.1_pt1 | contig 11659 bp, 16 predicted proteins | sample 530131 | NCBI WGS metagenome assembly CENG01 (sample SAMEA2591057, study PRJEB7988) | marine metagenome | biome: marine biome (ENVO:00000447); feature: surface water (ENVO:00002042) layer; material: saline water (ENVO:00002010), including plankton (ENVO:xxxxxxxx) | depth 5 m
CATCAAAAAAATTTTGAGCCAAAAAAAAGCCACCCAGAAATTAATCTGAGTGGCGTTTTAAAGTTATTCAGCTGACGGCAAGAAATAATTTCTTATGCTATCTGGCAATTGCTCAATTGCTTTTTCGTCAGCATCGGAAACCATTGCTCTAATTTTATCAAGATGTTCATTGATATTCTCTAACAATGTTTTCGTGTTTTCTGGTTTTTCGTCAACAGCTCCAGTTGCTTTTTTAATAGCACTCTTTACGTCGTTGATCTTTGCACCGATCTGCTGTTGCCAATACCTTTTATTAGCTGTGGTTTTCTCAGTCTTTTTCTCACTAGCAACTTCAGTTCTCTTTAACTTCTTAGTGTCAGTCACTAGCATGTTTTGAATACCTACTGGAAAGCTGAGAATAACAGTTCGTCGCATGTCAGCCCACATATCTGGAGTGCATGTACTAAATGCACTCTTTGGACTAATCCAATCGGTATGTAACATACCTTGCTCCAAAGCTGAATTAGTCACACTATCCAAAGCTGAATTGCTTTTGGTTTTAGTCTTAGAGTATTTTGTTAGTGCATCACTAACAGTTAAAGCTAAAACTGATTTGGTATTGTTTTTAGTATTTCCCATTTTATATATCCTTTATGTTAAATGGTTTAAGTTGTTTTGTTAGTGTGTCACTAACATTTATCAAGCAAGCTCATCTTGTCTTGATGCACTCAGTATAACAAATTACAACGTATTGTCACAGATATGACCATACCCTACCCCTATGCACCCCTTTTTATTCTTTGTGTCGTTTTGCTATATATTAATAAAATACACAAATAAATCACATTTCTCTGAGTTTAGTCCCCACCCCCCTCTATATATGGTAGTACCCCCCTTTGGAGTCCCAAACATCTTGCGTTTAAAAAATTTTGTAGTATATAATCGAACCAAATGACTATTGTAGTAGAACCAGAGTTGAACGTACCCATAAAAAAGGGTAAATCTTCGGTTGATCTAAAGACACGTGTAGAAGCAGCCGCGAACACAGCGAAGGAGTTGGGAGAACATGGCATCGACCTTGAGCCAACCAAAGAAGATAAAGACACAGCCGCAAGATTATCCGTTGCTTACGCTGATGATCCTGAAGATGTGTCAAAAAAAGTCACCGAGAAGAAAATGTCCACGTTAACCCCTGCCTCTCTTGTCTTAACAGACAGTATTTTAAAGCAGTTTGGGCGTTCTGTGGTCGAAAGCGCAGTGCAAATACGGCATCTGGTTACAAACAAACTGATAGAAGAGACCGAAAACCCTGATCCGAGGGTCAGAATACGTGCTTTAGAGCTTCTAGGTAAGATTTCGGACGTAGGGTTGTTCGCTGAGAAGTCCGAAGTTACCATAACACACCAGTCTACGGACGATTTACGGGAAAGATTGCGTTCAAAGCTAACAAAATTGGTAAATCCAGTCGAAGATGCGGCTGTAATTGATGGTGAACCCATAGATGTGGATAAAGAGTTAGGTTTAGACGAGGAAAAAGGTGAATAAACACGCTCTTGACTTCTCTGAGGACGAAATTCAGGTAATGTTAGACAATTTAGACCAATATACACCTGAAGAAGTGGCTGAAATAGACAAAATGGTCGATGAATTAGCCGCACGACAGCATAATCAGGCAGCTTATGATGATTTGATAGAGTTTTGCAAGCATATGCAGCCCGATTACATAGTGGGGAAACATCATAGGATGTTAGCAGACATGCTCATGGACATAGAGCAGGGTCAAAAGGACAGAATCTGTGTAAATATTCCTCCCAGACACGGAAAGTCCCAGCTTGTTTCTATAATGTTCCCCGCTTGGTTTCTTGGACGTAACCCGAACAAGAAAGTTATGATGGTATCGCATACCACGGACTTAGCGGTGGACTTTGGACGTAAAGTGCGTAACTTAATTGCAACAGAAACGTACCAAGAGATATTTCCAACAGTGGCTTTGGCTGTGGATTCTAAGTCGGCAGGGCGTTGGAACACAAATTCAGGAGGTGAATATTATGCGTGTGGTATTGGTTCTTCTATTGCTGGGCGTGGTGCTGACCTCTTGCTCGTTGATGATCCCCATTCCGAGCAGGATGTTATAAACGGAAACTTTGAAGTCTTTGAGAAAGCGTACGACTGGTTTACATTCGGTGCGCGAACACGTCTAATGCCTGGAGGTCGGGTAGCTATAATACAAACACGATGGCATATGGACGACCTGACAGGGCGTGTGACTAAGGACATGGCAAACAACGAGAGGTCTGACCAGTATGAGGTCGTAGAGTTCCCTGCCATATTAGACGTAGAAGATAAGAAAACGAAAGAACTTGTACAGAAACCTCTCTGGCCTGAGTTCTTTGACATGGAAGCCCTGCTCAGAACGAAAGCATCTATGCCTGTGTTCCAGTGGAACGCACAGTATCAGCAGGAACCGACAGCAGAAGAAGCCGCGTTGGTTAAACGTGAGTGGTGGCAGATGTGGAAGAAAGAAGACCCACCGATATGTGAGTATATTATCATGTCTTTGGACGCAGCCGCAGAGACACACAATCGTGCGGACTACACAGGTCTGACAACGTGGGGTGTGTTTTTGAATGAAGAGGTGGACAACTATAACATTATATTGTTAAATAGCATAAAACGACGGTTGGAGTTTCCCGAACTCAAAGAGTTGGCTATGGAAGAATACAGGGAATGGGAGCCTGACTCGTTCATCGTGGAGAAAAAGAGTGCAGGAACTGCACTGTACCAAGAAATGAGGAGAATGGGTATACCTATACAGGAATATACACCACACAGGGGATCTGGTGACAAGCTAGCTAGACTTAACTCCGTGACTGACATTGTGTCATCAGGTCTGTGTTGGGTTCCCGAAACACGGTGGGCAGAGGAGCTTATCGAAGAGATAGCGGGGTTTCCGTTCATGAGCCACGATGACTTGGTTGACTCTACCGTCATGGCGTTGATGAGATTTAGACAGGGTGGGTTTATACGACTACCAAGTGATGAACCTGAAGAAGTGCAATACTTTAAACATAGGAGAGGCGGGTACTACTGATGGCTGTAGAAAAAGGACTATTTCAAGCCCCAAAGGGTGTAGACGAGGAAGAAACAGAGCAACTTGAGATAGAGATCGTGAACCCTGAGATGGTTACGTTGGACGATGGTAGCATGGAAATCACCATAGTCCCTGATGCGGAAGGTGTTAGCACAGGAGCGTTTGACGAGAATATAGCCGAAAATATGGACGAGGATCAGTTGTCTGCTGTGGCTGATGAATTACTAGGTAATATAGACTCTGATCTGGAGAGTCGTAAAGAGTGGGCAGACACGTTCGTCAAGGGTCTTGACGTGTTAGGGTTTAAGTATGAAGAGCGTACGGAACCGTGGGAAGGTTCCTGTGGGGTATATTCTTCTGTGTTAGCTGAAGCCGCTATTCGCTTTCAAGCAGAGACAATGAGCGAGACATTTCCTGCACAGGGACCTGTAAAAACAAAGATGTTAGGTCAAGAGACTAAAGATAAGAAGGAAGCCGCTGACCGTGTAAAAGCAGACATGAATTACGAGCTTACTGAAAACATGATAGAATATCGCTCCGAGCATGAACGCTTGCTCTATAACCTTGGTCTGGCAGGGTCTGGGTTTAAGAAAGTGTACTATGATCCTAATCTAGGACGACAGGTAGCTGTGTTTGTACCTGCGGAAGATGTAATTGTACCTTATGGGGCATCGCACATAGAAACAGCAGAACGTGTGACACATGTTATGCGAAAGACGAAGAATGAACTAAAGAAGCTACAGGCTAGCGGGTTCTACGTAGATGTGGATCTTGGTGAGCCACAGGCATACCACAGCGATATAGAAGAGCGTAAAGCAGAAGAGGGTGGGTATTCTCTCACAAACGACAACCGCTACAGCATATACGAGGTACACGCAGATATAGTTATAGATGGTGTTGATGATTCAGATGAGGGCCTAGCCAAGCCCTACATAGTATCTATAGAGCGTGGGTCGTACAGAGTATTGGCGATACGAAGAAATTGGAACCCTGACGACAGTTTAATGTTGAAAAGACAGCACTTTGTGCATTATGTATATACCTCTGGCTTTGGGTTCTATGGTCTTGGGTTAATACACATTATTGGTGGGTACGCACGAGCAGGTACATCAATCATACGTCAGCTTGTAGACGCGGGAACTTTGGCAAACCTCCCAGGAGGGTTAAAAGCTAGAGGGTTGCGTATCAAGGGGGACGATACGCCCATAGAGCCTGGGTCTTTTAGGGATGTAGATGTGCCGTCAGGTAGCATACGTGATAACATCATGCCCCTGCCCTATAAAGAACCTAGCCAAGTATTACTAGCGTTATTAAAAGATATAACTAACGAAGGTCGTAGATTAGGGGCGATAAGCGATATGAACATATCCGACATGTCTGCCAACGCTCCTGTGGGTACAACCCTTGCCTTATTAGAAAGAACACTCAAACCGATGGCAGCCGTGCAGGCTCGTGTGCATTACGCCATGAAACAAGAGTTTAAGTTACTAAAACGATTAATGGCTGAGTATGCCCCTTTAGAGTACGATTACCAACCTGAAAGAGGTGAGGTATCAGCACGACAGGCAGACTACGCTATGACCGATGTCATCCCTGTATCAGACCCGAACAGCTCCACGATGGCACAGAGGGTGGTGCAGCATCAAGCTGTGTTTCAGATGGCACAGGCTGCACCACAGATATATGACTTACCTCAGTTGCATAGGCAGATGATAGAAGTCCTTGGGGTAAAGAACGCTGAAAAGATAGTTCCTATAAAAGACGATATGAAACCAACAGATCCTATCAGCGAGAATATGGCAGCCCTACAAGGCAAACCGATGCGGGCGTTTATATACCAAGATCAAGACGCACATATAGAGACACACATGGCGTTTATGCAAGATCCTATGATTGCTCAGATGATAGGACAGAACCCACAGGCAAAGCAGATTATGGCTTCTCTACAGGCACATATAGCTGAACATCTTGGGTTCAAGTACAGGAAGGATATAGAAGAGCGTCTTGGTGTTGAACTACCCACACCAAACGAAGAACTACCAGAAGAAGTGGAGGTTAACTTGTCACGATTAGTAGCACAAGCAGGTAAAGAACTAACGCAGGCTCATATGCAACAGGCTGCACAGAAGCAGGCACAGCAGAAAGCGCAAGACCCTGTAGTACAGATGCAGCAAGCAGAAATTCAAATCAAGGCGCAGGAAGTACAGCGAAAGGCTGAGAAAGACAAGGCTGATGTAGCTCTACAACAGGCTGAACAAGAGCGAAAGGCTAAGAAGGATAAAGCCGACGCTATGTTAGAAGCAGCTAAACTACAGAAAGGCACATAGTGGCTAAAACAATATTTGATGTTCTAGCGAACAAAATCGAGGCAGAAATAGCCTCTGCACAGAATTTCCTTGAAGCAGGGTCAGCAAAAGACTATGCGAATTATAGGGAGATCGTTGGATTGATACGAGGTCTAAAATCCAGCGTACAACATATACAAGACCTTGCGAAACAACAACTGGAAGGTGACGATGACTGAAGTAGTAAAACTGACGGACGACGAGCTAGAACAACAACTACCAAGACCTGTAGGGTATAGAGTGTTGGTAGCACTACCTGAAATAGAAAAGACCTACGCAGACACTAGCGTTTTGAAGACGGATAAGGAAATGCACCATGACTACATAATGTCTATTATGGGACTTGTGGTAGATATGGGTGCAGGAGCTTATGAAGACAAAGAGCGATTTCCTGATGGCGCATGGTGTAAGGAAGGTGACTTTGTCATGTTTCGGGCGAATAGTGGAACACGATTTAAAGTGGCTGGAAAAGAGTATCGTTTAATGAATGATGATTCTATAGAGGCTGTAGTAACAGATCCTCGTGGTATAACGAGAGCATAAGAGGTAAAAAATGGCATTTGAAAAAGTAGAATATACATTTCCTGATCCCGATGCGGATGCAGCGAAGCAAAACATAGAGATAGAGGACTCCAGTGCTATAGAAGTCGATCTATCAGGTAAAAAAGAGGAGAAGGATGAACCAAAAGCTAACGGAGCAGAAGATAAAGGAATCAAGAAAGCTACTCCTAAAGATGAGCTTGAAATTGAAGTTGTCGATGATACACCGAAAGCTGACAGGAATCGTAAACCTTCTGAGCCACCCGAAGAGGTCACTGACGAAGAGCTTGAGGATTATTCTGAAAAAGTTAGAAAGCGTATACAGCATTTTAGTAAAGGCTATCACGATGAAAGGCGAGCAAAAGAAGCAGCCTTAAGAGAGCGTGACGAGCTAGAACGGTTTGTAAAATCTATACAAGACGAAAATAGTAAACTAAAAGGCAGTGTTAATAAGAACCAGACAGCTCTCATAGAGCAAGCTAAAAAGACAGCAGAAATAGAACTTACACAGGCTAAAAACGCATATAAAACTGCCTATGATGCAGGAGACACAGACGCTGTTATAGCTGCACAGGAGAGCATAACAAACGCTAAGATAAAGACCGATAGGTTAAATAATTTCAAAGTTCCTTCTTTACAGGAGGAAGCTGATGAGGTAAAAAGTAAAGAAGGGTCTAAACCTGCTGCTCCTACTGTAGATCCACGAGCGCAGGATTGGGCAAAGAAGAACACTTGGTTCGGTACAGACGATGAGATGACAAGTCTGGCACTGGGCTTGCACAACAAACTTGCCAAGCAAGGAGTTGATTTGCAGAGTGACGAATACTACGAGGCTATTGATACTCGTATGCGGCAGCTCTTCCCAGATAAGTTCGAAGAAGAGATTGCAGAAACTGAAGAGGCTGAAAAGCCTAAAAAACAGGCTAATGTGGTTGCCCCCGCGACGCGGAGCATAGCACCTAAAAAGGTAAAGCTAAACAGAACACAAGTTGCCATAGCGAAACGATTAGGAGTACCTATCGAATTATACGCCCAAAAGGTTGCAGAAGAAATGAGGAAAGAATAATGGCTGAAAACAGAATCAACAGAGAACTTGAAACTCGTGAGAAGACAGTACAAAAGAAGGCTTGGCAGCGACCCGAAACGTTACCTTCGCCCACGCCAGAGCCAGGGTACACGTACCGTTGGATACGAACAAGCACTCAAGGTCAAGTCGACGCTACTAACGTTTCCTCAAAATTACGTGAGGGTTGGGAACCAGTAAAGGCAGTTGACCATCCAGAAATCACTTTGGTAACTATCGAGAACGAAAAGTTCAAAGATAACATAGTGATAGGAGGGTTAATGCTGTGTAAGGCTCCAGATGAACTCAAAGATGAAAGGACTGCGTATTTTAAATCACAGACCGATAATCAGATGAAGTCAGTAGACAACAACCTCATGCGAGAAAACGACCCTAGGATGCCGTTATTTAACGAACGGAAGACTAAGGTCACTTTTGGCAAAGGCAATTAATTTTAACAGGAGACTATTTTTATGGCTTATCCAACTATCGATGCCCCTTATGGGCTAGTACCCGTTGGTTTGATTGGTGGTCGTCCTTACACAGGCGCTACTCGGCAAATGAAGATAGCTAGCAACTACGGCACAGCTATCGGAAAAGGCGACTTAGTAAAGCGTGTAAACGACGGAACTATTGAGCGTGACGGAAGTACAACCGCTTTCCCAGCGACTGGGACATTAGGTGTTTTCATGGGTTGTTCATATACCGACCCTAATACAAAGCAGCTAACATTCAACAACCAATATCCTGGCAGCATTGTTGCTAGTGATATACATGCGACTGTTGTTGATGATCCAGATATCATACTTAAAGCAGCTATATGCTCTTCAGGTACGACAATGGCAACATTGGGAAGAACGGTTATTGGTAACAAAGCTTCGATCATTAGCAATACATTAAATACTGCTAACGGTGCATCTAAGCTTGCTATCAACAACTCCGTTGCTACCACTTCAACACTACCATTTCAAATCATTGATGTAGTTGACACCACTGCGACAGGTAGCGATACCTTCCAAGAAGTGCTTGTCATATACAGCACACATACTGATAATGGTAGTAACGTGTTCATCGGTGGACACGCTTATCGTAACCCAGTTGGACTGTAGGAGGTATAGACAATGGCAATTTCTAGAGCGCAACTTCTTAAAGAGCTACTTCCTGGTCTTAATGCACTATTCGGTTTAGAATATGCAAAGTATGGGGAGGAACACGCGGAGATCTTTGAATCAGAGACTTCTGACCGTTCTTTCGAAGAAGAAACTAAACTATCAGGCTTTTCTGCTGCACCAGTCAAAGACGAAGGTTCTGCCATCGAATATGACAATGCACAGGAAGCATTCACAGCTCGCTATACACATGAGACAGTGGCGATGGGCTTCGCAATTACTGAGGAGGCTATCGAAGATAACTTGTATGACTCTTTGTCAGCACGTTATACAAAGGCACTAGCTCGTGCAATGGCGTACACCAAGCAGGTAAAAGCAGCGACTATCCTAAATAATGCTTTTGACTCTGGTACTACCTATGGAGATGGAGTGGAGCTTTGTTCTACTGCACACCCATTAGTGAGTGGTGGAACTAACTCTAACGAACCATCAGTAGCTGCTGATCTTAATGAGACTTCTTTGGAAGCCGCTGTTATTCAAATAGCAGGGTGGACAGATGAAAGAGGACTTCTCATCGCGGCTAAACCTCGTAAGTTGGTTATCCCACCGAATCTACAGTTTGTGGCAACTAGATTGTTAGAGACTGAAGGTAGAGTAGGAACTGCGGACAACGACCTCAATGCACTACGCAATAATGGTTCTGTCCCAGAGGGTTACACTATCAATCACTATTTGACTGATACAGACGCTTTCTTCCTACTAACTGATGTACCAAACGGTCTAAAGCACTTCACACGTAGTCCAATGGCTACATCTATGGATGCTGACTTTGACACAGGTAACAGCAGATATAAGGCTAGAGAGAGATACTCTTTCGGTGTATCTGATCCATTAGGAATCTTTGGTTCCCCAGGAGCCTAAGAAAAAATCAAAGGGCGGCTTGCGGGTCGCCCTTTTTTACTTTATACTACGCTTACCTTGACAATCACATTGGGTGATTGACTACAGCCACGACAAGGAGGTTCACATGGCTAACACTACATTCAAAGGAACATTGCGTTCTGAGGGTGGTTATTCTTCAATAGCTACAGCAGCATCAACAGGGGTAGAGAGTACACAGATGTCCATCTCTTCTGCTGGTTTTACATCCCTAGACGCAAACACAATGGCAACCGAAGCAGGTGCAGGTATTACAGGTGGTACAGGCACTATTTACAGAAGCTCTGTAATTAGAGAAGGCGGTGTCATCAAGACAAGTATCTTGATTGATCTTACAGGTCTACGCTCTACAGCCAACGGTGATATCATAGGTGTTAACGGCACATCAGACGTATGTCACATCGGACAGATAACAGCTGCTAGAAACGGAACTATCTTAGCAGGTAGAATGACTTGTTTTGAAGCACCTGCTGGCGGTGATCCAGATATCAACGTTCACTCAGCCACTGAGGGTACAGGTGTTGAAGATGGGGCAATTTCAGACTTGACTGAAACCTTATTGGTAAACTCAGGTGATCTTGCTGTAGGTACTATCGTTACATTTACAGGCGTACCAGCAGCAGATGAGTTTCTATATCTAACACTTGGTGCTACAACAGACGCAGACTACACAGCAGGAAAGTTACTTATAGAACTGTTTGGTTACGAAGCGTAATTAGGAGGTATAAATGGCTAGATCAGATGTAAAAGCCTTCAACCACGATCAAGGTGATGCTGCCGCAGTTATTGGACCTGCTAGATCAAGGTTGAGGCAACTTGTTATTTTCGCTAACTCAGCTGGAGCCGTAACTATTAAAGATGGTTCAGGTGGGTCAGATATATTGGTTCAAAGTTTTCCAACAGGTCTGCATCACTTAAATATTCCAGCTGACGGTATTCTTGCAGAAAGTGGCGTTTACATCAACGCTTTTACTGGTAGTGGCAACAAACTTACTTTGTTTTTGTCATAATGCCTAGTTATGCGTAACGACTACAAAAGAGGCGGGCGAGTCCGCAAAGGCAAGGGCATGAAAGGTATGTCCATAAAAAGTGGGGATAAACGCCCCACTAAGGCTGGAGCGGGCATGACGGCAAAGGGTGTTGCTAAATATAGACGGCAAAACCCTGGGTCTAAGCTGAAGACAGCGGTGACAGAGAAAAAGCCTACAGGTAAGCGAGCGTCTAGAAGAAAGTCATACTGCGCTAGAAGTGCAGGGCAGATGAAGAAGTTTCCAAAAGCAGCGAAAGATCCAAATAGTCGGTTACGACAAGCAAGAAGAAGATGGAGGTGTTAAATGACCAATAAGACTTACGATGCCATGATTAAAAGAAATGGTAAAAAGAAAGAAAAAAAGAAAGAAACAAAGAAGAGTAATAAGTTTAGCACAGTACCAAATACTGGAGATTTTGGGGCGTTAGCAGCAAAGACTAAAACTACGCGAAAGCCACCAATATCCAAAGAAGCCAGGGTAAAACGTGCAGACCCAAACAAACCTCGTCCAAACTATTTTGATGTTAGAGAAGTAGGAGATAGCCCAATAGGAGCAGCGATCTTTACAGGAGCTGCAAATTTAGGTTTGCTTGATAAAAAAGATAAGGTAACACAGCCTTATGAGGCGAAAGTTAAAAAGAAAAAGGGTGGTAAAGTCATGTTCTCTCGTGGAGGTGGCGTAGCTACACAGGGAACTAAATTTAGTAGGAACGGTTAGGGGAGATGTTAAATGGATGATAAGACTTTTAATACAATGAAAAAGTATAAATCGTTACCTATCCCAGAAAGAAGACGGGTACGTTCAGGTTTTAGTAAGGAGCAGAAAGTAGTTCTTAATGAAATGAATAAGAAATATGATTCTATCATGGCAGATCAAAGAAAAGCCGCCCAAAGGACCCCCCCAAGAGGTGGAGGCGGAGGTGGGGGTACGCCTACTCAATTTGGGGCAAGTGGTAAAAGAGGCGCAGAAAAAATGAGAAAAAATCCTTTTGACTTAAATAAGGGTGGTAAAATTACTAAATTAAGTGAGGGTAAAAAAGTTCGTGGGGTAGGCATCGCTAAGAAAGGTGTTAGAAAGTGTAAGATGAGATGACGATCAGTCGCGCACAAATGGGTAAGCAGATCAAAAACCCACCAAACAAAATGTCTAAACTTTCCCAGAAGAGAAAGAAAAAGGCAGAGAAAGAGAGAAAGAAGAAAGATGGCGTATTTACAAAGTAATGTACCGTATTTTAAAGCATGGGTAAGACGAGAGTACACGAAGAATTTTATAGAGTATCAAGGAGATTTTTTACACGCGATGGTTATAGCTGTAACAACAATGCCGAATCGAAGTCTAAGTTTCCAAGTAATATTTACTGGATGTGAGACGGACAACACGGAAGAACCAAACGTGCATGGTGGAGCCATGTGGGCTAGGATGCCTATAACAGCGTTGGTAGCTGATACCAGTTATGAAGAGTGGCCCACAGAGATGCCGACCTATGTAACACAGCCGTGGGATTGTATGTCTCACGATCATTCAGTTTATGTATTGAATAGGGCTACACCTGCCCCTTGGAT
>CENG01011365.1_pt1 | contig 11654 bp, 8 predicted proteins | sample 530131 | NCBI WGS metagenome assembly CENG01 (sample SAMEA2591057, study PRJEB7988) | marine metagenome | biome: marine biome (ENVO:00000447); feature: surface water (ENVO:00002042) layer; material: saline water (ENVO:00002010), including plankton (ENVO:xxxxxxxx) | depth 5 m
TCAGATCCATATACTTCACCAGTGGATTTCATTTCTGGACCTGGTGCTGGATCGAGACCACGTAACTTGATGAAGGGGAATACAGGAGCTTTCACGCAAATCTGACCAGAGGTCCGCTTAGGAATTGTTTGTTCAGAAAGTGGAATGCCAATTGTCACATTCGCTGCAATCTTGGCTAAGGGTAGACCGGATGATTTGGCAACGAAGGGAACAGTTCGAGATGAGCGAGGATTGACCTCAAGGACATACAGGTCTTCTCCCTGAATTGCAAATTGAATGTTGAAGCAACCTTTGATATTCAGACCTAATCCAATGGTTCGCGTCTGTTCTGCCACACGAGTAAGCATTTCATCACTAATGTTCTGAGCGGGTATGAAACATGTTGAATCGCCAGAATGGATACCTGCTTCTTCGAGGTGTTCCATGATTGCTCCAACAAGAACATCGTTTCCATCACCTGCAGCATCAACGTCCAATTCAGTAGCATGTCCAAGATATTCGTCGACAAGCAACGGTTTGTCCGGTGCAAGATATGCTTCTTTGAGATAAGCTTCCAACTGTGTTTCGTTAGATAGGATTTCCATTCCCCGCCCTCCTAGAACATAGGAAGGGCGGATTAAGACTGGGAATCCAATGTCTTCGACTGCCTTTCGAATATCGTCTGCTGATGTTCCAGTGGCACCATTCGGCATCCTTAATCCATGCTTCTTTGCGAAGGCTTCGAATCGTTCACGATCACTTGCTTCATCAATTCCATCCACACTCGTGCCAAGAATTTGGACATCTGCTCCTTTTCCTGCTAGGTGTTTGAGTCGCTTTTCGATGGGTTGAGCGAGGTTGATGGCTGTTTGTCCTCCGAATTGCAATAGAATTCCGTGTGCTTTCTCACGCAACAAAATCTCTGAAACGCATTCATTGGTTAATGGGTCGAAATACAATCGATCGGAGGTATCGAAGTCGGTCGAGACGGTTTCAGGATTGTTGTTGATTAGCACTGCATCCATACCTGCTGCTCGAATGGCCATTACGGCATGAACACAGCCGTAGTCAAATTCAATGCCTTGCCCTATTCGTATTGGTCCAGAACCAATAGCGACCATACGCTGTTTGTTTCTCTTTTCGAGGTTTGGGACGTTATCGACACCATCGTCTTGGAATGGCTCATATGTCGAGTAGTAGTACGGTGTCTTTGCAGCAAATTCTGCAGCACAGGAATCGACCATACGGTAGCGCGGATGAATACCCAATTCATGACGACGATGCATGACACTGTCTTCATTGCAATCCGAAGGTAATGACTTCCAACCGGTTGGTTCGAATCCGTTCAACGCATCTGCTATGTGGGCATCACTGAATCCATGTGATTTGTAGTGAATAATCGTCTTATGATCGAGCGAAGATGGTCGAACCTTCATATCGACAAGATTGGTTTCCATCGTTGCTATGTGCTCAAATCGTTGCAAAAACCAACGTGTAATACGCGTAATTTCGTGAACTCTCTCAATACTCCAGCCTCTTCTGAATGCCTCGAGTAATGCTCCCATTCTACGGTCGGTTGCAATTCGAAGCCAATCAACGAGAACACTATCCGGGAGTTGTTCATGTGCACGTTCGGCCATTCCTTCTCCTTCAGATTCATCCGCTCTTGTCAAGGGACGAGGATATGGGCATCCTTGTTCAAGTGAAGCCCATGCTTTGAGAAATGCTTCTTCGAAGTTCCGACCTATGGCCATGACTTCACCAGTGGATTTCATCGAAGTCCCCAACGTTCTGTCAGCTGTTCGGAATTTGTCGAACGGCCAACGAGGGATTTTCACAACAACATAGTCCAATGTTGGTTCGAATGCAGCAGTGGTCCCTTCGCCAGTGATTGGGTTTGGCAATTCGTCGAGTGTGTAACCAACTGCAATTTTTGCAGCCATTCTTGCAATTGGATATCCTGTTGCTTTTGAGGCGAGTGCAGAGGAACGACTAACTCGAGGGTTGACTTCAATCACTCGGATTTCACCAGTGAACTGATTGAAAGCAAACTGGACATTGCATCCACCCTTAATGTTCAATTCTCGGATTAATGCTAGTGCTTTGTCACGGAGTTCTTGATGATCAGCATCGGAAAAGGATTGGAGTGGTGCGACGACAACAGATTCTCCAGTGTGAACGCCCATAGGATCGATGTTTTCCATTGTGCAGACAATAGTCGCGTTATCTGCTGTGTCTCTCATGACCTCATATTCCAGTTCCTGCCATCCAAGGATGGATTCTTCGATGAGAACTTGATTAATTCGAGAGTTACGAAGTCCGAGCGTTGCGATTTCTACAAGTTGCCCCATGTCGAAAGCAGTACCTCCGCCGAGCCCTCCGAGTGTAAATGCAGGTCGGATAAGAATCGGCCATGAACCAATTTCTTCTGCTGCTTTGATGACTTCATCCATGGAGTTGCAAGCAATTGCTTTTGAGATTGGCAGGTTAATCGATTCACAAACTTGATTGAACAATTCACGATCTTCTGCTTTGTCAATTGCATCGAGATCTGATCCAATCAATTCAACGCCTAGTTTCTCGAGTGTGCCGTCGTGTGCTAACTCACTGGCAATATTGAGTGCTGTTTGGCCTCCCATACCTGCTAAGAGAGCATCAGGCTTTTCGATTTCCAGAATTTTTCGAACTGTGTCGGGTAAGAGGGGTTCAATGTATACTCTGTCTGCCATTTCAGGATCATTTTGGATGGTTGCAGGATTGGAATTGACGAGAATGACCTCGTATCCATCCTCTCGAAGAGCACGGACTGCCTGAGATCCTGAGAAATCAAATTCTGCAGCCTGTCCAATTTTGATGGGGCCTGAACCGAGAACAAGAATAGTATTGAGATCGTCTCGACGTGGCATCATGCATCACCTCTGCGATGACGATCGACAAGTTCTCTAAAGCGGTCGAACAAGGGTTCAGCATCATGCGGTCCAGGGCATGCTTCTGGATGGAATTGGACCGTAAAGCACGGCCGCCCCAATACATCAAGGCCTTCGACGGTTTTGTCGTTCGCATTGATGTAACGAACCTCAACATCGTATCCATGGAGATTCTCTCCTTCAGGTGATGTGGCTCCACTTGGGTGGGCTGCAAGCATTCCATGCTGCGGGTCAGCAACTGCAAAACCATGGTTTTGTGATGTGATCCAAACACGTCGAGTTTTCAAATCGACGACAGGTTGATTCGCTCCTCGATGGCCATAACGCATCTTGTAGGTTTTCAGACCCGATGCAAGACCCATCAGTTGATGGCCAAGACAGATGCCCATTACGGGTAAACCAGATGAGACGGCTTTTGCAAGAGTATGGCGTGCAAAAGTAGCCTTGCCCGGATGGGCTGGGTCGCCTGGTCCGTTTGAGCAGAAGAGCGCTTCAATTCCAAATTCTTGTAAGACATCAAATTCGGTGTCAGGGGGGCACCATACAACTTCAAATCGTTGACAAAGATTCCTCAATATGTTGTATTTTACTCCACAGTCTAATGCGCCGATTCGAGGTAATGGTTGGCCGATATCATCGGTCGCCCCAGAGTTGAGGACAACGGGTTCATCGATTGATACAAGATCAACGAGATCATCAAGTTCTGGGGATGTCATAACCTCTAGTCGCTTGATCATCTCTTGTTCTTTCTCTTTTGGTCCGAAGATACAGAGTACAGTACCTAGCTCACGTACACGCCGGGTAATTGCTCGTGTGTCGATGTTTTCAATTCCGGGAACACCATGTGCTTGAAGAAGTTCAGATACAGTGCCTATTGAGTCTCTATGGTCAGGATCGTTCATTGCATGTCGAACGACAACACCCTTTGGCCATACTGCGCGAGATTCAGATTTCCCTCCATGAATTCCATAATTTCCGATAAGTGGGTATGTGAACGTAAGGATTTGTCCTGCCCATGATGGGTCTGTAAGCGATTCTTGATATCCCATCATGCCTGTAGTGAAGACGAGTTCCCCTTCGCCAAAGCCCTCTGCACCGAAGAGTGTGCCCTCAAAACGACCTCCGTCTGCGAGTAAAAGTATTCCTTCACCCGTCGCCTTTTTTGGAAGGTTTGACTTCTCAACGAGCGCATCAGCAGCGTCTGGAAAGAGAGGGGCATTTGCGACACCATGGTTACGGCGACCCGGGGCGAATCCGGAGGGGCCGTTACCGTTCATTGACATCAGCGGTATTCGTTATAGGCCATCCATAATGATTGGGGATGGTTTTGGATGGAAATTACAACCATCATTTCGTATCAGTAACGTCTTTGCCAGTATTGCTGGGGTTGATGATTAATTCACCGCCATCGAGGTTTCTTTCCACTGAACCAGTTCCATACCAACCATCCAGAAACAATGCAAGTGCAGCGACTTCTGAATGCGGTTGATTCCCCACAGCAAGATTGTATTGTGAGATTTGAAAGACTTCAGATGGTACTTTTGCTCCACCTACAATGACGACGAGAGGACGATCTCTTCGGATGCTTGGCGTTACACTCCGATAGGATGCACCATACATTGTCAAGTGAACAGCTGTCCCGGGTGGGTTTCCATCAACTCCATCGCGAACAAATTTTCTCAACCAAGCCATCGGGCTCTTGATATGCTGAACAACCATGTCGCCTCCAAATCGTTGATTGACGGAACCAATGTTTTCTGGTAATCGATCATCTTCATCCCCAGAAAAAAGGAACTTAGTCGCGCCTAAGGCACGTGCCACCAAGGCAAGGTGGGTCGTTATTCTCGGGTCTCGGCCGAGCCGATAACCAAGGCGAAGGATGATGACATCATGGTCGGCCATGGATTTCCCTCGTTAGTGGTGTTCATGAAGAGAACGGATTTCACTCTACGGTAAGATTCTCTTCGTGCTCCCCTGGAGGAGTGAGCTCCATGTCTTCGTTTGCTTCGAGGAACCGACGTAGCCAGAGCAATAGGTAAGCGTCAACAATAAGGTGGCCTCCATAGATTGTTCCTGCACCAAGGATTGCAAGTCTTGCACTCCTCCACAACCCTGTATTGACTTCAATCGAATCTGACAAAAAAGCCGTGACGAGTGGTTCACCAACATACAACAAGACCATGATAATCATGAATCCTGAAATCAAGGAAGGGACTAAAGATCCCATTTCACGTCCAAAATCTCCGAATGCAGAGTGAAGGAATGCGAGGGCCATTACTGCCAAAGCAACTTGATTAAAGTCCAAACCCAAGAACTTCGAAACTCCAATCGAAAGATCGTCCGAGGATGAACTACTGATTAACAACCACCAAAACAAACCCGATACTGTTACGATGCCTGCTCCAAGTTTTGCTCGGTTTGAGAGCATGTTGAAGATTGCAGGCTTGTCAAAAACGTTGAGTCGTAATGCGACACGCTCAGCGAGATCCAGCGTGGCTTCACTGACGCCAAGTTCAGTCGTTGAATGGCTCAAACCATCCGTTGAATGGATGCTTTCAATCTCCGACATGCAAAACCCTTGGGTATGAGGCCTTATGAATCCATCCTTACTGCAACTGGTCATGGCTGATGCATTGACACCTTTTTCGTTCCGCCGTCAATCAACCTCTCCTGGCCTCATGGGAATTCTCAACATCACCCCAGATTCATTCCATGGACCTTCACGCCAAAGAAACGTCGATGACGCAATCCAAAATGGACTTTCCATGATTTCATCAGGGGCACAAATTCTCGATGTTGGTGGAGAAAGTACCCGTCCCGGATCAAAAACCGTTTCTATAGAACAAGAATTAGAACGTGTCCTCCCAGTTATTTCTGGGCTTCGTGCCGCTTCATCGAGCATCGAGATTTCAATCGATACTCGTAATCATGAGGTCGCACGACAAGCACTGGATTCAGGTGCTACCATCATCAACGATGTGTCGGGTTTGCGGAATCAGGAAATGGTTGATTTGGTCTTGGATCGTAACGTCCCTGTATGCATCATGCACATGCTTGGAGAACCGAAGACGATGCAATCCAACCCTTCCTACCAAGATGTCGTAAATGATGTCTCAAGCGAACTTCTCAACACGGCTCAACTTCTTGTGGATGCGGGTCATGACCCCCAGAAGATATGTATCGACCCAGGGATAGGTTTTGGGAAAACACTTGATCACAACATCGATTTGTTGAAATCATCGCAACACTTCCGCGGAGAATATGATCTCTCAATTCTTTGGGGCGTATCAAGAAAGTCCATGATTGGACAACTCACTGGCCATTCATCGACTGAAGATCGATTGTTTGGTACCTTGGGCGTTGCCGCATACGCTAAGCAAGTCGGTATTGATTGGTTACGTGTCCATGATGTGCAAGCACATTCTGATTTGTTGGGAGTTCTTCAACAACTGGATTAAGTGACTCCGCCACCAATAAACCCGGCTGCTGCGAACCATGCTCCGAGCATACTTCCTAGGTTCGTTAAGGCTGTAACCAGCAATACTCTCCCAGCACGATTACTCCAGAAACCGCCAATAGAAGTTCCCTTGAGGAACAATTGCAGATCTTCTGCTGTTGGTTCCGAGATTCGCAGTTGAACATACCCTGCAAACCAACCTGCTGCAAGTGCTGGATTCAATGAGGTGATTGGACTTGCTAGTGCAGCAGTCAGGATTGCTAAAGGATGTCCCCGCGCTAAAATGCAACCGATTGCAGCAAACACAGCATTGAACAGCGTCCATACAGTAAGCATTTTGACAATATCAACATCATCATTGTTGAACAATGCAAATCCAACAAGACCCATAATAATCATTGGAACTGCAAAGGGGAGAAGTTTGCCGACGATACCTCGTTTTGGAACCGTTGAAATCGCCTCAAATTCTTCTGGAGGTAGTGGGGTGTAGGGCGTAAGCGCTCTCTCAATACCTTTGAGATGACCTGCTCCAACGACAACGAGCATCTTTTCATCGGTCTTGGATTGCATGATTTTCTCAGCGATGTATCGATCACGTTCATCGATTAATGCTTCTCCAGCTCCAGGAGAGAATTCTTTGAGTTCTTCCATCATACTCGACAAAAGATCTGAATCGGAGAGCAATTCATCCAAATCAAAATCTTCCTCTGGCTCTTCATCATCACCGAAGAGAGAAAAGAGCAGTCGGAATCGTTCTCTCCATCGCATTTTTCTCCATGCTCTACGCATGGTGACTTGAATGTCACGATCCACTAATGCAACCTCAAGACCTGCTTCTTTAGCAGTCTCTACAGCAGCGAGTAATTCAGCACCTGGCTCTTGACCTTCGTTCAGACCCATTCGGCGTTGCTCAGCACTCAACATTGCTTGCATCAACACCATCGGTGCTTTTCCCTCTTTGATGACCCTGCGCAACCCCTCTTTATCGAGGCGCCTTCCCTCAACCAAGGCATCATGTCTCGTTTTGCATAGTTCTACTCCGACCACCTTTGGTTGGTAGGTTTCAATCTGATTGCGGACAGCTTCAACCGATGCTGTAGCAACGTGAGCGGTTCCCAGTACCCGCAAAGTTGGTGAAATGTCAACAAAAGGTACTGAATCGCTCATTCTTCGACCTCCTTAGCAAATAGACCTTCCAAGCGGTGCGTTAGAGTTTTGAGAATTTCATCATGAGTCTCTTCGTTGGGGAGTGTGTCTTCGAATCCTAATGTTGACAATTGCAATTGGCCACCAGCCATGCCCTTATGGCCCCCTGCTTGTCCATTCGGGAATTCTTTCGAAAGGGCTAGGCCTATGTGTAAATGTTCTCTTCGACTTCGTGCAGAGAGTAGGATTCGATTCCTTTGAATTCCATAGACAAAAACAACTTCGGTATCTGAAGTTGCAAACAAGAAGTCAGCGACTTGGGCCAAATCATCACGATGAACGAGTTTTTGGATTGGTGCAAGAACGAGTCCATTGTTCTGTGTCATCGTTGCGAGAGCTTGGCGGAATGAAGCAAGTGTCTCAGGAGTGCGAAGCGGTGCTTGGATCGATTGTAGGAGTTCATTGTCAACCCACGTATTGAGCCACATCAAGGCACGAAGATCGACTTGATTGAATGCCCGAGTGAATGCAAGCGTATCGGTTCTTAATCCAAAAGAAAGGGCTGTTGCTAAACGAGGTGTCATCTCGAAATTCATGCTCATTAATAGATTTGCAATGAGTGAAGAGGTAGCAGAGTACTCGGGCCGAAGAAATGCAACATCGGCAGAAACAGGTTTGTCTGATGTGTGATGATCAATGATAATGTGTGGCACGCATTCCGAAGGTAGGATGTTATTTGCACCTGGCTGATGGAAATCAACAGTGATGATGCATTCCGCTTCTGACAAAACGTCTTCAAGTTCCCAATCAAGAATAATCCTACGCAGTGGAATGTCGAGGAGTCGAACCATGGCCTGATTTTGCTGATGTTCAATCAAACCACCATGATAGATTGTTGGTTGGTGACCAAGATGAGTTACAAGATCATGCATCGCCAATGCTGATGAAAGCGCATCTGGATCAGGATTATCATGACAAAAAATTGCAACCTTGGATTCTTCAGGGAGATGACGAATATAGGATTCAAGGACGGTTGCTCCAGCATGACGTTCCCATGATCGAACCTTTTCTTGGTACGCTGCTGTTATGATTTCTTGAGAGTTGATTTTGTCGACAGTGTCGATGTTCTCTCCTGCAGATTTATCGGAAAGAATGGGTGTCTCTGGCCATCGTTCTCGCATTGCCTGAAGGGACTGCTCTCCATCGAGTACTTCGGAATCAACAAGAATCACAGCAGTTGGTTTTTGTCCTCCATCAGGAATAGCTGATGCTGTCATTGGTTGTGGCAATTGGAGGATTTCACAATCACCTATTTCTTCTGAGATTTCAAGCATTGAGGCAAGACCAATCAATCGAGTGGGACGGCGTCTTGAGCACCATCTGGCTAGATTAACAGCGATGGGGCTGTGTCCTATGACCAAGAACATGGGGTGTTCCTCATGGTTTGAAAGGGTCGTTTAGACTTGAACGTTCGTATTCAGAAGGAAATGACAACGTTCTCTCGCTGAACACCTTCGACGACGAAGAGGTCTCGCCTCATACATCCCTTGATTCCAGCAACGAAGTTGGTTGGAATCATTTGGATTGCAGCGTTGAAGTTGGTGGAGGATGAGTTGTAGAATTCACGTCGGTCAGCGAGTTGGTTTTCTAGAGAAACGAGTTGGTTTTGGAGATTGACGAACGATGTATCTGCCTTGAGATCGGGGTACTGTTCTGCGACCATGTTGATTCGAGGCAGAAGTCCAGAAAGCATTCCTTCTGCTGCACCAACACCTTTGACATCTCCTTGAGCAAGACATCCAGCTGCAGTTTGGCGAGCAAGAGCGAATTGTTCGAAAATTTCTCGCTCATGTGTCGCATATCCCTTGACAATGTTGACAAGGTTTGGAATCATGTCGTATCGTTGCTTGAGCAAGACATCAATGTCTGCCCATGATTTGTTTGCATTTTCTTCTAAGCGTACCAAGCGGTTCCATGTGCTGAAAAACCAAATAATCAAAATGAGCAGAAGAAATCCGCCGACGATGAGACCAATTACAAGTGCGTCCATACCTTGTGGTTCGTTCAAACACTTATGAATCTATACCACAAACTGCGTTGGAATGATATGCTGCTTAGGGGTGCAATCCATATGGACGCCGTTACGGTAGCCTTGGTACTCCTTGGCAGCGGTTGTATCGGATTCCTCTTCGCGCCTCTTGGATTAGGAGGAGGACTCCTCTTTGCTCCGTTGTTGCATTATGGTCTTGGATGGGATATTGATGGGGCACTTCTTATTGTGTCGTTGGGGCTTTCAGCCACGGTTGCATGGGGGTCTGGACTACGCCATCGAAAGAAAGGACATGTTTCTGATGAGCGATTTAAGCAAAGTCTGATTGGAGCATTGCCTGGTGCGATCCTAGGAGTGATTATTGTCGCTTCTTTGAGCGGTTCGTTCGATCTCATCTTCAAGAGTTTGAGCCTCGTCTTTGTCTCTTGGGCAATCGTAAAGACTCTTCGTTCAAAGAGCCACCAAATCAATGGACCACGAGAACCTGCATTGATACCTCTTCGCGGAGGAGTTGCTTCAGGAGGCCTCTTATCATCCGTTTTGGCAATAGGTGCTGGAGCAATCTATGTTCCTGTTTTGAGGGCGTACGGTGGATTGGAATCAAGGAAGGCAATTGGAACCAGTCTGCACATCATGATGGTTGTTCTTCCAATCTCCATTCTTACACATTTTGTTGCACTTGACTCAAGTCAAGTCGAAGTCCTTACGTCCAATCTTGTTTTGATTCTAACCCTCCCAATCGTGGTTGTTATCGCAGCAAATCTCGGTGCGAGGTTCGGTATTGCAAAGGTTTCCGAGCAACACATCATGCGACTCTTCGTTGCAGTGTTGTCTTTCATTGGCATCAGGTACGTTATCGACCTGTCATCACGCTTGTTTTAATCAACAAGCATCGAAAGCTTCTATCAGATATTCAGTGATAGGGTTTGTCCATGCCAATTCACTAATTCCATCTTTACCTTGAAGTGCATAGGCTCGAACAACGTCTCGTACACGGACATTTCCTTCTGATGATCGAGCAAGAATCGTTGCTCCTTTGACTGACTTCCCAGTTCCATGAGGGTCGTAAACGGTGTCGAGTGCTTCCTCGAGGAACCAATCAGCCTTCCCGCCGGGTTCTCCTTCGTAGGTTCGCTTGGGCCTCTTTGCACCGAAGAGCCCTCCTGCTTTCGGCTTACTTTTCGGTTTAGAATTCTTCTTTTTCGGAGTGGATTTCGTTTTGGAACCTGATTTTGGATCGGATTTTCCAGATGATTTTGCTTTACCTTCCGTTTTGAATTCCTTCTCCAATTCAGCGCGTATTTCAGCTTCGAGTTTTTCTCGAACCGCTTCTTGATTCCCTTCAGCAGCGCTCTTTGCTGCACGGGCAACGGCATCATCACGTTCATCTTTGAGGGCTTGAATGACATTGACGTAATGGCTTGCAACTTCAATGAGAGCGGTCTCCATTGCTGCTTCCATTTGCATTGAAACAACGTCGGATGAGGATTCTTTCCACTTTCGCCATTGAAGCATTGTATTGTTGTGGATGTCAGATCCACACTTTGGGCAAAAGCTTCTCTTTGGAGGTTTGAGGACAGGAATTGCACGCATCGCGTCCGGATCGATTCCTTCGTGTTCTCCACTTGCTACATCATGGATGTGCGTTGAAGCATCCATTCCGTGGTCCATCGCTTCCCGAAACATGCCATCGGACATATCCAGTGTTCCTGCTTGAATCATATCCCAGCCAGTCGTTCCACGAACGACCGCCCGAACAGCAGCATTGGCAGCAGGTGATTGACCAAATTCATGATTTTTGAAGGGCGAGATTTCTTCTTTTGCTCCTTGGAATGCTTGACCAATGTCGATAGACTCTCCATCGTCAGCAGCCGCTGCAATTCCCAATGTGATTGGATTTGCTCCTTCTTCAACTCGGGCAATCATGTCAAATTTCTCGGCCATTGAGAGATCTTCACGATGACGGATGACCTCTTTGATTTGATTCAAGTCGTGACCTGTTGAGGTGATTGGTCCTTGAACAGTCAAATCATGACCGCAGGAAAGACAGAACTTGGCTGCGGCTTCAACCCCGGCCTCACAAGTTGGGCAATAG
>CENG01126029.1_pt1 | contig 11615 bp, 9 predicted proteins | sample 530131 | NCBI WGS metagenome assembly CENG01 (sample SAMEA2591057, study PRJEB7988) | marine metagenome | biome: marine biome (ENVO:00000447); feature: surface water (ENVO:00002042) layer; material: saline water (ENVO:00002010), including plankton (ENVO:xxxxxxxx) | depth 5 m
CTGCTCCATTTTGGACTAAAATTGCCGAACATTATGGTCCATTACTTATTTTAAGGTTCAGCATGTTTCTTAGCATAATCAGTTTTTTTTGGGCATATACTTTGACTACTGGTGACATCATTTCTTTTTCAGTCATTTGTCTTGCAACGGGTCTATCTTTGGGTGCTGATATGACTCTTTTACCAGCCGTTTACGCTAAAAGCCTTATAAAAACAAAAAATGATGCTAATTCGGGATTTGGTATTTGGAATTTTTCAAATAAGCTTGCTTTAGCTTTAACTGCAGGCCTTCTCCTTCCAATAATGGAATTTGTGGGCTTTGAAACTCAAGACATGAATTCTACTTTAAGTTTGGCAGTGCTATCAATTTCCTATGCTTTAGTACCATGTGTCCTTAAGGTTCTTGCGCTTCTTTGGCTTCAGAACTTGATTTTGCGGGATAAATAGTAATGAAAGAATGGTCAAATAAACGCTATTGGATTGTGGGTGCCTCTGAAGGACTGGGTCTTGCTTTGGCTAAAAGAATGTCCAACGCTGGTGCGTCTCTGGTCCTTACGGCTAGAAACGAAAAGCGTTTAAAAGAAATAGCGTTATCCTTACCAAATCAGGCCGAGGTTTTACCTCTAGATATCACTGATCATACAGCCCTGAAGCGGTCCGCAAAAACATTAAAAGATTTAGATGGATTAGTTTTTCTAGCAGGTGCATATTGGCCGATGCCAGCGCAGGAATGGGATATTGAAAAACTTACTAAGATGATTAACATAAATTTAGTTGGTGCATTGAATGTGCTGGATATCATCTTGCCTGAATTTATTTCAAGAGACAAAGGTCATTTAGTTTTTACGGGCAGTTTGGCCGGTTACCGTGGATTGCCAGGGGCACTTGGTTACGGATCTTCTAAGGCGGCAATCGCAAACTTAAGTGAAACTTTGTATTACGATTTAAGGAAGACTTCTATAAAAGTTCAATTGATAAACCCAGGTTTTATAAAAACTAGGTTAACTGATAAAAATGATTTTAAAATGCCTCAAATAATGTCACCTGAAAAAGCGGCAGAAAAAATGTTTACTAGAATGTGCAAAAATAGGTTTTCTTCCAGTTTTCCAGCACCCTTTTCTTGGCTGTTCAGGATATCTCGAATACTTCCAGACTCAATTTACTTTAGATTATTTTGAAACTATTTCTAAATGTTGAGCCAATCCTTTTATTTTAGTTAACCATTCATTAACGAGAGCCATATCTGATGGGGCAGCACTGACACCAGAATCGATGTTGCCTTTTGCAACGGCTTCTACGGCAAATGAAACTGGTAAAGAAACCAATCTCGCCATTGCGCTGGAAGATGAGTCGCCAAAGGCGTCTAATACAAATGTTTTATGCCATTTTGTTTTATTTTCGTGTGCGGCCTTCAACGAAACTACCAAAACAACACGATCTGCTTCATTTTCTTCATACCCATTTTCTAGCCAAAGTTTATCTGACATTTCTTTTAGTCTTTCGTCGCCTTTCGGGCCTTTTAAATTATCGATTTCAGAAAAAACTTCTGACCAAGCACTCTCCCATCCCTTAAGCCTTAATGTGCCTCTAACAAATTTTCTCACCCGCCAATTTTGATCAAAATGGTACTGCTCAATGAATGGTAGAGAGTCTCTGTTTGGATACACTTCGAATTCTTCAGGTGAAGGTAAAGGTGCAATATAATTTGATATAGCATTCCACGGTCTTTGGGTTTCAAACTCTTTGAAGTTTTTAATTGAGCGTGATGGAGATTTTAGAGCTTTTAAAACACCTAATGGTGACCAACTAAACTTGTAGCAAAAACTATTTTTGATTTTTGGTATGCCGCCACAGTAAGAAATAAAAGAGATTTCATTCTCATCATCTTGTTCCTTTGAATTTCGATAATCTTCAATCAATGTATGGGCCATTAAATGATCAATTCCTGGGTCTAAACCAACTTCATTAACCAGACATATGTTAGCTTTTACTGCTTCTTTGTGCAGGGCGCGCATCTCAGATGAAATATATGAAGAACTAACGAAATGACTTTGTTTCTCTAAAGATAAATTTGCTAAGGGAACATGCCAATCCGCCGGCAGCATTGACACGATGATGTCACCCTTTCCTAGGTAGTTTTTCAATTCATGAATATCAAATTCCTTGATTGATTTAGTAATATCACCAACTGCGGAAATTGCTTTCTCTATAGTTCTATTCCAGACAACAATATCGTGACCGTCAATTATTAACCTACGTAAGCCAGGAATTGCAGATAATCCAGTTCCACACCAATGAATTGTCATGTCACACCTCTTTCAAATATTTTATAAAAGTTTTTTCAGCTCGATCCCATACATCTGCTGCAGTACTATTAAGACCTAACAACAAGGGGATCAGTTGCCTTGAAAAGTCAATGGAGCTTTCATACGGCAACAAGGATGGCAAGTTATCAATAGCCATCACGTCTAATTCATTGGAGTCACTCACTCGAATGACTGGATGCTCCCAATTTGTTGCAGAACTATAAATTGGGATCGGATTGAAACTGCTGTCTGGATCGCAAGAAATATCTCCAATAACTCTCAATTTTCGATCTTCAATGAGATGGGTATTATTAACGAAAACCGGAGCGCCAGGTTTTGCCAAAATACAGTTGAGAAATACTTCATGCATAAGAATTTCAGGAAACGGTCCTCCATTTTTTGTTTCCCCAATGTCCCATTTTGTGACGTTGAGGCCTAAAGACTGACAAAAATCAATGGCTCCTTGCCCGACTCGGCCTAGTGCTCCAACAACTAGAATTTTTGGACTATTGTTTTCGGTAGAAAAAAGATTTTTTCTAATATTATCAATCATTTCTTCTTGATTATCATAAACACTTATTGGTCCACAAATACCGTTTTCGTTTTTTTGGCTTGCATAAGCTTTTATCGATATAGCGGCACCAGCAAAACCTGCCCAATATCCGAATGCAGCCAAGCGCCGTCCCTCTGCATCGGTTAGATATTCTAGATCATATAATATACCCTTACCTGCTTTAAATTTTTTCAAAAAGTTCTTTCCGGCAGATTGGCCCTTAAAGGCATGACCAAACATGATGTGTTTATGCTCAAGTTTTTCTATATTTTCTGGTAGTTCCTTTAAGCCAAGTATAATTGCCTCTTTTGGTGCACTTTGCCAGGAATTTTGCTTACTGATAATACATCCAACTTTAGAATAGCTTTCTGTAGGGATTATTCTGTCGGTGCTTTCTTCGACCGTAACTTTGATACCTGCATTAACTAATTTAGCTGCATCTTCAGGGCTCAATCCAACTCTTTTTTCGTTTGCCCTTTGCTCAGCTCTAACCCACAAGTGAACCATTTTTCAATCTCATGTATAAGTTCTATTTTTCCATCGATCTGGGGTCTCCAGGTGTGGAAGTGCATTCATTTGCGAAATCACAAAGCTCTCATCGTAATAAAGTAGTTTTGTAACCCCGGTGTTGTAACTCGCCAAAAGGCAATTTCCCAGCGCCTCTGTATTTAAATTTAATGTATGTTTGATTGCCATAGCAATTATGCCACCAGAAGTTACTAGTAAAATTTTTTCCCCAAGATCTTTGATATTGTCTAGGCCTTCAGAGACTCGTGATTTGTAATTTTCAAAGGTTTCAGGTGGATTTAAGATTTCTCCATTCTCCCATTTTTCAAATGTGAAATTCAAATGTTTTTTGAAGCTCAACTCACTATCGGGAAAATCTATTCCAAACTGCATTTTGATTAAATCTGCTAAGTCGTAAAGTCGAATTTCATTAAAGCGCTCATCTCTAATGACAGGCGTTTTGCTCTCAATGTCCATAAGAATTTGTGTATCGATTTGCCTGTTTAATGTTCCTGTGACTATCGCATCATAAGACAAATTCAGTTTGTTAAAATGCTCACCAACCCATTTTGCTTGAGTTCTTCCCAACTCACTCAGATTATCATAATCCGCTTCTGAGGTCGCATTCTGTTTCGCTTGTCCATGCCGTACGAGAGTGATTTCCGGCATTTTTTATCCCCTTAATAAAACTCTAGTGAAAATTTATAATCTGCAAATCATAATTTTTGAAATTTAGCAAATGAATGTGGATTATTTTGTTTGGCGCAAATAAAGTACTTCTTGTCGGGATTAGCTGACTGATTATTGCTCATTAATGTTGTATAATTAGTCCATAGCCGGAGAAAATAATGTCCCAAAAAGTTTCGTTTACGTTAAATGGAAAAAAAATAGAAGTAGACAAGGGTCTAACAATTTGGGAGATCGCCAATGGCCAGGGGATTAAAATCCCCCATTTATGCCATAAGCCTACTACAGCTTATAGACCAGACGGAAACTGCCGCGCATGTATGGTTGAAATAGAAGGCGAGAGAACGCTAGCGGCGTCTTGTATTCGAGAACCAAGTGAGGGGATGGTTGTATTCACTGAAACGGATCGAGCAAAATCATCCAGAAAAATGGTACTGGAAATGCTTCTTTCGGATCAACCTGAGGTAAACATTTCCCATGATCGTTCAAGCCATTTTTGGAAAATGGCTCAACAAAATGAGATTACAGAAAGCCGTCTGCCTAAAATAGAAAAAGAACGAGTTCCACTTTTAGATGATAGCCATTTGGCTATGCGGGTGAATTTAGATGCTTGCATTCAGTGCGGTCTTTGTGTCCGCGCATGTCGTGAAGTACAAGTAAATGATGTGATTGGTATGTCTGGGCGAGGAAATGATGCATATCCAACATTTGATTTAGCAGATCCAATGGGTGAAAGCACCTGCGTCGCCTGTGGAGAGTGTGTTCAAGCTTGCCCAACCGGTGCTCTTATGCCTGCCACGGTTCTTGATGAAAAACAGACTGGTGACAGTGGGGACTATGACAATGAAGTAAAAAGTGTTTGTCCTTTTTGTGGAGTTGGATGTCAGGTATCTCTGAAGATAAAAGATAAAAGAGTGAAATTTGTAGAGGGAATTGATGGTCCTGCAAATGAGGGGCGGCTATGCGTCAAGGGACGTTTCGGCTTTGACTACATACATCATGACCATCGATTAACTAAGCCTTTAATACGACGTGACGATGCGCCACAAAAAGGACTAAATGTTGATCCCTCCAATTGGCAAAAGTTTTTTCGTGAAGCGAGCTGGGATGAAGCGCTTGATTTTTCTGCTGATGGTTTTAAAAAACTTAAGGATAACCGAGGTGGGGCTTCGGTTGCTGGTTTCGGTAGTGCAAAGTGTACTAACGAGGAGGCTTATCTGTTCCAAAAATTTATTCGTCAGGGCTTTGGGCACAATAATGTTGATCACTGTACCAGGCTTTGCCACGCCTCCTCGGTTGCTGCGCTTATGGAGAATGTTGGTTCTGCAGCAGTTACAGCGACTTTTAATGAAATTGAAAATTCAGATGTAGCAATTGTTATTGGTGCGAATCCTGTAGAAAACCACCCGGTTGCGGCAACCTATTTTAAACAGTTTACAAAAAGAGGTGGTAAGCTCATCGTCATGGATCCACGTGGTCAGGCATTAAAGCGTCATGCTTCACACATGCTTCAATTTCGACCTGGTGCTGATGTATCAATGCTGAATGCAATAATGCATGTTATTGTTGAAGAACGGCTTTATGATCAACAGTACATAGAAGCTTATACTGAAAATTGGGAAGCTGAAAAAAATCACCTTAAAGAGTTTTCACCAGAAAAGATGTCTGAGATTTGTGGGATAGAAGCAGACGATCTTCGTGATGTTGCCAGGACTTTTGCAGGTGCGAAAGCCGGCATGATTTTCTGGGGTATGGGCGTTTCCCAGCATATTCATGGCACAGATAATAGTCGGTGTCTAATATCTCTTGCCTTGATGACAGGGCAAGTTGGTCGACCTGGGACCGGCCTTCATCCACTTAGAGGCCAAAATAACGTTCAAGGTGCATCTGACGCTGGTTTAATCCCAATGTTTCTTCCTGATTATCAAACAGTGACTGATGACGGGGTACGTAATGCTTTTACAGAGGTCTGGAATTCAGGTGATTTCTCGTCACAAAGAGGACTGACCGTGACGGAAATAATGAATGCTGTCCATGAAGGCTCAATTCAAGGAATGTATATTCTTGGTGAAAACCCAGCCATGTCGGATCCTGATGTTGATCATGCTCGTGACGCACTTGCAAAGCTTAGCCATCTTGTTGTTCAGGATATATTTCTTACTGAAACTGCAAATTATGCCGATGTGATACTACCAGCCAGTGCTTTCGCTGAAAAAAGTGGTACGGTTACAAATACCAATCGTCAGGTTCAAATGGGTCGAAAAGCAGTTCACCCACCTGGTGACGCTAAGGAGGATTGGTGGATAGAGGTCCAATTAGCAAAGAGAATGGGGTTGGACTGGAATTATTCTGATCCATCTGAAGTCTTTGCAGAAATGAAACTTAATATGCGATCTCTTGATAACATTACTTGGGAACGTCTCATTAATGAAAATGCAGTAACTTATCCCTCTTTATCACAAGATGATCCGGGTCAAGCAATTGTATTTGGTAATGGATTCCCAAGGCAAAATGGACGCGCTCGCTTCACTCCAGCGAGTATAATCCCGCCTGATGACGTACCGGATTCAAACTACCCTATGATATTGACGACAGGCCGTCAGCTTGAACATTGGCATACTGGTTCAATGACCCGACGAGCCAGCGTATTAGATGCTGTCGAACCAGAGGCTAATTGCTCTATGAACCCGAAAACATTACGCAAATTGGGAGTAGAGCCAGGTGGTCATGTTCGCTTAACAACAAAAAGAGGTAGCATCGTGGTGATGGCCCGGATGGATCGTGCTGTTTCAGAAGATATGGTTTTTCTGCCTTTTGCTTATGTGGAGGCTGCTGCAAATATTTTGACGAACTCGGCACTAGACCCTTACGGTAAAATACCCGAGTTTAAATTTAGTGCAGTAAAAGTAGTTAAAGCTTGAGTAGATAAATTTTCTAATAACCAGCTTTAAAATCCACCTGATTCAATAGCGGCTGTCCTTTTTCGAATCTGTCAATGTTGATCGCTATCACTTTCGAAGCTGTTTCTGCTCTTGTCTCAGATGCGATATGAGGGGTTACTGTTATCTTTGGGTGCGCCCAAAAAACATGGTTTTCTGGAAGTGGTTCCTCTCTAAATACATCAAGAGTAGCATGTCCAATTTTTCCGTTTTCTATACCTTTTAAAAGTGCCTCTTCATCAATCAAAGGTCCTCGGCCTGGATTAATTATAACGGCTTTTTTAGACAAATAATTGATAGTTTTCTGGTTGATAATATTTTCAGTTTCATTGGTGGCGGGTAACAGTAACACAACAATTTCAGCGTCCTTTAAGGACTTTTCTAAGCCGTCAGATCCATAGTAACAGATTACGTTTTCAATAAGTTTCTTTGATTGGCTCCAGCCACTTACTTTAAAGCCTATCTTCGATAAAGTTTTGGCACATTGTGCGCCGAGAGCACCAAGACCTAAAACGGTAACACTTCTATTTTTTGCAAGGGGCGGTGCTGACCAATCTCTCCATTGTCCGTCTTGTCCAAAAACATGTAGATCAGTGCCTAAATGATGACGCATAACATGGCCCAAAACCCATTCTTTCATTCCTTGAGTCAGCCCTTCATCAACCATTCTTGCCAATGGGACTTGTAAAGTTTTGTTTTTAACAACATCTTCTACACCAGCCCATAAATTTAAAACGGCTTTTAAACTGGTAAAAACTGAAAAATCTTTGATGGAACTGTTGGGCGCATAGATGATGTAATCAACTTCATCAGGAGGCAAGTTTTCAGCCAATTTGTATTTTAGGCTCAATAAATCCAACTGTTTTTTAAGAGGGCTTTCGTATTGATCCCATCTTTCTGTAACCGCAGCAAATAAAATATTTATCATATCACGCCTCTTGGTTTATGGACGTGGGCTGACTGCAGTAAGCCAAAGGCTACCATAAGAACCAATAAGGATGAGCCTCCATAGCTTACTAAAGGCAAGGGAACCCCAACAACTGGAGCTAGACCCATTACCATAGCCATATTTACAGCGAAATATAGAAAAAAAGTAAATGTTACACCGTAAATTAGTAGTGATGAGAAACGATCTTTATTCCGAATAGCAGCTATGATGGCGAATACAACGATTAAAGCATAAACTATTAAGAGAGAAATTCCTCCAATAAAACCAAATTCCTCTGCAAGCGTTGTAAATATAAAATCAGTATGTTTCTCTGGAAGAAAATTCAGTCTTGATTGGGTTCCTTGCCCAAAACCTCTTCCAGTCCATCCTCCAGAGCCGAGTGCTATTTTAGATTGTGTGATATGGTACCCTGCTCCTAATGGATCTGATGATGGGTCAAGAAACGTGTCAATTCGTCGATATTGATAATCATTCAAAAGCTGCCAATCTTTGCCACGACTATAAAAAACAGCGAATATTCCTGCAACGCTAAGAGATAGCGCTGCCCCAAAGTATCCCCAGTGAACTCCAGCTAAAAACATCATAACACCTCCGCCTAGAACAATTAGAAGAGAGGTTCCTAAGTCTGGCTGTTGGAGAACAAGAAAAAAGGGTAAAAATATCAGGGCAAGCGGTGCAATTATCCATAAAGGTTTTGACGTACGCTCGTCTGGCAGCCAATCATAATAAAATGCTAAAACCATGACTAATGTAATTTTTGCCATTTCAGAAGGTTGCAAATTAATAAACCCTAAATCTAACCATCTTTGTGCGCCCATACCTGTTGAGCCAAAAAATTCTACAAGAACCAATAAACCCAGAGAGGTTATATAAGCCAGGACTGACATACTTTTCCAAAACCAGATTGGTGTCATTGCAATACTTATCATAAGCACAAAACCAACAAAAAAACGTTTAAGTTGTGCGGAAGCCCATGGATGCCAGCTATTACCAGCTACTGAGGTCAACATGATAATGCCTATCGCACCGGTAGCACAAAGAAGTAATATTATTGGCCAGTTCAAAAAAAACAGCTTGCTAAAACCTTTTGGAACAGCCCTGATTTTATATTCAAGATAAGTCATGCTTTATTTTTTCTATTCATCTCTAAACCTTTAAGAATTTCTCTAAGCTTTTTTTGCTGCTCAAAGATGGCTGTACGATCTTTGGCAGGATAAACTCCCAAAGGCGGTGTGCCTTTAAAAAGGGCTTGTAATGTTATGTCACGAGCTATTGGAGCTGCTGATTTTGAGCCAGCTCCGCCATGCTCTACTACCACTGAAACAGCTATTTCTGGGTCATCATAAGGCGCAAAATTGATGAACAGTGCATGGTCTCTTTTTTGCCAGGGTAAGTCTTCATTTTTAGTTACGCCATTTTCTCTTTCTGCGTCTGTTATGTTTCTGACTTGGCTAGTCCCAGTTTTACCAGCCATCCGATACTTATCATTGATTACGCGAGAACCATAGGCTGTTCCTCTCCGATCATTGCTAGCTTGAAACAGAGCTTTCCATATAATTTTGAGATGAGCTTTATCAACTTTAAGATCTTCGATTTTTTTACCATCATGAACGTTTTGACCATTTATTGATTTAGTTAATGAAGGTTTAACATTTTTGCCGCTTGCTATACGGGCAGCCATAACAGCTAATTGAAGTGGTGAAGAAAGAACATAGCCTTGTCCAATTGAGGCGTTAACTGTATCGCCAACTAACCAGTCTTGCTCCCTATTTTTTAACTTCCATTCACGGCTGGGCACTAAACCTTTAGTAATTGCTGACATAGGAATATCATGTTGTATCCCTAATCCAAGTTCATTTGCCATTTCACTAATTCTCTCAATTCCAACTTTTAGAGCTAATTCATAAAAATAAACATCACAGCTCTCACTTAGCGATTTTTCCAGGTCCATCTCACCATGGCCGCCTTTTTTCCAACAGTGAAAAAACCTATTAGAGATTTCCATTTTTCCATCACAAGAAAAATTTTCTTTTGGGCTAATTATATTCGCCTTCAACGCTGCAAGTGCTGTTACTATTTTAAACGTTGATCCAGGGGGGTATGCGTCTTGCACCGTTTTTGATGCCAAAGGTCTTAGTTCGTTATCTCTAAGTTCATCAAAATCTGAATATGAAATGCCTTTTACAAATTTATTTGGATCGTAGCTTGGAGACGAGGCAATTGCGAGAATTTCACCGTTTTTACAATTCATGACTACAGCAGAGGCGCTTTCTGAACCTAGTCTTGCTTGAATATATGCTTGTAACTCAGTATCTACAGTAAGCTGGATGTTTTTGCCCGGCTTGCCCTCTTTTCTGTCAAGGTTTCTCATTACACGGCCAAGTGCATTTACCTCAACTTTCATTATGCCGGCACTGCCTCTCAACGTACCCTCAAACTGTCTTTCTATGCCTACCTTTCCAACTTGAAATCGAGGAATTTTTAATAGTGGATTAGACTCATTTCCATCCTTTAGATCATTATCGCTTACTGGACCAACATATCCTACAACATGCGCGTAGGTTTCAATTAAAGGATATACCCGTGATAAGCCTTCTTCGACAGACACCCCGGGAAGAGTAGGTGAATTTGTAGCTATCCTTGCAATTTCTTTAAAACTTAGTTGATCCCTTACCGTGACTGGTAAAAACGGAGCACTTCTTTCAATCTCTTCAATTACTCTTTTTGCATCGTTTTGGGATATTTTGGTGAGATTACTTAAAGAATACAAAGTTTGTTCAATATCTCCTGCATCTTCCTTAACAATTGTAATTCTAAAGCTTTGCTCATTTCGTGCTATTACTTTGCCATTACGATCATAGATTTCCCCTCTGGAGGGTGCAATGAGTCTGATATTAATCCGGTTTTCGTCTGCTAATAGTCGATATTCGCTCGCATCTTCCACTTGTAATTTGCGCATTTTCACGGCCAGGGCAGCTATAAAAGCAGTTTGCAAACCGCCAATAATTAAACCTCGCCTAGATAGTTGGGCATTGCTTTTTGGATTGAGCTGAATTCTATCTGCCATAATACATCATCGCCGAATTTTTTTTTCTGGATCTAATGGATTAAATGTATCGAAACTTCCAATAAGTACTAAAAAAATTGGATAGAGAACCAAGCTGAATATTATCTCCATAAATATTAAGCTGAAACCTGCTGAAGGTAAAAATAACAAAACGGAAATCATGTAATAAATTAGGAGAACAAGTGTTAAGCAGGTTGCAACATTTACCCAAACGAATATTAAAGAGTTCTCTTCCTGATTTTGAATTTTTCTCTTTAAAAAATAGAAACTAATTACAATTAAGGCCGACATTAGACCCGGTGGTCTCATAAGAAAAAAATCTTCTATCAAAAAAATCAAAGCTATGAGGAAGCTTGAAGTGAATTCAGGCCTTTTAGTAACTATAGCAGCAAAAAATACTAAAAGTACATTTGGTCCTGACCAACTTTGTGGAGTTGTTTGCAAGGGTAAAATCTGGAAAAAAATGATAAGCAAACCAATACAAAAGTATAATATTTGATGGGCAAAACTTTTCATACGCATATTTACTACCCGCCGTCTTCAGTATTTTGGTTATCAGGTGATGAAAGGCTTTTATTGATGATTAAGCGACCCGGATTATCAATTGC
>CENG01053637.1_pt1 | contig 11612 bp, 9 predicted proteins | sample 530131 | NCBI WGS metagenome assembly CENG01 (sample SAMEA2591057, study PRJEB7988) | marine metagenome | biome: marine biome (ENVO:00000447); feature: surface water (ENVO:00002042) layer; material: saline water (ENVO:00002010), including plankton (ENVO:xxxxxxxx) | depth 5 m
ACACCATCACCCCGAGCAGGCCCTTCGACCAGAACGATACGGTCGGCGACCGCTGCACAACGAACCTCAGACTGTCCTGCTCCAACCGTTTCAATGACAACTTTGTCCCAACCAACTTCGAGAAGACAACATGCCATTTCTCGAACAACCAACGGAACTGAACCACTCGTCTTTCGTGTTGCAACAGAACGGACATAGACTGAATTTTTCTTTGCTTCATCGTCCACAACACTCATTCGAACTCGGTCACCAAGAAGTGCACCTCCTGAACGAGGTGAGGACGGGTCGACAGCAAGGACAGCAATTCTGAGACCGTGATCGACCCACTCGTGAAGAAGTCGATCAAGTAAGCAAGATTTCCCAACACCTGGAGGACCAGTTAACGCAAGAATGCTCCAGTCTGAACTCTCCTTCAATGAATCAGAAAAGCGAACTTCTCCGTTTTCTATCGATGATAGGAGACGAGCAAGGGCCCGACGATCACCTACCTTTGCAGCATTGATTCGATCATCCAAAGTCTCACCTTCATGCGGATGGATTCCAGTACCATCCTGCGCCATGACCAACGCCAGCATCATCTCGCTGCACAGCCGTCGCAATGAATTCAACCATTTCTTCCGATGTTGTCCCTGGTCCGAAGATAGCACGTACTCCCGCTTCAAACAACGGAGAACGGTCATCCTCTGGAATGATACCTCCTCCAAAGACAATCACATCGCCCATGTTGTGTTCACGAAGCGTTTCGCAAATTCGTGGAAAGAGGTGCCCATGTGCACCGGAAAGTGAAGACAGACCTAGAAGAATCGCGTCCTCATCCCGAACGGTCTCGATTATTTGTTCAGGCGTTCGTCGTAATCCAGTATAGATTACTTCATGTCCAGCATCTCGTAGTGCTCGAGCCACAACCTTTGCCCCCCTATCGTGTCCGTCAAGCCCGGGCTTAGCGATAACAATACGAAGCGGTTGGTCCATGTTTGGTGGACTCAAGCGATGGTTATCAAAGAGTCGTTGAATTCTCAGCCTTTGATGAAGATTCGGGGATGATATCAAATGTCAGTCCCGCCTTCCGTAACCATGGCTTGGGAGAGCGACCCCTCGCACCTTCTGCCCAGCAAGGGCTATTTGCGGGTGCGAAGAGTCAATCGAGCCATCATGGAAACATGGTTTCGAGAAATATCCACGGTTGATGTTGACACATTGCCAGAAGAAGGTGGAATCATCTATACAGCTTGGCATCCAGGTGGACTGATTGACCCAATGTTGATGATGGCAGCGTTGCCTGGCGGGTTGACATTTGCTGCAAAATCGACCCTCTTCAAAATCCCAGTACTCTCTCGAATCATGAAATGGATCAATGTTCAACCTGTCCAGAGAGCGGAAGACAATGTTGCTTCCCCAGAGGAGCGAAAACAGGCCAACTCAAAACTGATTGATACCCTCGCAGAACTTGTTGCAAATGGCGAACGTATAGCCATCTTCCCAGAAGGGAAAAGCCACACTGAATCCTACGCTGTAGAACTCAAATCCGGTGCATCACGCATCCTTCTCGAGGCACATCGAAGAGCAGTGGCTGCAGGAAAGCCAACCCCAAGTATCGTACCGATTGGATTGCACTACAGCGACCAACACTCGTTTCGTGAACGTGTAAGCCTTCAGATCAATCGACCCGTTGAAACACCTCCTATGCCATTGCAAGAAGGAGCCCCCATTCCCGAAGAAGACGAACTCGATGCGTATGGAGAAAAGGCACATGATCGGGCATGGTGCAAGGAAGTTACCTCGATGCTTCAAACCGAAATAAATCGAATAAGTCACGCTCAAGAATCATGGGAAGACCGGGAATTGGTATGGAGAGCCCGGAGAATGATACACACTATTCGAAGCGGAGAAAATGTATCGAAGATAGGTTACAACGAGGCAGTTCTTGGCTCGAGGCGGGTTCGAGCGGCTTGGCAGTATTTTTCTGTTAACGACCCGAAACGTACGCAAGAAATTGAAGACAAATTCAAATCCCATCATCATGAGATGGAACGCATTCAGTTGCGATCATGGGAGCTTAAAGACAGAAAGAAAAAGATCTCGAAGACCGCATTCATCAAAAATTTCGCATTTTGGGTCTGGTCAGCGTCGTGGATGCTGGGGTTCGTGACATGGTCTGCAATGATTGCAACCAGCGTCCCCTATCTTTTTGTCCGATTCTTTGTTTCAATGAAAGCAAGCAAGCAGGAAAACAAAGCTGGCGTCGGTTCGATGAAATTGCTCTATTCCATTGGCTTGTATCCGGTATGGTGGGTGTTTTGTGCCATTTCGATGGGATGGTTCATCGCTTCTGCATCCTCACCACTTCAGAGTATTGACTTACCAGGATTTATCCTTCCAGTTCTAGCTGCAATTCCATGGCCCCTCGTCTCAGTGATCCTTCTGTTTTGGTGGCCAGTCTCTGCACGACTGCACCTGAAATTGTATCGCCGGTTGAGTCAATCTTGGCGAAATCTACGATTGTGGTTCAAACTCCGTAGTGGTCAGATTGAATGGGACTCACTGATTCAAGCTCATCAATCACTTGCGATGGAAATGGCTTCCATCGGAGATGGTCTCCTCCTTCCAGGTGATCCAGACTGGGTTGAACCTCCAACCGGTAAGGACGATTGGGAAATGGTGCGATTCCGTGCATTACAAGGTTGACAATTTATTGAATTTTGAAGGGCAACGAATAAGGGCGTTATGCCCAACCCAGTGTTGGTGAGAAGTGTGTCATCTACAGAACAACGTCTCAATGACTTGCGCGCTCGAAAGGCTCGAAGCGAGGCCGGTGGAGGACAAGCACGAATCGATGCTCAACACAATCGCGGGAAAATGACTGCTCGAGAGCGACTCGATATGTTGCTTGATGAGGGCACCTTCCAAGAGATCGATGCTCTTGTTGAACACCGTTGCCGAGACTTCGACATGGATAAAAACGTCATTCCCGGAGACGGTGTGGTGACTGGCCATGGTAAAATCAACGGACGTGAAGTGTTTGCATTCGCACAAGATTTTACCGTCTATGGAGGTTCATTGGGTGAAATGCATGGGCTAAAGATTTGCAAAGTACTCGACATGGCACTCAAAACAGGACGTCCTGTGATTGGCTTGAACGATTCCGGTGGCGCTCGTATTCAGGAAGGTGTAGCTTCTTTGGGTTCCTATGCTGAAATTTTCTTCCGCAACGTTCGTGCCTCTGGCGTTGTACCTCAAATCAGCGTCATTATGGGCCCTTGTGCAGGTGGTGCGGTCTACAGTCCTGCCATCACAGACTTTGTCATCATGGTTGACAAAACTGCACACATGTTCATCACTGGTCCTGAAGTTATCAAGACCGTAACAAACGAGGTTGTATCGTTCGAAGATTTGGGAGGAGCGATGACACATGCATCCAAATCTGGAGTTTCACACTTTACAGCGGAGAGTGATGATTCTGCAATCCAACTTGCTCGTGACTTATGCGACATGTTTCCATCCAACAACATGGATCGTGCACCGGTTCGCAAAACATCGGACAGCCCTGATCGGTCCTGTGATGCGCTCAACACCATGATTCCTGAAGACACCAACAAGCCCTATGATGTGACCAATGTCATTCGTGAGGTACTCGATGACGGCGGATTTTTGGAAGTGCAAGCAGACTATGCCATGAACATCGTTTGTGGCTTCGGCCATCTTGCAGGACACACTGTCGGCGTTGTTGCCAATCAACCCCAAGTTCTTGCGGGCTGTCTCGACATCGATGCGAGCGACAAGGCAGCACGTTTTGTACGGTTTTGTGATGCTTTTAACATTCCAATCCTCACTTTTGAAGATGTACCTGGATTCCTTCCAGGAACCAACCAAGAATGGGGTGGAATCATTCGACACGGGGCGAAATTGTTGTATGCTTATGCTGAAGCTACCGTTCCTAAACTCACCGTCATTCTTCGAAAAGCATACGGTGGAGCATACGATGTTATGTCCTCAAAGCATATTCGAGGAGATTACAACGTCGCATGGCCGAGTGCGGAACTTGCTGTTATGGGAGCGGACGGAGCTGTGGAAATCATTCATCGACGCCGAATCAAGAACGCTCGAAATCAAGAACAAGAGCGAGACCGTCTGGTTCAAGATTTCACCGATACCTTCGCTAACCCCTACAAAGCAGCAGCAATGGGGTACATCGATGATGTTATTGAGCCAAGTGAAACTCGATCACGCCTTTCTCGTGCATTGTTAATGTTGCTTGAAAAAGAAGAGATTCGCCCTGCAAAGAAGCACGGAAATATTCCATTATGAGGGATCATTATGGCTGATGAAACGACACGACGAATGGCTGCAATCGCTGCTGTCTTGAGCATTGTCGAGAGCGGTGATGATGCATCCCAGCGCGGCCGCCAGCGCGGAGAAGCATGGTCACAAGACCATCGTCGAATGAACATGGGCCGCTCCTCACTCATGAATTACAGAAGCAACCGCAGCCCTTGGAGATGATGCGATGTCAGAAAAACGAACAGTCAAAGTCAACGGCGAAGAGTTTGAGGTGGAAATCAATCTCAACGATGATGGCACCTACGATGCAACGGTCGAAGGACAGACCTTCACCATCGAAGTCCCCAATGCACAAACAGCACCCCGCGCACGACGTGGCGGTGGTGCTAAGAAGAAGAAATCAGGAACGGTATCTGCCAACATCCCTGGAAAAGTGGTCACAGTTGAAGTCAACGAGGGTGATGTTGTCAAGGAAGGGCAGGTTATTCTTATCCTTGAAGCTATGAAGATGCAGAACGAAATTCAGGCCCCAGTCAATGGGACTGTGATCAGTGTTGCTTGTGAAGAAGGACAGGCGATTGAAGCAAATGTTCCACTCGTCATTATTGAGCCAGAACCTACCGATGATGAGGATTGAGAACCAACACTTCAAAGTGTATGAAGGATAGGTGTGTTTATGACCGACGGACCAGCATGCGATTACCCAGGCTGTGGAGAAGTTGGCATTATCATCTCTCGACTTTCTCCAGAAGGATATCTCGTTGCAACCGGAAAAAAAGCGTACTCATTCCGTGAAGCGTACCGCCGATTCCACTACTGCAATGCTCATCATGACGAACTGATGAACGGCGTCTGGTCACGAGTTCGTAAGCCAGATGACAAGAACGATGGTCATGTTGCGCCCACTGCCATCTGAGGGTGACTTACATAAACAAGGTCACCATGTTTGGAGTATGTCGGACCGACAAAACACCGCTTCTCAAAAAATTCTCGTCATCATTAGTACTCTGATGATGTGTTCAATCTCTTTTTCACTCTCAGTTCCGTCGATAATGGTCGATGAAGCAGTGGTTGAATCTAGCCTACCAGGATCAGGTGCTTCCAACCTTACTGTCCTCAACACGACCTACCTCAATGGTACGCATACATTCGATGACTTGTACATCGGCTGTGGAATCGCATCATGCGGTTCAGTTGTAGCAACGGGCGACTTGATTTTGAGTGTTAATACACTTACAGTCATGAGTGGTTCTTCTATCATCGCATACGACCAACCCACAAACACGCAAGGCGTCGGTGGCTCGGTTCAGATGTCCAACAGTTACATCGGAGACGGTGGAGGTGGAGCAGGTCACGCCGCTTCAGGCGGAGACGGTGGAAGTTCGTCTTCAGGAACTGCTTCGAACGGAGGTTCGTTCTTTGGCGTTGGCAATGAGACCGGTTCGAATGGAGGATCTGTTTCTGATGCATTTGGAAATCTCGTTTCCGCTGGAGGAATCGGTGGCGGTCGAATCGTCATCTACGCAGATGTCATCGAAATCTACGGAACAGTCGATGCATCCGGTCAAGATGGTGAACAAGGCTATCGATACCAAAACGGCTCAGGAAATGGAGGATCTGGCGCAGGTGCAGGATCCGGAGGAACCATCATCATGCTCGCCAATGAAGTCACCATCGGCTCTTCAAGTGGAGGATCCATTCTAGCAGAGGGTGGAAACGGTGGCGATGGTGCCGACGGTGATTGTTTGCCAGGTAACCCCTGTATTGGAATGTATCACGGCGGCCAAGGCGGTGGCGGTGGTGCAGGCGGCGATATCGACATCCGTGCCAACAGTGCATCAAATCTCATGATTTCCTCAACATCAACAATTTCCGTTGCTGGTGGAAATGCGGGTTCTGGTGGCCAACCGTACGGCACTGGTTCAACAGGTAACGCTGGTTCATCTGGAGGCATTGGCGCTTCAACAAGCGGAATTTGGACAGGATGGAGCACATCAAATCCTCCAAACCCACCTTCCTCAGGAATTCCTAATCCTTGTCTTGGTGGAGGTACCAATGCGACAGGTACAATTGTATCTGACGTTCTTGAAGTCAACGATGCTCAGTCGACTGCAACTCAAGCAAGCATCCTTCCCGTATCATGCACAGAACTTTCACTTCATGCTTCGACCGATCTTGACTTCTTTGAAGTTCAGTTGGTCACGGGAGTCACCTATTACGTGAACGTCACCTTTTCACATGCCATTCAAGATGTGGATGTCGGATGGGATGATGTCAATGGCATCCCCCTCGCATCTGGAGTGTCCACTTCAGACAATGAGTTGTTGACCTTCACTGCAACACAAAATGTCACGTCCTACATCGATGTCTACCCTTACCTAGGCTTTGGAGGTACAACCAATCCGATTACGTACAACATTACAATCGAGACCGACAACCCCGGAGGCGGGCAAAGCCTCGAATTGGCATACGTCAATATTGCAAATCAGACCAATGCTACGGTTTCATTCGCTGGCTTGCAATCCAACACGACCTACAATTACACAACTGTTCTGACACAAGATATGATTGGGAATACATCCGTCTCTTACAGCCTCGGCAACGGTACATTCAATTCATCGAACTCGACCACATATGCTTACAGTGTCAATTACAGTGTTGAAAACAACGAATCTACACTAGAGATCGTAACGCTTCTTTACGATGCAAGTGGAAACCTCATAGCGACTGGATTTGATGATCTTGAAATCGATATGTTAAGCGTGAGCGCAACCTCTTCCACTACAGGGGAGATTAATCTAACAAATTTGAGTTCCTCAACAATGTATGATTTGACTTGGATGGTGTATGATGAAAGTGATTTCTTCACTGCATACCTCGCAAACAACAACAGCGTCTACGCAGCACTCAACGCATCGGTAATCGATGAGGACATGGTTACTTTCACTGCGCAATCAGACACCCGTGACTACAACATCACTTGGGCTGGCCCGACAACATCCAATTTCCATGGATTTTTCGCAGTATTGAGCGTGAACGGAACCGTGATCAATATTGAAAACAATGCAAATTTCACAGCTTTTGACGATGATTTCTTCATCCCACAACTCCCTTCGATCGTCATCAGCAGTGTTTCTTCGAGTGTCAACTCATCGACAAATGATGTCACCACACGAGGACTTGATTTGGTCGTTGGCGACTCTTACTCGTATCGAATCAAGATTCTAGATTCTGGAAATGCAACCGTTGCACAATCACAATTAACAACAGTCAATGCAACCTACCAAGGTATGAGTTTTGGAACTTGGAGTTACAGCACGCCGACCAATTCAGGAACCTATTGTGCACTGGCTGAACTTTACGAGGCAGATGGAACTCAGCGTATCGGTGACTTGATGTGTTTCAGCCTAACCTTCGACGCAGACTTTGATGGTGTTGCCAACGAACTTGATCAATGCCCATCGAGTCCTGCTGGAGCGATTGTTGACCAGTACGGCTGTGCAGCAAACCAAAGAGACACTGATAATGATGGCGTCAACGATGATATGGATGATTTCGTTAACGATTCCTCGCAATGGTCCGATCAAGACGGGGATGGTTACGGTGACAATCCTACTGGAAACAATTCTGATGCATTCCCCTCGGATGGAACACAATGGTCTGACCAAGATGGTGATGGATACGGTGACAACCAAAACGGCACGTTCCCGGATGCATTCCCAACCGATGCCACACAATGGAGTGACATGGATGGCGATGGTTACGGTGACAACCCTACTGGAAACAACCCCGACCTCTGGACCAACGACAGTTCTCAATGGGCAGATTCTGATGCTGATGGATACGGTGACAATCCTACCGGAACAAATGGCGATGCATTCCCTAACGATGGTACGCAATGGTCCGACCAAGATGGTGATGGCTTTGGAGACAATCTGAACGGAAGCAACGCTGACGCATTCCCAACTGACCCAACCCAATGGGCTGACTCTGATGGCGATGGTTTTGGTGACAATCGAAACGGAAACAATGGAGATGCGTTCCCGACTGATGGAACTCAATGGTCCGATCAAGACCTCGATGGTTATGGAGACAACCAAGCTGGAAACGATGCTGATGCATTCCCTACAGATGGCACTCAATGGTCCGATGCTGATGGTGATGGATTCGGTGACAATCAAGGAGGAGCAAATGCTGACCGGTTCCCGAATGACAACACCCAATGGAGTGATAATGATGGAGACGGATACGGAGACAATGCGAACGGAAACAATCCTGACTTGTGTCCAAACACACCGTTTGGTAAGACGGTCGATTCAACTGGATGTTCGGATAGCCAACTCGATAATGACGGAGATGGCGTAACAAACGACCTTGACATCTGTCCTACAACTCCTGCTGGAGAAACTGTCAATTTCAACGGATGTTCAGGCACGGAACTTGATGGCGATCTTGACGGTGTCAAGGACGCATACGATGACTGTAAGACGACTCCACTCGGATTAACGGTTGATGCATCTGGATGTGCTGACTCTGAGAAGGATTCAGACATGGATGGTATCAGTGATGATATCGACCAATGTCCTTCAACACCGATGGGTAGCCCTGCCAACATCTTTGGATGCTCTGCAGAACAGCGTGACCAGGACAACGACCTTGTTGCAGATAGTGAGGACTTGTGCTTCAATACACCAGATGGTGAATCTGTTGACACTCAAGGTTGTGCTGAGAGCCAGAAGGACAATGACAACGATGGCGTCTCAGATGCAGATGACCTTTGCGTGGGTTCTGCTCCACTGGCACTCGTCGATGAAAACGGTTGCAGTTCGTCTCAATTGGACGATGACATGGACCAGATTTACAACGATGCAGACCTTTGTCCTGCGACACCTGCAGGAGAGGATCCTGACTCCGATGGTTGCTCTGCAAGCCAGCTTGATGACGATGGAGATACCATCAACAATGCTGCTGACCTCTGTCCGATGACAAATCCGGACCCATCTCTGGATGCAAACGGATGTGTTGCAAGTCAACGTGACACAGACATGGACGGTGTGTTTGACAATCGTGATGACTGCCCTGAAACCAACATGACCAGTGTAGCAGACGATGACGGTTGTGCACTCGAGCAATACGATTCCGATAACGATGGCTACAACGACAAAATCGATGCCTTCCCTCTTGACGCTCAAGAATGGGAAGATACCGATGGCGATGGTGTTCCAAACAAGCAAGATGCATACCCAGATGACCCTACCCAAACCAAGGCTGAAGCTGAGAGTTCTGGTGGAGGATTCCTAATTTACACACTTGTTGCAATTCTTGTCCTTGGAGCACTTGCAGGACTTGGTGTCATGCGTCGAAACAACATGATGGAAGTCGAAAAGGTAAGCCCATTCGCACAAGAGGCGAACGTTCAAGGTCAGATGGAAACCCAAATGCTTGAGCAACAAGAGACGAGTGAATCGACCTCCCAAGAATGGGAAGAAAACGGTGTCAGATGGCTCCGTCAAGAGGATGGCTCGTTGTTCTACCTCGATCCACAATCGAACGAATGGGTTTCCTATCAGCAATCTGAATAAAATCGCTTTACAAAGGCAAGGATTTAGATTCGCCACCACTCATGCCTCAGTATGGAGGAAGAGTTTCGGCGAGATACGTGCGCTGAAGTTGCACTTAGTGCAATGGTCAGCATGATCATGATTCTGCTTTTCTCAGCTCTCGTCGCCGGAATGGCATTGATGATGATTGAACAAGCGTTCATGGAATCACGTACTCAGAGTGTTGAACAATCTGAAACACTTAACTCAGTTCCCCTCGTGTTGGTCTTTGAAGTCGAAGAGTTCGATACAACTGGAAACACAAATGACCGTCTTTACATCATGTTCAAGTTCCCATATGCAAGTAATTCAATACCCGATACTAATGTGAAATGGGCCATGATGTGCGATGTCAACGATTACACCAACCCACCCCTAAGTGGAGTTGCTCATACGCTTGAATACTCAAGTGGTGACTTTAATGCAGCCACAGACCTGGCTGGCAACGGTGCAGATAATGCTGCGCTTGATGAATTTGCGAAGGGGACCTATTACCACATCGTTATACAACTTTCAGATCCAAATGGGGGAGGAGATTGTGATTTGGTCGAAGATATGCATGCAACCGTAGTGATTGCAGTCGAGAAAGGACGAACGACAGAACTTGATTTCTATGTTCCAGAAGATGTTGCACCGGGACATGATTTGATGAGTTGATAGCAATGGAAAATAAGAACGATACGTTAGCCCAAGTTGGCATTGGTGCAATGATTGTCTTCATTGGAATCATCATTGCAGTTTCATCATCGATGTATGTCATGATCAATCAACTCGAACGAATCTCACAAGGTGCTGAATCAACGATTTCAGTAGCAACAAATGAAGCGCATACACAAGTGATTTTTGTTGGAGGATGGGTTGACGATGCCTTTGATGATTACCTATTGATGTTCGAGTATCAGAGTCTGGGTAAGAATGTGCAAACCGATGAAGTTGCCTGGGTGTTATGGTGTGAATTCAACGACCAGATTTCTAGACGGATGGGGTACTTGGGCGATCAAGTTGGTTCAGCACCCGTTGGGACTAACGGAGAGAGAACGACAATATGGGAAGTTGGTGGTGAGATTCTGAGACCTGATGAATTGATTTCAGGAAAACGCTACTTCGTTATCGCTGACGGCGGCACAGGAAGTGGAAATACTGGAGGAGGAACTGCCTGCGGACCACAATGGATTTTTGATCGAGGTGTTACCGCATACTATTCCATTTACCTACCTGGTGGAGGACATACAACACAAGAATTGCGCGTGAATGTCTTTGAAGTCGGTGAATCTGTTACATGATGACCCATTTCACCTGTGAATCAACAGGGAGATGGCTTTGTGAGCGAGGAAGATACAACGGATATCGGCAGTTGAGAGTGCTCAACCAGTTGCCCGTCCTTGTCGTAGCAGTGATGGGGTGTTGATTTACACAACGAATTTTGTCTTCTGAATCAAACAACGCCTTGAGCGAGCATAGCTTCAGCGATCTTTAGGAAGCCTGCAACGTTTGCACCAAAGACGTAGTCACCGTCTCGACCGTATTCTTTGGCTGTTTCGTAAGCTGCCTTGTGAATACCGACCATGATTGCATCGAGTTTCTCATCAACCTCTTCACGTGTCCATGAAAGACGGAGTGAGTTTTGACTCATTTCAAGACCGGAGGTAGCAACACCACCAGCGTTGCTTGCCTTACCTGGAGCAAAAAGAATACCGTTCTTCTGGAAGACTTCGACGGCTTCAGGAGTACAAG
>CENG01001707.1_pt1 | contig 11589 bp, 16 predicted proteins | sample 530131 | NCBI WGS metagenome assembly CENG01 (sample SAMEA2591057, study PRJEB7988) | marine metagenome | biome: marine biome (ENVO:00000447); feature: surface water (ENVO:00002042) layer; material: saline water (ENVO:00002010), including plankton (ENVO:xxxxxxxx) | depth 5 m
CTGGGCAAAAGAAAACCTAGACGGTGTACAGTCAGACTATCGTGTAGTTTACGAAGACAGCGTGGACGAGTGCGCCAAGATATTAGTTCCTGACCCTAACTGGATGGCGTGTGCGCTACAGGGCGGTATTCTGCCACCTGTGTGGGTGTATCACGAACTGGCTAAAGACGAAGCGCAGCCTGACTTCAAGAAACACACTCGTGGCTATCTGTTGCATGAGACTGAGCCAGTCGAAGCTATGACAGAAGAAGAGGCTATCGAATACCTAATTATGAAAGACTGCCCACAGCACGTGTGGAAAACATGGGATGAAGGCAACAAACCTAAGATGGTTATCTGCCGCAAAGAACAGTTACCAAGCACTAGAGAGTGGCGCAATGCTTGGAAGATAACTGAAGAACTAAGCGTCACTGATATAGCAGCATAGGAGAAAACAATGGCTGTAACAACATACATCGTAGACAAGGACGGGAATCAGATTGATGCTTCAACTGCAACTGTCCCTGCTGACCGTCACTTTCGTGGTGCATGGTCATTGTCAGGTTCTGTTATTTCAGAGGACTTAGACACTGCAAAAGACATCTTCCGTAACAAGGTTCGTGAGGTTCGTGGCCCACTGCTTGAAGCTGAAGACGTTGTGTACATGAAGGCTTTGGAAGCTGATGATGCAGACGCAAAAGCAGCATCTGTAACCAAGAAGACTAACCTTCGTGATGCACCTGCCGCATCAGCAATTACAAATGCAGCAAACATTGCAGCACTCAAGGCAGCTTGGGATGCAGACTTGCTTGGTGATAGCCCTTACGCATAAAGGAGTGATAAATGGCGTTAAGTAAACTAACTGTACCTGCCAGCCAGCTAGATAACTCTAAAGAAAGCACAGACATTAATGTTGTGCGCCGTAATGGTCAGACAATATCGACTAACTTCACTATTGATGCTGACCAAAATGGCGTGTCGGCTGGTCCTATTACACAGAACGCTACAGTCACTGTTAACGGTTATTGGAGTATCGTATGACCAGTGTATTGAATGTAGATACTATTGCAAATAAGGCTGGCACTGGTCCTGTTGGGTTGACTAAGCAACAAGCGGCGAAGGTACATATAAGAGCAAACTTAACGACACCTGCTATAACTGGTAGTTTTGGAGTAAGTTCTCTTGTAGATAATTATACGGGGTCTGGTAAGCCACAATTTACAAATAATTTTGCGGCTGCGGATTATACTGTCGTTATTTCTGTCGGCAAATCTGCTGATGTTTTATTTGCTGAATTACAAGCAGACGTCACAGCCACAACCAGCGAACATCGTATTATGGGAAGAAACGGTTCTGAGGTAGGTGATGCTGATTGGGATATTGGCACGTCTGTTTGTATGGGAGACCTAGCATAATGGCTAGTATTCTTAAAGTAGATACCCTGACAGGTGTAACCACCGCTGGTTCTATTAGTGTTACTGGCGAGGGCAACTCAACTACGACTAATCTTCAGCAGGGGTTGGCGAAGGCTTTTATAGTAGGTACGGATGCCGCTGGGATAACTAATAGCCTGAATGTAGGTTCAGGAACAGATAACGGAACAGGAAATTATAGTTATTCATATGTAAATAATATGGCTAATTCAAATTGGTGTTTTTCAGGTTCGTCTGAAGCGGCAGCAAGGATGCTTACTTTAGACGTAGCTAGTGTGGCAAAAGATAGTAACGGATTTGATGTTAGACTTTATATACATAATGGCAACGAAGACGATAGGTCACACGGCGGTCAAATTCACGGAGACTTAGCATAATGGCAAGCGAACTTAGAGTTAACACCCTGAAGGATGCCAGCGGTAATAACAGCGTTGCCACTAGCTTTGTGGCGAGTGGTAGTGCGAAGGCTTGGGTAAGATATAATCAAGCAACTCCCGGTGTAAATGACAGTTTCAATATTTCAAGCGTTACTGATGTTTCTACTGGCGAGGCTCAAATAAATTTATCGTCAGCTTTCTCAAGCGTTAATTATTCTGTTTCAGGAATTGCAGGGTTAAATGATGGTACTGACACTCAGTATGTTGTTGCTATAGGTATACGCAGAGGTGCCGCGCCAACTGCATCTAACTATACAACACAAGTACAAAGAAACTTAGCAACCAACTCTGGTGAATATGATGCACACATTCAAATGACAGCGGCACACGGAGACCTAGCATAATGGCATATATAGGTAAAACCCCAACGCAAGGCTTTCGTCAACGCTTCATATTTACTGCATCAGGTAGTGAAACTTCACTGTCCGGCGCAGATGATAACAGCCAAACTTTATCATTTACAGATGGGGAATATGTAGATGTAAAGCTAAACGGTGTGCAGCTTATTGCTGGCACCGATTACAACACAACAACTGCAAACACGATTGGTGGCTTGGCTGCCTTGACTGCAAGCGATGTTGTAGAGATTACTGTGTACGATGTATTCAGTGTCGCAAACTTGAGTAGCTACTTTACTTCGGCACGTGTTCCTTTCACACGCTTCGATGCTACAACTAAGAACATCCCCTTGAACTCTGACCAGCAAGTTCCTTTCACAAAGTCTGATGGAACTGCTAGTAATTTTGGACTAACTAACTAGAGGAAATCATGGCTAGACTTGTTAAATCAATTGTTAGCGGTTCTAATGTTACGGGTCTTGGTGAAACTACAAGCAGTGATTCCCTAGAGGGACGCTTTGCTGTAGAGGTTGCCACCCTGACTGATGGAGCCACTATTACACCAAACTTTGGTGCCAATCAAAACTTTACAGTTACACTTGCAGGGAACCGCACACTTGCCAACCCAACAAACAAAGTGGTAGGGCAGACAGGCTCTATCTTTGTTGTGCAGGATGGCACAGGTTCACGAACTCTGTCCTATGGAACTGACTACGAATTTGCTGGTGGTACAGCCCCTACGCTTACCACAACAGCATCAGCAGTTGACCGCATTGATTACATCATTCGTTCATCAACTTCAATCCAGTGTGTATTTACGGCGAACTATAGCTAATGTTTAACAACCAGATTATAGCAGGTGCAGCAGGACAAGGTGGGGGTGGCTTTTACAGCTACAGCATTGGCGAGTCTCTGCGGTTTGAGGAAAGCGGAACTGCAAACCTTACCTTTACCCCTTCAAGCAATGGCACTGATAATAAAAAATTTACTTATTCTGTGTGGATAAAACGTGGTCAACAAAGCGCAGATGACCAACATTTAATCCAATCAAAAAATACTGGTAGCGGAACTGGTCAAGGCGCGGTTGGATTTTTTTTAGATACGTCAGATTCGTTAGATGTATACACGCAAAACGGTGGCGCAAATCCTACAGGCACAAGATTGTTGCGTGACCATTCTGGATGGTATCACTGTTGCTTTGTATATGATACTACAGAAGCAACAGCGGCAGACCGTGTTAAAGTTTACATAAACGGTGACAGAGACACACTTTCGGGCAGTTTTCCGCCTTTGAACAGCGTAATGTCTAGTATGAACTACAATGGACAGGAACAATATATCGGTAAATATGTTGCTGGCTATACCCGCTATTTTAATGGTTATATGGCTGAAATCCATATGGTTGACGGTCAGGCATTGTCACCGACTGATTTTGCAGAAGAAGTGAATGGTATATGGGTGCCAAAGCAATATACTGACAACGGCACAACCAGTCACGGTGTTAATGGTTATCACTTAGATTTTGCAGATAGCGCGAATATAGGTAACGATGTGTCTGGCAATAATAATGACTGGACTGCCAACAACCTAGCCGCCAGCGATGTCGTGCTGGACAGCCCGACTAATAATTTTGCTACTTTTAATCCGTTAGATTTATCAGGCTCAATTCCCTCTTTCTTTGAAGGTAATTTAAAAGTAGAAAGGTCTGGCAATTTTGCACAGGCATACAGTAGCTTTTCTTTTGATAGCGGCAAATGGTATGCAGAGTATCTTATAGACACTGGAAACGCTGGCCCCGGAGTTATTGCGGGAACTACCAATCCAGCCGCTAACAGATATTTAGGGCAAGACACCTATACTTACGGGTATTATCGGGATGGAAGAAAAATAAATAGTGGGTCTTACACTAGCTATGGCGGTTCTTATACAGTAGCCGCAGATGGCTCTGGTGATGTTGTTGGCGTTTACATAGACGCTGACAATGGTAATATTTACTTTAGCGTTAATGGTACTGTCCAAAACTCAGGTACAGCGGCATTTACTGGTGTCACTGGCCCATTTAGATTTGCAGCAGATACTGAAAATGGTGGTTTTGTTGCTGTCAACTTTGGTCAGGACGATACATTTGCTGGCTTAAAAACAAGCGGTAGTGCAGCGGCAAGCGATGACAATGGCAATGGTGTATTTTATGACACAATAGGTTTGTCGGGTTATCTTGCGCCTTGTTCAGCCAACCTACCAGAACCAACCATCGGCCCGAACAGCGGCGTTGGAGAACAGGCTGACGATTACTTTAACACTGTGCTGTATACTGGTAATGGGTCAACACAAAGCATCACTGGTGTTGGTTTTCAGCCCGATTGGGTTTGGCTAAAAAGTAGGAGTAATGCACAGGGGCATAATGTATTTGATTCTGTTAGAGGGGTAAACAAAGCACTGTTTCCAAATGATACTAATGCAGAATTTACTGATACAGATAGGCTTACATCTTTTGATAGTGACGGATTTAGTCTTGGTGCAGATGCTAATGTAAACACAAATAGTGCCACATATGTGTCTTGGAACTGGAAAGCTGGCGGCACAGCGGTCAGCAACACTGATGGCAGTATTACGTCACAGGTGTCGGCGGCACCCGATGCTGGGTTTAGTGTAGGCACTGTTACAACAAGAAGTCAAGCTGACACAATAGGTCATTCCCTGAGCCAAGCCCCTGAAATGGTTATATTCAAACCCAGAACAGGTTCACTATCGTGGGGTGTTTTACATACAAGTTTATCAAGTGCGGGTGCTTACTTGTTTCTTGAAAGCTCAGGTACAGGCGGTTCTGCAAGCGCTTACTTTAACTCGACTGCGCCGACTAGCAGTGTATTCTCAATCGGTTCCACTTGGGGTTCAAGAGATGCCGTTTTTTATGCTTTCCACAGCGTCCCCGGCTATCAGGCCGTTGGCAGCTATGTCGGCAACGGTTCCACAGATGGCACGTTTGTCTACACAGGGTTTAGGCCAGCTTGGATTATGACTAAACGGTCTGATGGCACAAGCTGGTGGGGTATATCTGACAGCGCAAGGTCAACTTATAATCAAGTCGCAAACACATTGGCAGCAAATGAGAATTACAGCGAATCAACATTAACATCTGATTTGAAGGTAGATTTTTTATCCAATGGTTTCAAAATTAGAGACACGGATGGGTATTACAACGCATCCGGTGGCAGTTATATCTACCTCGCTTTTGCCGAAGCCCCATTCAAATACGCCAACGCCAGATAAAGGAGATAGCAAATGGCATGGAAATTAAATAACGCTGTTATCCGCGCTGGTCGGGCGTGGACAGGAACAGATGGAATACAGCATCCACGTAACTGGATGATATGGTCAAATGCGGAGAAGACTGCTGCTGGCTTGGTGTGGGAAGATGACCCAGCACCATTTGACAATCGCTTCTACTGGTCAGCAGGTGTAGCACGAGCATTAGATGACGTAAATGAAACAGATGAAGATGGCAATGCACTGCTTGATGAAGATGGCAACCAAGTTGTAACACTTGGCCTGAAGTCACAGTACAAAGCACAGACAAAAACGACAGCAGCTTCATTGCTTGCACCGACAGACTGGCAAGTCATCAAGGCTACAGAGGTATCTGCATACACTGTACCTTCAGCAATCACAACCTACCGTGCAGCAGTACGCACAGCAAGTAACACAATCGAAACTGCCATTGACAATGCTGCAGACTTGGCTGCATTCATTGCACTGTTCGATGTACCTGTAGATGGTAACGGCGACCCAACTGGAAATGCCCCCATTAATAACTGGCCTGATGAGGTATAAGCATGACCCGTGCAAGAGACATTGCAAATCTAGGTAACAACACCACGAATCTAGAAACACTGGATACGCTGTATGGTGACAATGTTCTGACAGGACGCAACCTCATCATCAACGGTGCGATGCAAGTTGCCCAGCGTGGTACGTCAGCCACAGCTAGTGGTTATGGAAGTGTTGACAGATTTAGGTCTGAATTTAGTGGGGTATCTGTTACACAGTCTCAAGAAAGTCTATCTAGCGGTGGACCTTATGATAGCGGATTTAGATATTTTTTGAGGGCTACAAACACCAGCACAAGCAGTGCTACCAGTGCATTTTTACAAATGTATCAGTACATTGAAGCACAAAATATTTCTATCAGCGGATGGAAGGCCAACTCAAGTAGTTCTTTTATAAACTACTCTTTCTGGGTTAGGTCTAGTTTGGCTGGCACTTACTTTATAAATTTAAGAAGTCTTGATGGAACATCTCAAAATTTCAGCAGCCCGGTAGTCCTTGAAGCGGCAACGTGGAAAAAAGTCTCATTATCTATACCGGGAAATTCTGGCATCACAATAGCCACCGACAACGGACAGGGGCTATTCATTGGTATAGTACCTCATTACGGAACAGATTATACTACTTCCGGGCATACAACAGGTGCTTGGGCTGCTTATTCTGGGTCAGATATTACGCCTGATTATAGCCAAAGCTGGACTAACACAGCGTCTGCTACTTTTGACATCACAGGCGTCCAATTAGAACTCGGCGAGACAGCCACGCCGTTTGAACACCGCAGCTATGCAGACGAACTATTTGCTTGCCAACGCTATTATTCCCACGCTGTTGCGGCTACAGGAGTAGCGGCTCACCCTACATTTATAAATGCGTGGGCAACTTTCCCAAGAGAATTTAGAGACGCACCAACATACAGTACAAGTGGCGCACTAAATTTTAGTGATGGGTTTTCAGCAGATTTCTTGCAATCAAGCGGTGCAGTTAGCGCGATTAGCGCCGCATCAGATGGCGCACCTTCACAGTTTCTGGTTTTTGTGAATTTTTCAGGACTTACGCAAGGAAGATTTATGGCTTTCCCCAGAAGACTTTCTAATGACAATAGACTTATAGCAGATGCGGAGCTGTAAAAATGAATATTACATCAGCACAATATTTTGCATACAACGGTGAGAACACCAGCATCAACATTATTGTAGATGGAGTGCAATTATCAGTACCCCTCCACCCAGCCAACCGCCACTACGCAGAGATACTACGCCAAGTAGAAGCTGGCACTCTGACGATACAGGATGCTGACTAATGGAAATGACCAGCCTCGTAGATATGTTGCTTGGCCTACTCGCTGCTGCAGGTGCGTGGTGGGCTAACGGCATTACCCGTGAACAGAAAAGATTAGAGATATTATTAAACAAGACACGTGAAGAATACGCTACTCGTGAAGACGTACGCAATGATGTACGCCAAGTGATGGAAGCATTACATCGTGTCGAAGATAAACTAGACAGAGTTTTACAAAAGGACTGATTAGATGGCAATGTTTAAAGCATTCAAACCCGAAGCAATGAATAAGATTGCAAAGGCTATGGGCTATACAGGCGATATGGGTCAGTTCCAGCAATACATTGAACAAGACCCAGCCAGACAGCAGCAGATGAATATGTATACTAATGCTGCTAAGAGGATGGCTAAAGGTGGTGTTGTAAAGCGCATGGCTGTTGGTGGTACTGTAACAAACCCACAAGGCACCCAAGCTGCCACACCTGTAGTAACTGGTGCAAGTACACCAGCAGCAGGACAACCCGGCATTGGTCAATTCTCTGTAGAACAAATGTACACACCCGGTGTTCCTGTCGGCGGTACAACTATTGCTGCTCAAACAGCTACAGACCCATCTCAAGACATAGCTGCTGGTACTGGTCAAATAACAGGTCAGGTTGCAGTTCCTACCGCACAGGCTACAACAGCACAAGCAACACCTGCTGCACAAACACAAGCAAACACTATGCAAGCATCACAAGCTGCTCCTGCTGTAGATGCTGCTGTACAAGCTACACAAGCCGCACAAACTAATCCTAATGACCCACGTGCGCAGATTACTGCAGCGCAACAAACTGCTAGTAGTGTAGGTAATCTACAGGCTGCTCAAGGACAAGCCCAGCTTATTAATAATCCTGTACAGCGTCAGATTCAAGCAGGTGAATTAATTACAGGCACAGGTGTTGATGCCGCTATTGCAGCACAAACTGTTGCACAGACACAAGCTGCTTCCGCTTCTGCACAACCCTCTACACAGGCAACGGTACAGGGACAATTAGACAGCTTGATGCAGCAGTTCCAAGGTGGGGCTACACCAGCATGGGCTGCAGGTGCAATGAGAGCAGCTACAGCGACTATGGCTGCTCGTGGTCTAGGTGCATCATCTCTTGCTGGACAGGCCATTGTACAAGCTGCCATGGAAAGTGCATTGCCTATTGCACAGGCAGATGCTCAGATGGTTGGACGCTTTGAAGCACAGAACTTATCTAACAGACAACAAGCAGCTATGCTTGCTGCAGAGCAACGGGCTAAGTTCATGGGTCAAGACTTTGACCAAGCATTTCAGATGCGTGTACAAAATGCTGCACGTATCGCTGATGTGGCTAATCAAAACTTCACAGCAGAACAGCAGGTGCTACTAGAAAATAGTAGAATTGCTAATACAATGAACCTGCAAAACCTGTCTAATAATCAGGCTTTGGTAATGGCAGAGGCTTCTTCTCTTGCACAGTTAGATGTAACTAATTTGAGCAACAGGCAGCAATCTGCAGTGAACAACGCTAAGAATTTCTTGCAGATGGACATGGCTAACTTGTCTAATCAGCAACAAACTGAACTGTTCAAGGCACAGCAGCGTGTACAGTCTTTGTTTACTGACCAAGCTGCACAAAATGCTGCACGTCAGTTCAATGCGTCTAGTCAAAATCAAGTTGACCAGTTCTTTGCTAACTTGTCAACACAGGCTTCACAGTTTAATGCTACACAGGCCAATGCACAGTCGCAGTTCAATGCAGGACAGGCAAACACAGTACAAAGGTTTAATGCAGAACTTAATAATCAGCGTGACCAATTTAATGCCAACAACCAAATGGTAATTGCACAGGCTAATGCAACATGGCGTAGACAGATTGCTACTGCAGATACTGCTGCAATCAACCGTGCTAATGAATTAAATGCTAATGCTATACTTGACATAAGCAAAGAAGCATACGATAATCTGTGGACCTACTATGCTGACACTATGGAGTGGGCATGGAAGAGTTCTGAGAATGAGTTGGAAAGAGTTAATGATATGGCTATTGCAAAACTAAACTCTGATTCTAATACAGATTTGTTAAAATTTAAAGAGGATGCCGCTACATCACAGGGATATGCGTCTTTAGTAGGCTCTATTTTGACGGCACAATCGGGTACTTTCTTAGGTAATATATTAGGATTCTAAAAATGGCAAAACCATCATATGCGGCAGAAATGTATAACAGAATAGATGATTATATGCCCTCAGAAAAAGAGGCATCCAAACCTTCTGGTCTGTTAGTACGTTCAGAAAAAAGTAAATTTGTGACAAAAGATAAGCAGCCTATAAATATTGTAGCGAATGCAGTAGCAGCCATAAGAAATAAGAGAGAAGCAGTAACATGAGAGATGTGCTATTAGATGCCCCTATACCGGGCATGTCTTTAACTCACGAGTTAGGTAACAGACCTTGGCAGAGTCCGCCAAAGGCATCGTCTGTAGGCGAAGCTATGGAAACATATTTACCTGCTTTTGAGAGTGAAGAAGTAGTACCACAAATAATAAATGTTTTAGAGTCTGGTATTCCTGTAGCCACTATTGCTGAAGCAACTATGCTTGGTGGAGTAATGGAAGGAAGACATACTATAGACGTAGGTATTCTTATCTTACCATTCTTAATGGAAATGATTGCATATGTAGGTGACTTAGCTGATATTGAATACAGTATGGGTACAACTAAAGTAAAAGTAAAAAATGCAGAGATGATACCGCCAACAGAACAAGAAATTTCTGTAGCTAAAAAACGCTTGGATGAGGCAAAAGAAAACATAGAAATAGAAGATGCGCCTATTGAAGAAGAAGAGCCTAAAGGCTTGATGGCTAGGAGACAGTAGCTATGGGAATTAACTTTGGTATTTTTGCTAACACATTAGCTGAGTATTTTGATAAAGAAAATGACCGCGTTACAGCTACAACAGATAAGGTGCTGGACAGTCTGGCTAATATAGTTATTCGTGAAAACGATGCTAGACAGAAAAAGGTAGATACCGCTAAAGAGTCTATTTCAAGACTAGAAGCACTAGGGTTTACTAGAGCAAGAGCTGCGTCTATTGCTCGTGGCGGATTGTATGCTGTTAATGATGCTGCTACTGCTGCCAATACCGCTAGAGATATGGGAGAAGATGTGAATATTTATTATCCAGCTACCGCAGAATTTTCTCCTGATGACTACAAAGACTACACTGTAGCTGAGTTAGCACAGTCAATAACACCACAAGTAAATATAGATGCAGCGGCAGATGCTCTAGTAAAAGGCAGACAAATAAATCCAAATAAGGTTAATGCGGCAGTAGGTAAATACAAAGGATCTACCACATCTACTGATATTGATTTACCTGCATTTGCGCAAGATGTATCTAAAATCGGTGGTGGAAAAATTGACTTTGCTCTTCAGCAAAAGGCTGGTCTAAACTGGCGCAGAACTATCACTGCACGTGCTGAAGGTCTAGCTGTAGAAAAAACTGGTCTTAATATTGGAACAGATGTTTCTGGCAATAAAACTTATTCTATCAATAATGCCGACACATACGCTGCTTGGATAAAAACTCAGATACCTGATATTTTAGAGGAGCAGAAAGAAATGCTACCAGCGAAAGAGTACGATGCATATGAAAGGTATGTTGGTCTTATTACCAAAAGATTTTCTGGTGATTCTGATTCGTCTACATTAGGTTTGGATGGTAATCGTTTTAATGATACAGGTAAAGCTGTACCAAAAGGAGAGAAGCCTAGAGATAGCAACAAAGTAAAAAATGCAATGCTTCAAGGTTTAGGTGAAGGAGAGACATATGAAACTCTTAAAGCAGAGGCTATAGAAGATGGTATTAGTGAACAATTGTTTGAACAAATTTACACAGAGTTAACTGGTCAGTCACTATATCATCGTAGTATGTATGGACCAAAACCCTATACGCTACCAGAGACACAGTAATTATGGGACGTTTTACTGATACCTTTGTTGATGAATCACCTGAAGTTTCATCTACAAAAAATAGATTCTCTGACACATTTGTGGACGGAGATGTATATGATTTAGAAAACTTTACTTACACTAAGTTTCAAGAGTCACCAGAACTTAGACGTGCTGCAGTGCGTTTTGCTAAAGCACACTTGGGTTACGATAATCCTAGTGCAGAAAAGGCTATTAGCGAAACCGTAGAACACTTCCGTGAGTTTAATGTAAATGAACTTACTGCTGCTGGTGACTGGAACTATGTTAGTGGCCTGAAAGCAGATGCAGAAGCT
>CENG01111248.1_pt1 | contig 11539 bp, 9 predicted proteins | sample 530131 | NCBI WGS metagenome assembly CENG01 (sample SAMEA2591057, study PRJEB7988) | marine metagenome | biome: marine biome (ENVO:00000447); feature: surface water (ENVO:00002042) layer; material: saline water (ENVO:00002010), including plankton (ENVO:xxxxxxxx) | depth 5 m
AATCTTTGAAAACTTAACATTGTCTGTTACTCCAATCAATAAAGCTGTAAGAGCAGATAATAAAATAATATAATGGAAGGTATATTCCCCAAACCAATCATTATTTTCAAAGAAAAGTATATTAAAAAAAAGTAAGGATGTTAGAAATATGATTGGAATCAAAGATTTATAAATACTAATTTTATAATCTTTTTGAGACATACTAGATGATTTTTAAATTTTTTAAAGATTCATGAATTGCAACGAATGTTCTTGAAATATCTTCATCAAGTCCTACTGAAAATCTAATTAACCCTTCACTTAATCCCATTTTTTTCTGATCATCCACTGAAATTTCTGATGAGGTAGAAGATCCTGGAGTACAAAATAATGTTTTATAAAAGCCAAGACTTACAGCTAAATATCCTAAGTTTTTCTTTTGCATTTCTTCCATTAGTTTATTAGCATTTTTTTTCGAGCCTGCGTCAATAGTCAACATTCCGCCATAGCCAAATTCAGTATTCATCATTTTTGAAAATAAATTATGAGACGGGTGTGACTTTAAGCCTGGATAAATAGTTCTAATTCCAATATTTTCAAATGATTTTGCCAAAAACATTGCATTTTCACTATGTTTCTTAATTCTTATATGTAAAGTTCTCATATTTTTAAGTACCGATGCAGCTCTTAGACTATCCATAGTAGTACCCATTAGCATAAAAGCTCCATTGTTAACATCTCTAATTGATTCTATAAAGATACTTGAGCTACAGACAACTCCAGCAATGGTATCACTTGTGCCATTAATAAATTTAGTAAGGCTATGAATGATTATATCAGCACCAAAGTTTTTTGGAGAAACAGAAAGGGGTGTAAATGTATTGTCAACTACGAGTTTTAAATTATATTTTTTTGCTATAGATGATATTTTTTTCAGATCGGCAACTTCTAATAAAGGATTGGAGGCAACCTCACAATAAATAATTTTAGTATTTGATTTAATTGAATCCTTGATTTCATCTAAATCCGTAATATCAACAAAGGATGTACTTATTTTATAATCAGGAAGAAAATTTTTAAAAAAAGCATATGTTCCTCCGTATATTGTTCTGCTTGAAATAATATGATCGTCAGTTTTACATAGCTGAAATATTGTCGAAGTGATAGCACCCATTCCTGATGAAAATACATTTGCAGCCTCAGTATTTTCTAATGCTGCACAAGCCTTTTCCAAGTACAGGTTACTAGGAGATGAATTTCTTGAATATAAATAACATCCATCGGTATTTCCTTCAAAAGTTTCAGACATAGAATTGGCTGAGAGAAATGTATAGGTAGATGAGTCCGAAATAGATGGGTTTACCCCACCAAATTCACCAAAAAACTGTAAATCTTGTATTTCATTTGCTGGCTTACGTTTCATGAACTTAAAAGTTGATTTAGTTTGTTATATACACTAAATTACCAAAATCAATTTTAATACTTTAAAAATCAATTTAAGATTTAAATATTTGTATTTTTGAATTTAAATTAATTCTGATGAATTCTTATGATTTTCTTGTAATTGGCTCTGGACCTGGAGGATATGTTTCTGCTATTCGGGCTTCACAGCTCGGAATGAAAACAGCAATTGTTGAAAAGTATCCTACTATGGGTGGTACGTGCTTGAATGTTGGATGTATTCCCAGTAAGTCCTTATTAGATTCATCACATCATTACGAAAATGTGCTTCATAATTTTGAAGAGCATGGTATTGTTATTAAAGGAGATATTAAGCTTGATTTAGATAAAATGATGAGTAGGAAATCTGCCGTTGTTGAGCAAACTACCAAAGGATTAGATTTTCTAATGAAAAAAAACAAAATAGAAGTTTTTGAAGGTACTGCTTCATTCATAGATGCTAATACTATTGATATTAATAATGGAAAAGAATCTAAAAAAGTTACTGCCAAGAACATTATAATTGCTACTGGCAGTAAACCTACTAAACTTCCTTTTATTGATTTTGATGGAGATAGAATTATCTCATCAACCGATGCTTTGAAGCTGAAGGAGATTCCTAAGCACTTAATAGTTGTTGGAGGGGGGGTAATAGGTCTTGAGTTAGGGCAAGTTTATAATAGATTGGGATCTGATGTCACCGTAATTGAATTCCAAGACAGAATTATTCCTAATATGGATGGAAGTCTTTCAAAAGAGTTAGCAAAAGTTTTTAAGAAGAGTGGTGTTAAAATTATGACCAATCACAAAGTGAAAAGTATTAGTAAAAAAGAAAATATCGTTACTGTTGCTGCTGAAAACAGCAAGGGTGAAGATCAATTAATTGAAGGTGATTATTGTTTAATAGCTATTGGTAGGAGTGCGTATACTGAGGGATTAAAGCTTTCAAATATTGCTTTAGAAACAGATGAACGTGGTCGTATTAATGTTAACGAAAACCTTCAAACGTCTATTCCCCATATTTATGCTATTGGAGATGTGATCAAGGGCTCAATGTTAGCTCACAAGGCAGAGGAGGAGGGTGTATTTGTTGCCGAACATATTAGTGGTCAAAAACCTCATATTGATTATAATTTAATTCCTGGGGTAGTATATACATGGCCTGAAGTTGCTTCTGTTGGAAAAAATGAAGAAGAATTAAAAGAGATAGGTGTTAGTTATAAAGTTGGTCAATTTCCTATGAGAGCTCTCGGAAGGAGTAGGGCAAGTTCTGACTTAGACGGATTTGTAAAAATTTTAGCTGATTCTGATTCTGATGAAATTTTAGGAATACATATGATTGGTGCACGATGTGCTGATTTAATTTCTGAAGCTGTTGTAGCTATGGAATATAAAGCATCTGCTGAAGATATTGCAAGGATATCGCATGCTCACCCTACTTTTTCAGAAGCGATTAAAGAAGCAGCACTTGCCGCAACAGAGAATAGAGCAATACACATATAGCTTAATTTAAAGCTTTATTTTTCAATATTGATTATGTTAAGTAAGTTTCAATCACATATCAAGAGTAATTATTCATTTTTATTAAAAGAACGATTTATTCTTTGCTGTTCGGGGGGAGTTGACAGTGTAGTTCTACTTCATTTATTTAAATCGATGACAACTGATTTTGTAGTAGCACATTGCAATTATAATTTGCGTAACGATTTCAGTAACATGGATGAACAATTTGTGAAAGATTTGTGTAAGAAAGAAAATCTAAAGTTTTACAGTAAATCTTTTGATACATTAAAAATTAAAAAAAAATTAAAAAAATCAACTCAAGTTGTTGCGAGAGAGCTTAGATATGAATTCTTTGAAGATCTTTCAAAAAAAAATAATATTAATTACATTCTTACAGCACATCACATGAATGATAGCATGGAAAGTTTTTTTATCAATTTGTCTAGAGGATCCGGAATAGACGGATTAGTTGGTATCCCTGAGAATAATGGAAAAATTCTTAGACCTTTCATAAATTTTGAAAAAAAAGAAATTCTTGAATATGCTAAAAAAAATAAAATTAAATGGAGAGAGGATTCATCAAACCAATCTAATATCTATTTAAGAAATAAAATCAGAAATGAACTTGTTCCTATTCTACAATCATTAGAGGGAAATTTTATAAAAAATTTTCAAAAAAGCGTCAGATATTTAAAGCTTTCAAATTTATTAATATATGATAAAATTGAGGAGCTAACGAAAGAATACATAAGTTATGATAAAAATGATATCTTAATTAACATTAAGAAGCTAAATTTATCTACTCACAAAGAAGCATTCTTGTATTATTTGCTAAGAAATTACGGATTTAATGATTGGGATAAAATATTATTGCTTGATGAAGGTGAGCGTGGTAAGAAAATTTACAGTAACACGCATATACTATTTAAATCTTTAGAAAAATTAGTTTTAAGAAAGAAAACGCAAAATAATGTCGTAGAAATAACTTTGGATAAACCTTCCAAAAACATAAAATTTGGTAATTCTTCAAAAATAAGTTTTCATAGTGCTGAAACAGTAAGTAAAAACAAGGAAAACTTAATAAGTGTCGATTTCAAAAAACTTTTATTTCCATTAAAATTAAGGAATGTTAAAAATGGAGATTATTTTTTTCCCATTGGAATGGTTGGAAAAAAAAAGGTTGTAAAATATTTAAAGGATAAAAAAATTAACTCAGTTGATAAGTTTAATAAATTGGTTTTGGTAAATGGAGACGATGAAATCATTTGGGTTGTTGGAATGAGATTAGATAGGAGGTTTTCAGTTTCTGATGGCTCAAAAAAAATTATTGATATTAAAATTGATAACGATTAGCTTAAATATTTGAGAATCTTTTTTACTAAGTTCAATTTATTTTTGTAAGGTGCATATCTTAGGTCGTTTTCTAGCCACATTTTTCTTTTCACAATAGATTTTTTATGTGTAAATAAATCAAAGCTGGATTTACCATGATAAGATCCATAACCACTATTTCCAATTCCCCCAAAAGGCAGGTTTGGATTTGTCAAGTGAATAATGGTATCATTTACAACTCCTCCGCCAAATCGGTATCTGCGGATAATATTTTCACTAAAATCTTTGTCGTCAGAAAAAACATAAAGTGCAAGAGGATCTGGGTTTGAAAGAATTATTTTATCAATTTCAGAAATATTTTCAAATGAAAAAATTGGCAGAATTGGACCAAAAATTTCACTTTGCATGATCTCACTTTTCATATTAGGCTCATCAATTATAGTTGGATATATTTTCCTTAAATCAGAGTTATATTCACCTCCAAACAAAATTTTATTTGCATTGATTAAATTAATTAGTCTATTAAAATTTTCTTTATTTACAATTTTTGTTGTGTTTGTATATGAAGATAAATTTTTACCATATGTTAATTCAATTCTGCTGCAAAGTTCTTTTACTAAATCAGATTTAATTGATTTATGAACCAATATATAGTCTGGTGCAACACAAGTTTGTCCAGCATTCATAAATTTGCCCCAAACAATTCTTTTACATGCTATTTTTAAATTTGTTTTCTTGTCTATAATACAAGGGCTTTTACCACCCAATTCAAGCGTGTGAGGAGTTAGCTGTTTCGCAGCTTCTGCTGCTACAATTTTACCAACGCGAATACTTCCGGTGAAAAAAATATAATCCCATTTTAATTTTAAAAGTTTTGATGCAACTTTATAGTCACCTTCGACCACACGGACTAAATCAGAAGGAAATATTTTTGAAATTATTTTGTTTACAAGTCTAGAGGTTTCAGGAGTGTGTTCACTAGGTTTTAATACAACAGTATTGCCGCAAGAAAAAGCTGATAATACAGGGAGAATTGCTAATTGAAAAGGGTAATTCCATGGGGATATAATCAGTATTTTACCATAGGGTTCACTATATACAAAATCATTTGAAGGAAAGTTAATTATTGAGCTTTTAACCTTTTTGGGTTTTGACCATTTATTAAGATGTGTAATAAACAATTCTATTTCATTGAGTAGGAATCCAATTTCAGAAGTATAAACTTCAAATTTTGGCTTGTTTAAGTCATTATGTAGCGCAGAATAAATATTATTTTCATTTTGTATAATTTCCTTTTTAAGTTTATTTAAATAGTTAATTCTTTCTTCAACACTTAACATGGACATATTTTGAATATTTTCAATTTTTTGTAATTCTTTACTCATACTTTATAATTCTTTCCAAATATCGTGCTCTAATAGTGGAGCACTAATTAAAATTTTTTTCTTGGTCACCGGATGTGAAAAACTTATTTTTTTTGCATGTAAACAAATACCTCCATCTTTATTACTTCTTTCATATCCATATTTTAAATCCCCTTTGATCGGGCATCCTATAGCACTAAGTTGGGTTCTAATCTGATGGTGTCTTCCTGTTTCTAAAAGTACTTCTAGTAAATAATAATTCTTAAGTTCTTTGATAATTTTATAGTGAAGTATGGCTTTTTTTGAATTTTCAGTTTCTTTTTTAAAGTGAGTGGACTTATTATTTTTTGGATTTTTTTTTAACCAATGGACTAAGGTGTCATTTCTTTTTTCAGGTTTGGTTTTTGTTATTGCCCAGTAAAATTTTTCAATTTCTGAGTTTTTTATCATGTTGTTTAGTCTTTTTAAGGACTTTGAGGTTTTTGCAAAAATCACAACTCCAGAAGTTGGCCTATCAATTCTATGAATAACTCCAAGAAAAACATTATTTAGTTTGTTGTATTTTTTTTTTAAAAATGATTTTACAATTTCAGATAATGGATTATCACCTGTTTTATCTCCTTGAACAATATCACCAACTCTTTTATTTACTGCAATGATATGATTGTCTTCATATAATACGATCAGATTATCAATATTTGATAATTGTTTCAAAATTAATATTGCTCATTTTTATTTGGGAAGCTCCCCTTTTTGATGTCTTTTGAAAAATTGGAAATAGCATCAATCATATCATCATGTAAATTCATATATCTTCTTAAAAATCTAGGATTGAACTCTTTAGTCATACCAATTAAATCATGAAGTACCAGTACTTGCCCATCTACCTTATTTCCAGCTCCAATTCCAATTATTGGTATATTGATTTCTTTTGCAACCTTTTCAGCCAAGGAACTAGGTACTTTTTCCAATACTATTGCAAAGCATCCAATTTTTTCTAAATATTTAGCATCAGTTAGAAGTTGTTTAGCTTCTTCTTTTTCTTTAGCTCTCACAGTATAGGTACCAAATTTATAAATTGATTGTGGTGTTAATCCCAGGTGTCCCATTACAGGAATTCCAGCATTTATAATCCTTTTAATGGAGTCCTTAATTTGTTTTCCGCCTTCTAATTTAACTGCGTGTGATCCACTTTCTTTCATGATTCTTATTGCAGATTCTAAGGCAGCTTGAGAATCACTTTGATAAGTTCCAAAGGGAAGATCAACTACAACTAGCGCTCTTTTTACAGCTCTGATAACAGAAGAGGCATGATATATCATTTGATCTAGAGTTATGGGTAAAGTTGTTTCATGTCCTGCCATTACATTACTAGCAGAGTCACCAACCAAGATGACATCAATTCCAGATTTATCAACTATACCAGCTGTTGTGTAGTCATAAGATGTAAGCATTGAAATTTTTTCTCCGCTATCCTTCATTTCTTGCAAAGACTTAACAGTAATTCTCTTGTAAACTTTCTTCATCAAAATTTCTTGTAAATAGTAGGTAAATGTAATAAATAATATGAAATGCAAAAATCAAATGTCAATATATTTAAAATTAATTTAACCTGAAAATATCATGAAAACAAGACATTATGTCATGAATAATTTTAATTTACTGACAAAATTGTATTAAAAATCAAATGGCACAATGATTGAACATTGACATATCAAATAATAAAAAAATTAAATATGAGTAAAATAATTGGAATTGACTTAGGAACAACAAATTCTTGTGTTTCCGTAATGGAAGGTAATGAGCCAGTAGTTATCCCTAATTCAGAAGGAAAAAGAACTACTCCATCTGTAATTGCTTTTGTAGATGGTGGTGAAATTAAGGTAGGTGACCCTGCTAAAAGACAGGCAGTAACAAATCCTACAAAAACAGTTTATTCTGTAAAGAGATTTATGGGAAATAAATTTTCTGAATCTAAAAAAGAAACAGGAAGGGTTCCTTACAAAGTGGTGAAGGGAGATAATAATACCCCTAGAGTTGACATTGATGGAAGATTATATACACCACAAGAGTTATCTGCAATGATTCTACAAAAAATGAAAAAAACAGCTGAAGACTATCTTGGAACAAGTGTAGAGGAGGCAGTAATTACTGTACCTGCATATTTCAATGATTCTCAGCGTCAAGCAACCAAGGAGGCAGGGGAAATTGCCGGATTGAAGGTAAAAAGAATTATAAATGAGCCAACATCCGCTGCATTAGCATATGGCCTTGATAAAAAAGGCAAAGATCAAAAAATTGTAGTTTTTGATTTTGGAGGAGGTACCCATGATGTTTCCATCCTTGAGTTAGGAGATGGAGTTTTTGAAGTTTTATCTACTGACGGAGATACTCATTTAGGTGGAGATGACGTTGATGAAAAAATTATTGATTGGTTAGCTGAAGAGTTTAAAAATGATGAAGGTATTGATCTTAGAAAGGACCCTATGTCTTTACAGAGATTAAAAGAAGCTGCCGAAAAAGCTAAAATTGAATTATCATCGTCCACACAAACGGAAATTAATCTTCCTTATGTAACAGCTACGGATAGCGGTCCTAAGCACTTAGTTAGGTCTTTGACAAAGGCAAAATTTGACCAGTTAATTGACGATTTAGTTAAGAGAACAATAGAGCCTTGTAAAAAAGCAATTAAAGCAGCTGGATTATCCAAAGGAGATATTGACGAAATCATATTAGTAGGTGGTTCTACAAGAATTCCTGCTGTTCAAGAAGCAGTTGAAAAGTTTTTTGGAAAAAAGCCAAGTAAGGGTGTTAATCCCGATGAAGTTGTCGCTGTTGGAGCTGCAATTCAAGGGGGTGTTTTTACTGGTGATGTAAAAGATGTTTTATTATTGGATGTAACTCCGTTATCTCTTGGAATTGAAACGATGGGTAATGTGATGACAAAACTAATTGAGGCAAATACCACTATTCCTACGAAAAAATCTCAGGTTTTTTCAACTGCAGCTGATAATCAGCCAGCAGTAGATATAAGAATCGCTCAAGGTGAAAGACCAATGTATCCAGATAACAAAGAAATTGGAAGATTTCAGCTAGCTGATATACCTCCAGCACCGAGGGGAGTGCCTCAGATTGAAGTAACTTTTGATATTGATGCTAATGGTATATTGAATGTAACAGCAAAAGATAAAGCAACAGGAAAAGAACAAAATATCAGAATTGAAGCATCATCAGGACTTGCCGAGGAAGAAATCGACAGAATGAAAAAAGATGCTGAAGCAAATGCTGAAGCGGATGCTAAAGCAAAGGAATCTGTTGATAAACTAAATAGTGCTGATTCAATGATTTTCCAAACAGAGAAGCAACTCAAAGAATTTGGTGATAAGCTTTCTGAGGACAAAAAGAAGCCAGTGGAAGCTGCTCTTGCAGATTTAAAAAAATCATTTGAAAGTAAAGATCTTGAAAAGATTGACAAAGATCTTGAAAAACTAAATGAAGCTTGGAAAGCAGCTAGTGAAGAGATGTACAAGGCGCAACAAGAACAACAAGCTTCTAGCAATCAAAATAATCAACAAAAAACTGATGCACCACAAGACGATTCAGAAAATGTTGAGGATGTTGAGTTTGAGGAAGTCAAAGATTAATTTTAAAGTTTTTTTTATTTACGAAAAGGGCACAAAATTGTGCCCTTTTTTTATGTAAATTTGTGACTTACAGAAACTGTATTGGAAAAATCAAATATTTTAAAGGAAATAAATTCCAAAGCTCACAACACTTTGATGAGTACGTTAAGCATTGAATTTACAGAAATCGGTAAAGATTTTATTATTTGCAAAATGCCTGTAAATAATAAGGTGCATCAACCAGATGGAATATTACACGGTGGAGCAACAGCAGCCTTAGCTGAAACTGTAGGAAGTGTAGCATCTAGATACTTTATTAATGATGATTCTGTTTCTGTTAGGGGGATTGAAATTACAACAAATCATGTCAGAAGTATCAGTGATGGGTTTGTTTTTGCAAAGGCTACTAGTATACATATGGGAAGAACCATGCAAATTTGGCAAATCAAAATAACTGATGAAAAGAATAATTTAATTTCCATGGCTAAATTAACCACACTATCAATCAAAAAAAAATAAGATGTATATAAAACAAGTAATTAGAAATAGAGAAAACTGGTGGTATTATATTTTTGGAATTGTTCTCATAGTTCCAGCTATGACAATTCTATTTTCAATACCCCACGGAGTTGCCATTGCCGTTAAAGCATTTGGTGATGAGGAACTTACCAAAAAGTTAGCCGAAAATGATATTAATGTTATGATGACAATTCTAGAGTCAAATCTTAATTTATTTTTGATGTTATTTAGCTTTTTAGGAATGCTCTTGGGTGTTTTTCTAACCGTCAAATTTATTCATAAGAATTCGATTAGAGAGCTTACAACCTCAAGATCTAGTATTGATTGGAATAGGGTATTTTTCTCCTTTCTTTTGTGTGGATCTGTAAGTGTAATTATGATTGGAATAGATTATAATTTTATTTCAACAGCAGATTACGCTTGGAACTTTAAACCAATTCCTTTTTTGATCCTATTTCTAATTTGTATTGTTATGATTCCTATTCAAACTTCAGCTGAAGAGTATTTATTTAGGGGTTATTTAATGCAAGGAATTGGAGTGATTACAAAAGTAAGATGGGCACCTCTTCTTTTAACCTCTATTTTATTTGGTTTAATGCATTATGCAAATCCAGAAATTGACAAACTAGGATATGGAGTATACGTCTTTTATATTGGTTCGGGATTGTTTGCTGGAATTGCAACATTAATGGATGAAGGAATGGAGTTAGCTTTAGGATGGCATGCAGCAAATAATTTCTTTACTGCATTGCTCGTTACCGCTGATTGGACTGCTCTTCAAACACATTCGGTTTTAAAAGATATTTCAAATCCAGAATCTTTACCTCTAGAAGAAGTTTTAATACCAGTATTGATTTTCTTTCCAATTTATCTTTACATTTTTGCAAAAAAATATCAATGGAATAATTGGTCAGATAAGTTATTTGGTAAAATCTAGTTTTTAGAAATATTTATTGTTTTTTGATAAAAATTTGCCGCGGTATTAATGACATTGCTAAAATCATTATATCGAGATTTATCATAGTACAGTGATCTATAATACTCACTTATTTCAATTAGTAGAAATTTGCCCTCTATTCTTGCTATAGAATGAAAATATGCAATTACTTCACCAGAAACTGATGAATATTTTGAAGTCATATTTAGAGAGGAAATATCCATAAGCTCAAATCCTCTCGGTATTCTAATTCTAATCTTGTATTCGTATTCATTAGGAAAATTAATTTCAATATCATTAACTCTCGATGTTTCATCAAATAAGTTACTTTGTAATCCTATTAATTTACCTACTTCAAAAGAATACATATTTTTTTTATTTTCTTTTATCAAATCAGAAGTTTCTATAGACGAATTTATTATTAAAGGTATATTATAATAATTATCTTGAATTGAATTGTAGTTAGAATTAAACTTTTTTATTTTTTTATTTTCAAGACCACTAACAGTAAAAAAATCTTTCAAAAAGGGAGATATTTCCTCATTTGAAAAATATATATAATTTCTGTTATTAATTGACCAATAACCATGATATTCTCTTGTTTCCTCAATTTTAACCTGCTTTGATCTAATTTGATTTGAAAACCTAACATTAATATTCTTTTTAATTTTTGTAAAATCATTATTCTCTGATATTATTTCACTGAAATAATAATCTAAATTTTGATCAATATAGATAGCATAATTTCCAAGAACATCATCTGGTGGTTCACCGATTGCATATTCATATCTATTGGGAGTAATATACTTATTTAAACTAGGTATGTATATAAGTATTTCCCG
>CENG01114456.1_pt1 | contig 11519 bp, 7 predicted proteins | sample 530131 | NCBI WGS metagenome assembly CENG01 (sample SAMEA2591057, study PRJEB7988) | marine metagenome | biome: marine biome (ENVO:00000447); feature: surface water (ENVO:00002042) layer; material: saline water (ENVO:00002010), including plankton (ENVO:xxxxxxxx) | depth 5 m
AGCATCTAAAAAGTCCGGATATTGTTATGTTGGGCAACTTGTCCCCCGATGTGCAGTTAAAAGCCCTAGCACAATTAAAAACCAAGCCCAAACTCATTGTTTTGGACACCATGAATTTTTGGATGGAGCACTTCAGACCTGGATTGGATCAAGTTATTGCAAAAGTTGATGTTATTTCCATCAACGATGAAGAAGCTCGACAACTGACCGGCGAATATTCTTTGGTCAGAGCAGCAGATAAAATTCATCAAATGGGTCCCAAATATGTCATCATCAAAAAAGGAGAACACGGTGCCTTACTTTTTCACAACAAAGAAATTTTTTGCGCTCCTGCTCTTCCCCTTGAAGAGGTTTTTGACCCTACCGGTGCTGGGGATAGTTTTGCAGGTGGATTTACCGGATATTTGACCCAAACGGGTGATATTTCTTTTAACAATATGAAATTGGCGGTCATTTATGGATCGGCCATGGCTTCCTTCACAGTTGAGAAGTTTGGAACAGAAAACCTAGTCGATTATACTCCTTCTAAGATGGCGACTCGCCTTAAAGCCTTCAAAGAATTAACAACATTTGAGATTGATATTAAATAAAGCAAACCAATACATAATATGAGTGACGCCATAAAGCACGAGTGTGGGATCGCAATGATCCATTTAAAAAAAGACCTCAAATATTTTAAAGAAAAGTATGGCACTGCAATGTATGGCATCAATAAAATGTATTTGATGATGGAAAAGCAGCACAATCGAGGTCAAGACGGTGCTGGTTTGGCTTGTGTCAAATTAAACATGAACCCAGGACAACGCTATATTGCCAGGGTTCGTTCTAACAGTCAACAACCCATACAAGATGTTTTCAAAAAAGTCAATAAAGGGGTAACACAAGCCAATAAATTACATCCCGATTTATTAGAGGATATCGATCAGTTCAAACAAAATGTTCCCTTTGCCGGAGAATTGCTACTGGGTCATTTGCGTTATGGAACTTTTGGAAAGAACTCAATTGAAAGCGTACACCCTTTTTTGAGACAGAACAATTGGATGCATCGAAATTTGATCGTTGCTGGGAATTTTAACCTGACCAATGTGACCGAACTTTTTGATACTTTGGTAGAACTGGGACAACATCCCAAAGAAAAAGCCGACACCATTACTGTAATGGAAAAAATCGGTCATTTTTTGGATGATGCTGTGGCTAAAATATACAAGAAACTTAAAAAAGAGGGTTTTACAAAAGCCGATGCCTCTCCTCAGATTGCAGAACGCCTTAGTATGAAAAAGGTATTGCGTAAAGCTTCCAAAAAATGGGATGGAGGGTACACCATTGCTGGGTTATTGGGTCACGGGGAGTCTTTTGTTTTTAGAGATCCTGCTGGAATACGACCAGCGTTTTACTACGATGATGATGAAATATTGGTGGTTGCATCCGAAAGACCTGTCATTCAAACGGTCTTTAACGTAACTTTTGATGAGATTCAGGAACTCCCCCCAGGATGTGCTTTGATAACCAAAAAATCTGGGGCTGTAAAATTGAGCCAAATTCAAGAGCCTGTGGCACCCAAGTCTTGTTCTTTTGAGCGAATTTATTTCTCCAGAGGAAGTGATGCCGAAATTTACAAAGAGCGTAAGAAATTGGGAAGACTATTGTACCCTCAAATCCAGAAAGCCATTGATGATGATTTAGAAAACACGGTATTCTCCTTTATACCCAACACTGCCGAAACTTCTTTCTACGGTCTTTTGGGAGCTGTTCAGGACAATATAGTCCTGCGACTGAAAAACAGTATTCAAATCAAAAAAAATCTTGAAAACGGAGCCCTTGAAAAGCTCTTTTCGCTGAGACCTAGAATTGAAAAAATTGCCATCAAAGATGCTAAACTCAGAACCTTTATCACCGAAGATGCCAGTAGGGATGATCTTGTCGCTCATGTATATGACGTGACCTATGGGGTCATCAAACCCACAGACAACTTGGTCATCATCGATGACAGTATCGTTAGGGGAACCACATTAGAAAAGAGTATTTTGAAGATGCTGGATCGGCTCAATCCCAAGAAAATTATTATTGTTTCCAGTGCACCTCAAATCCGATATCCCGATTGTTATGGGATAGATATGGCTAAAATTGATAATTTTATTGCCTTCAAGGCAGCACTCAAACTTCATGATGATCAGAATACTTTAGAAAAAACATTGGACAGCATTTACAGCAATTGTAAAAGCAATCAAGATTTTCCATTGGAGAAGGTCGAAAATTGCGTGAAAGCACTTTATGAACCCTTTTCCAATGAACAGATTTCAGCTAAAATAGCTCAAATGCTCAAGGGCGAAAGTATCAATGCCGAAATAGAAGTTATTTTCCAAACCACAGAAGGTTTGCATATAGCCTGTCCAAAGAATCTCGGTGATTGGTATTTCTCTGGCGATTATCCAACCCCAGGGGGAAATCGAGTCGTCAACCGTGCTTTTATGAATTTTTATGAAGGAAAATCTGTAAGAGCCTACTAATGAAGACAATAAATATGATTGGAAAAACAAATCAATTGTTTACTATAGATATTGGATTTTTTCGAATTCCACTAAACAGAAAAAAGCGCACTTTAACGTTTTATTAACTGCTAGATGAGCCATTGATCTACTTTTACACCACCAGAACATAAGTAGGTTAAGTTCATGGTAAGATTTGGGGCAAAAAGGGAGGATTTATTCTCCCTTTTTATTTTTACCCCTTTCTCAAAGAGGAGCATATTATTTGTTTTGCTCATACAATGCACTCACTTTATCCCAGTTAATTACATTGAAAAAAGCATTGATATAATCGGGTCTTCTATTTTGATAGTTTAAATAATAAGCGTGTTCCCAAACATCTAGACCAAGGATAGGAGTACCTCCACATCCGACACCTGGCATCAAAGGATTGTCCTGGTTGGCAGAAGAACAAACTTCTACTTTGCCTCCTTTTTGGACACAAAGCCAGGCCCATCCTGAACCAAATTGAGTGGCGGCTGCATTTGAAAAAGCCGTTTTAAAATCCTCAAATGATCCATAGGCTGTATCAATGGCCTGTGCCAGAGCACCTGAAGGTATTCCCCCTCCATTGGGACTCATCACTTCCCAAAACAAACAGTGGTTGTAATAACCCCCTCCGTTGTTTCTCAATGCAGCATTGTTCATGTCAAGATTTTCCAAAATGGTCTCGATAGTATCGGACTCTTTTCCAGATCCCTCAAGGGCACCGTTGAGTTTTGTGGTATAACCGCTGTGGTGTTTACCGTGGTGAATCTCCATGGTTTTTGCATCGATATGCGGTTCTAGTGCATCTTTTGCATAAGGTAATTGTGGTAATTCAAAAGCCATAATAATTTTATATTTTTTACAAAAGTAGAATTTCTTTTATTCATTTAGTAAGTGATGAAGACTAAAAAACCTAATTTTAAGAATTATACCAGCATATGAAATCGAGTCCCTTCCAAATCATAAATGCGGCTGCAGGTTCAGGAAAGACATATGCGTTGGTATTTGACTACCTTAAAAAATTACTTTCCACCCATCACGATGACGGTTATCGAAGGATGTTGGCATTAACATTTACCAACAAGGCCGTCAACGAGATGAAATTTAGAATCTTAGACAATCTCTATCTGCTCGCCCATCATATTGAGAAGGATAAAATCAGAGATATTCGCTCCAGTTTGCTTGAGGATCTAAAAATCGACTTGCCCTCACTTCAACAAAAAGCCCAAAGGATATTGAACAAAATCCTACATGAATATGCCGCTTTTGAAGTGATTACATTGGATCGTTTTACCCACAAAATTATCAAAAGCTTTGCCAAAGATTTAAAAATACCCGCCAGCTTTGAGGTTACTTTAGACAGTGATTTGTTGTTGCAAGAAATGACAGAAAATATTTTAGACCAAGCTGGTATTGACAAACCCTTGACCGAAACCTTGGTCTCATTTAGTCTGAGTAAAATTGAGGAACTCAAGAGTTGGAACATTGGAGAAGATTTATTCGACTTTTCAAAACTATTGCTCAATGAAAACGATCGTGAGCCATTGTCCGTTTTAAGAAAAATTGATCAAAAAGAATTTAAAGCCCAAAAAAAAGCCTTCCAAAAAGACCTCAGCACGCTCAGGGAAGAGCTTAAAACCATAGGAATCAATACACTTCAATTTTTGAACGATCAGGGATTGGACGAAGATGATTTCAATCGAAAAACCCTGTATAAGCATTTTGAAAAAATAGCGAGTGGAACGGTTGATGATCTGTATAAAAACCAATTGGAACAAAATCTTATAGAAGGACAGCGCCTCTATAAAAAATCAGTTTCTGAATCGAAAAAAAATATTATTGATGCCCTGACGCCTGAGTTGCTTGACCGTTTTACCCAAGCCAAATCAAAGGTAGGAAGGTTACTCCTTCTGAAGAGCATCATCAGTCAATGGACTCCCTTGTCGTTGATTGGATCGATGGAAAAGGGTCTTGAAGATTTACAACTTCCTGAAAATCGATTGCTTCTAAGCCGTTTTAATGAAATGATCGATAATGAAATTTCTGGTCTTGATGCTCCTTACATATACGAGCGGCTGGGCGAAAAATACCGTTATTATTTTATTGACGAATTTCAGGACACCTCCCGTTTGCAGTGGAAAAACCTCATTCCTTTAATTTCCAACGCCTTGCAGGGGATGGATGATGACCATCAAATGGGATCCCTCTTGCTGGTTGGTGATCCCAAACAAGCCATATACAGATGGAGGGGAGGAGACAACCAACAGTTTCTGAACCTTCTGAAAAAAGAAAGTCCCTTCCCGCAATTGCTTCCCGACATCACCCTTTTACCCAAAAATTACCGCAGCCAAGAGGCTATTGTAGATTTTAACAATCGGTTTTTTGCTTGGGTTGGAGCCCTTTGCCAAGATCCTGAGCAAAAGGAAATGTTTGAACAACAAACCCAACAGGAGTTTAATGACAAGAAAGGGGGGCAGGTGGTTGTCCGTTTTATTGAAAAGGGCAGGCAAAAGGAAAGCACAATACCACACTATCAAGAACAAACCATAATCTCACTCAATGCGGCTCGATCCAATGGATTTTTGTGGAAAGACATGGCTGTATTGGTCAGAAAAAAGGAACAAGCTGCCCAGATCGCTGAGGCACTTCAGACCGAAGACATCCCTTTGATCTCCTCAGAGTCATTGTCTCTGGGAAGTTCTCTTAAGGTCAATTTCCTCATCGCACTCATTCGTGTTGCTGTTGACCCGGATGATGAGGAACAAAGAAAAAATATCATCAAATTTTTATATGACTACAAGGGGACTACAATAGATTTAGATCAAAGCCTTAGTTCATCTATTTTTCTTCCCCTTTTTGCCTTTGAAAAAGAAATAAAAAAGCAATTCAATCTTTCATTTGATTTTCAGCTTTTTGCCAAAAAATCCCTTTATAATGCTATTGAATATGCCATTGCTGCATTCCAATTGATCGAAAATATGGAGGCGCATTTGAACTCCTTTTTGGATGATGTATTTGAGTTCAGTACCAAAGACGAAGGAAGCTTTTTGAGCTACCTTCATTATTGGGAACAAAAGGGAAAGGATCAAAAAATCGTCATTCCCGAAGGTACCAATGCGGTCAAAATACTAACCATTCATAAGGCCAAGGGACTGGAGTTTCCTGTGGTAGTCCTCCCTTTTGCCTCAGAAGATTTAGTTTCCTCAAGAAGTCAAAAAGTTTGGTATCCTATCAAAAATCATTTTGACACTTCTTTTAGTTGGGGAAGAACCCATTTTTCAAATAAATTAAAATACTTGGGGGCCGAAGCCACTGCATTCTATAAACGGCAGCTTTTGGCAGAACAGGGAGATGCGCTTAATACTTTTTATGTGGCATTGACCCGAGCGGTTTCCCAATTGCACTTGATTTGCACCATAGAGCAAGAGAGTGCTCCAATGGATAAAAGCTATGCCACTTTACTCAACCATTTTGTAAGAAGTCAGAATCAATCCCCTGAGACAGAAAGACCATTTGAATGGGGTACGGCCGATAATGTAGTGCGGATCGATAATGAGTCCCCCATAAACGGACTTCGACCCGATTTCAAATTTCAGCCCAATTGGCAAAAAAGACTGTGGGTGCAAATGCATCCAAGGCACAACGAATCGGCTATGGTTGCCCGAAAAGAAGGCTTGTTGGTTCACGATTTATTGGCAGAATTATCCATCACTATGGATACATCGGCTGTGGTGACCGATGCCCTTCATTCCGGGAAGATCAACAAAGAAGAATACGACCACTATTTACAAATGGTAAATGATATTGTGGATCATCCACAACTGTCACCCTTTTATCAGCAAGACATTGAAGTCTATAATGAAAAGGATATATTGATTCCTCAAAAATCCTTTGTTCGACCCGATCGGGTGGTGAAAAACAAGGACGGCTGGGTCATTATTGATTATAAAACTGGAAAAGAACACCCTCGGCACGCCAACCAAATCAAACATTATGCTGAAGTGTTGGAGGAGATGACCCATGAAAAATCAAAATGCTTTTTGGTGTATATCGGAAAAAAGACAATAGTAAAAACAGTAGCATGACCTTCCACCCCATGAATCAATAAGGCCGATGAAAACTTTTCTTGATGAAATAGCAGAAGAAATAATCAATTCAAAATATCCTTTTGAATCCATCAAAATTGTAGTGCCCAGTCGTCGGGCAAAATTATTTCTGAAAAACGCATTGGCCCGTCAAATTCAAAAACCAGCTTTTGCTCCGGAAATCATAAGTATTGAAAATTTTGTCGAGGAACTCTCCACCTTAAAAAAGGTAGCTCCAGTAGATTTGATTTTCGAGTTTTATGCCGCATATCAAGATGTTTGTGATGAAAAAAATCGGGATTCATTCGATCAATTTTTGGGCTGGGCCTCAGTGATTTTGTCCGACTTCAACGAGATGGATGCCCATTTGGTCAATGTCAAAACCTTATTTGACTTTCAGTTTTCTCTTCAGGAAATGACCCAATGGGCTCATAACGAAGATCAAAGTAATCTCATTCAAAATCATCTGGAATTTTGGAGAATCATGCCCGCACTATACGAATCATTGAGCCAGAGGCTTCAACAAAAACAGCAAGCTACACTGGGTTTGATTTTCAGGGAAGCAGTCGCCAATTTGGAATTTTATCTCAATCAGACGGACAAATACCACTATTTTGTTGGCTTCAATGCCCTCAATGAATCCGAGTCTCAAATCATTCAAGGATTTATTTCCAGAAAGAAGGGAAAAGTCTATTGGGATATCGACCACCATTTCTTTCAAGACAAGGTTCATGCCGCAGGGAAATTCATCCGGAAGTATCATAGAGAATGGAAATCCCTTCGTGCCAAACCGACTTCATTTAAAAAAAATTATACTAAGACAAAAAAAATAGAGCTCATTGGTGTGAGCAAAAATGTTGCACAAGCCAAATACGCAACCCAATTAGCAGCCCAATTGGCAACGGATCATCCCGACGAAAAAACCGCCGTTGTTTTGGGGAATGAAACCTTGTTGACACCCGCAATTTCTGCCATAGATGACGTTGCTTTAACTTGGAATGTCACCATGGGATATCCACTCAAAGAGACCCCTACCGCCGATTTTTTCGAATTGTTTTTTCAATTGCACCTCAACACCAAGAAGGGTTCTTTCTTTTATAAAAACTTCAAAAGCCTGTTGTCCACTCATTGGTGTCTTTCGTTGCTCCAATTTCACAATTTAAATCTCGAGGAATATTTGAAGGAGATTGAGGCCAAAAATTTATTTCGTTTTTCTCAAAACAAACTCTATGCCTTGGACAATACTAAGGCCATTAACCATTGTTTTTTTGCTCCAGTTGATTCCATTGCTGGCTTTCTGTCACGCTTGATCCGTATATGCGATTTTTACACAGACTTTTTGGAACAAACCAATGAAACTGATGCGGCCCTCCATTTGGCCTATTTCCAAAAATTCAAATCCCTTTTTAATCAGTTGGAAGCCATACATCAAAAATATGCTTTCATTGAAAACCTTCCCTTGTTGCTTTTGGTTTTCAGAACACTTATCAGAGGGGAAAAAATCGATTTTCTGGGAGAACCATTGGAAGGCATCCAGTTTATGGGTTTGCTGGAAACCCGCTTGTTGGATTTTGACAATTTGATAATCACCAATCTCAATGAGGGCATTTTGCCATCGGGAAAAAAGAACACATCTTTTCTACCGTTCGATCTAAAGAAAAAATTCAACTTGCCCACTTTTTTGGAAAATGATGCCATCTACACCTATCATTTTTACCGACTTCTTCAGCGCGCCAAAAGAGTTTATTTGCTCTATAACACCCAAAGTGATGGGTTGAATTCAGGTGAAATGAGTCGCTTTTTGTACCAATTAAAATTCCAACAACAAACCGATCACCAAATCCATGAAAATCAACTCATCTTGAATTATAAAACCCCATCTCGTGGGGATTTCTATATCGAAAAAACCCAAAACATTCAGCAGCGTTTGCGTGCCATAGCCGAAAAAGGTTTTTCCCCTTCCTCTCTTTCTCTATACACGAGGGATCCAATAGAATTTTATTACCAAAGGGTGCTTAAGATCAGAAAAAAAACCAGCATGGAGTCCACGATCAATCATATGGACAAGGGAAATTTGGTACACGAAGTGGTTGAGCAACTCTACCTCCCATACCAAAATAAAACTCTCACACCTACTGATTTTAAGCAAATGAAGGAACGTTTGCTGCCTCTGATGGAGGAACGCTACCAAGCCATTTATCATGGCACCCAGAAGAAAACAGGTCGTAACCACATTATTTTTGAAGTGTTGAAAAAGTCAATTTTAGATTTCTTAGCCATTGAAGAAAATTCAGTTCGGCAAGGAAATCAAATCAAAATACTTCAGCTAGAACATCGATTTGAGGAAAGTGTTCAACTCCCCGGATTCGATTTCCCCGTCAAATTAATTGGTGTAGTTGATCGAATCGACCTCTACAACGATACCCTTAGAATCATCGATTATAAAACTGGTATGATTCAACCCAAACAGCTCAAGTTACCCCATTGGGATATTCTTGACCAGGAGACAGATTACGCCTATTTGTTTCAGATTCTGCTTTATTCTTATGTTCAAAAACCTCTTTTGTCCAAACATCAAAAATCGGCTGCTGGGATTATTTCTTTCAGAAATCTACCCCAGTATTTTATGTCTTTTTCTCACGGAAACAATCTAGATCAAGCCCTTAATCCAGAAAATCTTGATTGTTTTGAAGCAACTTTATTTAAAATTATCAGAGAAATTTTCGATCCCAAAGTAAATTTTAAGGACAAAGATTGATTAATTCATAATTCCATTTTATATTCAATATATTTAAATAAATAATTTCCCATGAGTGACGATTTAAACAAAAGAGAAAAAGAAAAAGGGATAAAGAAGGAACAGCTCAACTGGTTGTTGCGGATTATCACATTGGGAGATCGATTCTCTATGCAAGACTTTTATGATCGAATCAAAAAAGGCTTTGTAGAATTCCTTATTGTATTTTTTGGGGTATTGGTTTCTTTTGGAGTAGAAAGACAAGGGGAAGAATTTGGAGACAGAGAGTCCAATGTCGATAACCTTATTGGTCTTAGAGATGAAATGATCGATATCAGAGAATACACCCAAATATACATCGAAGAAAATCAATGGATCCGAATGTTATACAACAATTTATACGAACAATGGGATCAAGATAGAGACAGTGTTTTTTTATTTATTGACGAGACCGATGGGCTGCCTTATTCTCCTCTTTCTTTTTACAACAATTACAACCCTTTCAATCCTCCAAGGGTAGTATATGAAGCCATTAAATTGGATGGAACCTTCAGGTTTTTGGGTTCGGAAGTGGGACGATTTGTCAATAACACCTATGATGGAACCGACCTAAAATATTTAATGCTCAACACGGATCGAGAAGAAAAAGTTTATGTTGACCAGTTCGAAGCTCAGGTAGCCAATAAGTGGATTTTTGAGTTGGAAAAAATTGACCTATACGACACCAACTTTTGGGTAAAACACCGAAAATATTTTCAAAAAGAGAAATATTTGAAATACAATCTTTTCAAGCGCTTGGGATTGTGGGAACAAATCTCAGAGCAATTGGTAGAATACGAATCAACAGTTGGGACAAATATCAAAAAACTAGACAGTGTTATCCAGGTCAAAAATGATGAATTTGTCTTTATTTATTGGTGGTTCTAAGCTTTTTCAATCAAGCCCGCTACCAGTTTTCCAGAGATCAATGCAGGAGGTACACCAGGACCAGGGACGGTCAATTGTCCTGTAAAGTATAGATTTTTTACTTTTTTACTTTTCAATTTAGGCCTCAAGAATGCCGTTTGCAAGAGCGTATTGGCCATTCCATAGGCGTTCCCTTTATAGGAATTGTACACAGAAATAAAATCATTAACACAAAAAGACTCTCTAAAAAGAATGTCGTTCATTAAACTTTGGTCGGTTAGTTTTTCCAATCGCTCCATGACAATATCAAAATAACGATTCCTCAGTATTTCGGTATCTTCTAATCCCGGTGCAATGGGAATTAAAAGAAAACAGGCTTCTTTTCCTTTCGGCGCCATATCAGGGTCTGAAATGGATGGGAAATTGGCGTAAAAAAGCGGCTCTTTTGGCCACTGAGCCGTGTCGTATATGGTTTCGGCATGGATATCGAAATCCACATCAAAGAATAGGGTGTGGTGGGAGACATTTTTCACCTTCTTGTTCAATCCCACATAAAAAAGCAGGGATGAAGGGGCAAAAGTTTTTTTGTCCCAATAGGCTTCGCTGTAGGCTCTAAAATTTTTGGGCAGTAGGGTTTCGGTATGGTGATAGTCGGCTCCGCTCAAAACGATATCCGACATAATGTTTCTTCCTTTGATCTTGATCCCTATGGCTTTTTTTTTCTCTAAAAGAATTTCCTCCACAGCACTGTCAAGGTGAATTTTTACGCCCAAACTTTCAGCCAGTTGAACCATACCCTTTACGATGCTGTACATCCCGTCTTTGGGATGCCAAGTCCCCAGACCAAAGTCGGCAAAATTCATAAAGTTATAAAAGGCGGGAGTGTCTTCGGGTTTGGCCCCCAAAAACAATACCGGAAACTGAAGGATTTGCGCCAGTTTTGGATTTTTGAACGATCGGGTTACTTCTCTTTTTACATTCGAAAAAAAGTAACCCAATTTCTTGATGGTATCCGGTGTGACCAGCTCCAACGGTGAAACCCCCGGTCGATAGACCAATTCATCTATGGCGATTCTATAATTATCAGCGGCCTTCTCAATGAATTTTTTAAGCTGTGCAGCACTCCCTTTTTCCTCTGCTTCAAAAGCGTTGTAAATTTTTTCTAAGGAATTTCCGATCAGTATAGAGTCGTTTTTACCAAAGTAAACCTGATATCCGGGATCCAATCGTTCTAACTGATAATAATCACTGACTTTTTTCCCAAAATCGCCAAAAAAC
>CENG01052142.1_pt1 | contig 11514 bp, 4 predicted proteins | sample 530131 | NCBI WGS metagenome assembly CENG01 (sample SAMEA2591057, study PRJEB7988) | marine metagenome | biome: marine biome (ENVO:00000447); feature: surface water (ENVO:00002042) layer; material: saline water (ENVO:00002010), including plankton (ENVO:xxxxxxxx) | depth 5 m
GTCATCCAACCGGAGTCAAGATATGTGGTCCAGTCGTTGATAGCAAATTGTGTGTAGGACATTCCTAGGAGTTGCAAGTCTTCCTTAATTGTCGATGTACGAGCGGTTGAATCACTGAGGATAGCAACATCGATTTGATCGGCGAAGGTTGCATGGAAATATCGAGTGTTTCCACTAGGATTGCCGTTTGCCAACTCAGCATGGTAACTGATGTTGTAGCTATGTCCATCCATCCAACCGTTGTAAGCAGGGAATGTCAAATCGATACGCTCGTTTGATTCCAGTGCTGTGGTTGTCGGGGCGGAAGTTGCTTGGTGTACTTGTGCTCCATCGGTTTCGTCGTAGACGGTCATGTAAAACATGTAATCGCCAGCGAGAACACCGTTTGTTGCCTTAAGATCCCAACTGTGTGTCAAACTACCATCAATTGGGAGGACACAGGCATAGACACCATCCTCAAGGCAAGCCAGTGTGCTTGGCTTACCGAGCGTAATGTCGACGGATTCAACGTTGAAGATAACTTGCTCGATGTTGTTTGTTTCACTTACCTCATTGTCGTTGAACCATGGAACTCCAGCAGTAGCGTTGTCGAAAATGGTCTCCGCTCGAATCATGTAGACTCCAGAGAAGAACTCGTGGTTTGCAACGGTTGTTGTGGCGACCTCTTCAGCATCGACCATTGTACGAGACACTGTGTAAGATGCATCTTCGTAGAATGTGAACTCTTGGAGTGTAATGTTGTTGAACGCAACACCCTTGAAACCATCATTGATTCCATTTCGACCATCGTCGTCACTTTGGAACTCGAAGTTGATGTCAGCAGTCGATCCCGCAAGTGAAATACATTCTCGAGACCATTGCAAACTGTCTGCGGCTGTGTTGTTAAGCACATAAAGGTGGGTCAAGTCGATACTTCGGCTCAGAATGAGGTCGTCTGTGTTGAAGAAGACGTTGTAGTTACCATCTGAACCATCCGTACTTGCTGAGTCACCGATGAAGGAGATTTCAGCCTGATTAATGGATTCGCTTGCATTGACAAAACCGTCTTCGTTGTCGTCGTTGCGACATGTTCCGTCTTCATCATAGTCGTTCCACTGACCGAGAAGGACAGCAGAGTAGGTGTCGCTTCCCTTGGTGTAATCGACGTTAATGGATGCATAGTCGTTGACATCAACGATTGAAGTTCCATCGACATCAATACCGTAGAACGTATCAGCATAATATTCGAAGTTCAAGGAAACGAAATCACCCGACATGCTGGTCAAGTCAACACCTGGAATGGTGAGAGTCTCGTTTTCCCAGAGGTCGCCATATCCTTGTGTTGATGTGTCACATGGGTGACCGAACCAGTATGCATTGTTGTTGAAGATAACATCGTTACAGGTTGCTTCGTTGTAGATAGCGCCCTGTGGGTTTCCATCATCGCTGTAAACGTAACCGGTTGCGCCGCCTTCGAATGATTCCTTACAGATGACTGCAGGCGCACTGCAGAGAACATCAGAAGGAGTTGCAGAGAAGACTGTTGCCTTGATGTCGTAATCGACCATGGTGTTACCCCAGTTGTTGTTGATGACATCAATGTCGAAGAATCCTTCAGCATAAAGGCCACCTGGGTTGAAGTAATCGATTCCTTCTATTGCAGGATCGTACAAATTGAACGGTTGCACGTATTCAATGATGTCATCGTTGACTGTTTGCTCATCCCAAGCATGATTGCTCAATGTTGCTGAAATTCGATAGATGGTGTCGTTAAGCAGGTTCGCAGTGATGGAAGCCGTCTCTTCTTCACCAGGGCCAAGGTTGACAAGGTTGAGGTTGCTTTGGAGCGTTTGTGGGTTCGGGAAGTACGCAGTATTCTGCTTGTAGATGGTGATGTTGTCGATTGCATATCCGTCACGACCACTCCAAAGAGACTCGTTGTCATCTGAAATTGAACCTTCGAATCCAGTTCGAAGTCTGAATCGGATGTCGACTGTTTCTCCTGCCCAAGGCGAGAGGTCAAATTCACCAACTCCTTCTTCAGTAAAGTTGCTCCATCCGTAGTATGTTCCAGCGGCTGCAATTCCGTAGTAGAGCAAATTCTCTGCTGCTCCACCTGCGTTCAGTGTTCGAAGACGATCCAAGTCGTAACCTCCCCACATTGAAGTTCCCGATAGGCAGGCTCCTCCAACTTGAGCTGATGTTGGGCAAGCAATTGTCGACCATCCGGTCTCACTCGAACCAACTTCTACCATTGCGACATCGTCCCAAACATCGCCAACAAGGAATTGGTCGGCTACGCCGTCTCCGTCTGTATCGACACCAGATCCAAGTGCGCCGAAGCCGAGATGACGGAACAACTCTACGCTTAGGAAAGCGCGGTCTGAACCTGTCAAATCAACATCGGTGAGAGTAAGTGCATCGTCCCAATGGCGACCATAGCCACTCCATTCGTCACCGCTACTGTTCGTTTTGTATTCTCCTGCCCACATAAAGTCGGTTGGGTTTAGGTAGTTTGCAGAGAGGTTTGGACCGTTGTTCCCATCTGTTGCTCCTACCGAATGATTGGTTTCAAGATGCCACATAGAGGATTGATCTGTGTATTCGTTAAAGACCCAAGTACAACCAGAACCACATCCAGAAGCGTCAGCTGCTGAATCAAAGTCATCGGTGTATACGGTTGTGTTTGAAGAATTTGTTTCATCGACTACTTTCAATTCAACATCGAGAGTTGCTGATTGGGTGAGTGTGTCCATACCTGTGTTGGTAACCGTTACGTTGATGTTTCGAGTTCCTTCTCCAACTGCACCGAAAAATCGGTCGACTGGTGAAATTTCGATATCTGTAACTGCGATGTCTTTGTTGTCCATTTCGACAAGAGTCACGTAGTCATACTGACCGTCCCATCCGAGGTTATCAATCCAGCTTCCGAAATCGTAGGAAGTGTGTCCTACAACGATGTCTGGTGCGGAGGTTGATGAACCTGCGAGTTGGCCAACTACTGCGATGTTTGGCCGACGGCCTGCTTCGTAGGAAAGAGGCGTCACGTGACCACCAGAACCATCAGACAGGGTGACTTGAACGGTGGTTGGGAAGTTCAACCAGAACGAGGAGGTCGATCCACCTGCGGAGTCAGAGGTGTTTTGTTGGTACGCAACTGTTGGGTTGACGAAATCCGGTTCGCCGTCACCGTTGATGTCTGCTACTGTCACGTCGTAGGAGATGTAAGGGCCGAAGTACGCTAATGTGGGCGCACCCCATGTGCCAACCGCTGAGGATGTAGTGTAGGTGATGTTCTCAAGGTTTCCTTGCGTCATGGCAATGGTATCGATAACACCATTATCGTCGATGTCTCCTATGTCTAACGCACCGAAGGTATTTGCCATGTTAACAACGTGGGAACCTGCTTGAGGAGTGGTGGAGAAGGTGTACGTAGTCGGGAAGAGATTGGTTTGACAGTTAAACTCGATGACTGTTACGTTATCGTCGTTTCCAGGGTTTGTGGTCTGACCTGTTGCATAATCGACACCTTCACTACGAAGGAGCCAAATGTCTTCGTCATAACATTGGCTACCGAGACTCTGTTGCCCCTCGCCCCAGTCACCAACTTCGAGATCTCGATAAGCGTTGGTAGAAGAGGCTCCAAGAGCAGTGGTCATTGGGGTTGTTGTACTACTTACAGGACCCATGTAGGTGACGACTCGTTGGTTGGAGATATCGTTTAGAAGATCGAGAACCAAGACATCATCATTACCATCTTGGTTAACATCGCCAACTGCGAGGTCCCATGCGTAAAAGTGAGTAAATCGAGCGCCAATGCTGAACGAGTCGGAACTGCAACCATCGTTTTCGAGGATGGTCAGGTTACCTGGCTCACCTGCGGGAGCGCCGTTTGCGTCTCTCTTGAATGGGTTGTTGCGCTGGAAGATGGCAATATCTGGTGCGCTGTCTCCAGTGAATTCTCCAACTTCTAGGAATTGAACGTTTGCGAACTCATCCCATTCTGCATTTCGAGATGTATTTCCTGAAACCCAGACATCATAGCGGTCAGTGAAGTCGCCAGTTCCGTCGTTGGTGAGAACTGTAATTGTGTGTGTACCATCGGTAGCAACGGCCATATCGTTATGACCGTCACAATTGAAATCCGCAATGCCAATGTCAATTGGATCTCGGTTGGTTGTGTAATTTCGCGCTGCAGAGGCGCTTGCATTAGTTGCAAATGCAGCGGTTGTCGAAAGAACCATTATGACCACAAGGAATACGCTTCGAAGTTTTGCTCCGATTTGATTTGTCTTTGTTTGCATCAATATCACTCATCTTAGCCAGCCATACTTCCACTATAACCCCTTTGATGCCACGCTTCGCTGGACGTCACGCGAATGTGCGATATTGCGACCTGATTCTAACTTATCCAAGCCAGCGAGGAGATGGGCCCCAACCGGTTGCATCCCCACCATGAATTTTAACGAGTTTTCCAGCCGCAAATAAGGATTCGAGCCAGACAGTGAGTTCAACCCCAGTCCTTCCACCAAGTTTAGCACTTGCAACTTCTTCGATGGTTTCGGTAGCAAGAGCGGTTCGCCCACTCTCACGTACGATAAGACGCATCAGTTCACGTAGCCAAGCTTCAGCCATTGGATCAATACTCATTTGACCCTGAATTGGACGAGGTTCATCAAGTTCGGAGAAAGCATCCATCAATTCGAAGACATCGTTCTTACTTGGAGGCTCAAGCCCAATCTTTTCGATTTCAAGTTCAACATTGAGCGCTCCGATTGGACGTCGGACAACTGGAATTCGGCCTGGATCGGGTTCAGGCCCCATATCCGTAGGTGGGAGAAGTGCATCTTCCTCATCCGTTCCATCTTCTGCTGGATCGGGTTGATTTTGAGCGTGAGATTTCTTCCCAATCGGCATGAGGAAACCAACATCGGATAATCCTAGTTCCTCAACAATGCCTTCAACCCAAGCCTTTTTTCCTTCAATGGTAACGTTAACGTCGGTTTCATCGGAGCGAAAGATGAATCTTACGTTGCTCGATGCCATGAAATCAACCCTGCTCGCTACCTTTTCAAGATGTCGATTATGAAGACGATGCAAGTTGCCGAAGAACCGTGTGCAGGATGCCCCCGTTTCGGTAGTACTCCACCTCAACGGGAGTATCAAGCCGTACTGAAACCGTGAATTCTTTCACCGTACCGTTGGAATGCGTGGATGTTACAACCAAATCTTGCAACGGTTGGACTTCATTTGTCACCGGAATCGTGAACGACTCTGTACCGTCCAATCCAAGAGTTTCATGCGACTCCCCTTCTTTGAAGGTGAGCGGAAGAACCCCCATGCCGACAAGATTTGATCGGTGAATTCGCTCAAAGGATGTTGCAATAACTGCTTTGACTCCGAGTAAATACGTGCCCTTTGCAGCCCAATCGCGGGACGAACCTGTTCCGTATTGAGAACCAGCGATGACGACCATAGGTCCATCATTGTTCATTGCAGCATCAAACACGGAAGTTACCTCTCCAGTTGAGTGGTCCATTGCATAGCCACCCTCTGTTCCTGGAGCGAGTTGATTTCGAATGCGGACGTTTGCAAACGTTCCTCGCATCATGATTTCGTGATTTCCACGTCGGCTTCCAAAGGAATTGAAGTCCCCTTTTGCAACTCCACGCTCAACCAACCACTTACCAGCAGGGCCTTCTTCTGGGAAAGAACCTGCAGGAGAAATGTGGTCTGTTGTAATGGAATCGCCCAACTTGAGCAACACCTTTGCTGATTCAATCGGTTGAATTGGGTCTGCTTCTGCAGACAAATCTTGGAAGAAGGTTGGAAGACGAATGTAGGTAGATTCTTCTGCCCAAGGGTAGAGCGGACTCGGTTCCGATGGAATGGAATCCCAACGTGGTTCGTTCATGGCATCTGCGTATCGTTGTTTGAACATCTCTGGCGTGATTACAGAACGAGATTCTGCAATTTCTTCAGTAGATGGCCAGATCTCAGAGAGCATAATGGGTGTTCCATCCGATGATGTTCCGATTGGTTCAGTCTCCATATCGATTTCAAGAGTGCCCGCTAAGGCATATGCAACGACCAACGGAGGTGATGCAAGATAGGATGCCTTAACCTTACCATGCACACGACCTTCGAAATTTCGATTACCAGATATGACGCTACCAACAATGAGGTTGGCTTCGTCAATCGCTGCTTCGATCTCTTCTGGAAGAGGACCGGAATTTCCGATACATGTGGTACACCCGTATCCAACAACGTTGAAGCCAAGAGCGTTCAAATCGTCTTGCAGTCCTGTCGCTTCGTAGTATTCTGTAACGACTCGGCTACCTGGAGCAAGAGATGTTTTCACCCACGGTTTGACGTTCATTCCAAGTGCTCGGGCTTTACGAGCGAGAAGACCTGCTGCGAGCATAACGTCGGGATTCGATGTATTGGTGCAGGAGGTAATGGCTGCGATGACGACGTCTCCATGGTTCAAATCGTACATTTCTCCATCCTGTTCGAAGATTGCTCCATTGTTGAGTTCGGTTACTTCAAGACCATGGCCCTGATGACCGACTTCAGTGGTCAAGGTCTCTATAAAATGGGATTTCATGTCCTTGAGATCAACTCTGTCCTGTGGTCGCTTTGGGCCTGCAAGTGCCGGCAAAATCGTTCCTAAATCGAGTTCCAAAACATCCGTGTATGATTTCTCAGCATCGTCTGCATTGTACCAAAGACCTTGAGCCTTAGAGAAGGCCTCAACACCTGCAAGTGCATCTTCTTCGCGACCGGTGAGACGAAGATATTCGATGGTTCGCTCATCGACTGGGAAGAAACCGCAGGTTGCTCCGTATTCAGGAGCCATATTGGCGATGGTCGCACGGTCTGCAAGAGAAAGTGCAGCCATGCCTTGTCCAAAGAATTCAACAAATTTTCCGACGACGCCGTGTTCTCGAAGCATCTCAACGATTCGAAGTGTCATGTCTGTTGCAGTAACACCGTTGTTGAGTGAACCTGTTAATCGAACTCCAACGACATCTGGTGACAGCATGTAGATCGGTTGGCCAAGCATGACTGCTTCAGCCTCAATTCCACCAACACCCCAGCCAAGAACACCCAAGCCATTGACCATTGTTGTATGAGAATCAGTTCCAACAAGCGTATCAGCGAGCCAGATGTTGTTTTCTGCTCGAGCGACGCTTGCTAGGAATTCCAGATTCACTTGGTGAACGATACCTCGAGAGGGAGGTACCGCTTGGAAATTAGCAAGAGATTGTTGACCCCATTTTAGGAACGTGTAACGCTCCATGTTGCGATGATATTCGATATCGAGGTTGAGTTGCAATGCATCGGCATTCGATCCAGAGACATCGACTTGAACCGAGTGATCGATTACTAGGTCTACAGGAACTTGAGGATTGACCTTTTCGGGGTCACCGCCCATCTGGACCATAGCATCACGAAGAGCTGCAAGATCGACTACAGCGGGAACTCCGGTGAAATCTTGAAGGATAACACGGGATGGACGGAATGGAATCTCTCCACGCTCACCATTGGCTTGCCACCCAGCGATTGCCTTGACATCTTCTTCACGAATCAAGAACCCATCACAGTTGCGGAGAGCGCCTTCAAGCAAAACACGCATCGAATACGGAAGATGTTTGGTTGAAATCCCTGCATCATCGAGCGCTTGGAGGGCGAAATAAGCGCCTCCAACTTCAAGTTCTCGCTTTGCCAAGAAGGGGTCCATTTCGCTCATGATTCAAAGGGACTCGCGCCCCATTAATCAACCGAACGGCTAAGATGTCAGAAAGTTCCTCACCAGAACTTGTACCATGGGTCAACTTCTTCCGAACCGACAAAAGTGGCTGATACCAATTCGACTTCTTCGACTGGACGGTCATTTTGGCCGGTTGCTACTTCCGCGATGTTTGAAACATGGTCGCATCCGCTGGTAATTTGCCCAAAGACGGTGTGTACCCCGTCCAACCAGGCAGGGGTACTTTGTTTTGGAATGAGGAAGAACTGACTACCGCCTGTATGAGGGTTGCTGGTTTTGGCCATTGAAATAGTACACTCCTCGTGAATTAGACCATTGTTGGCCTCGTCAGGTATTGTGTAGGAGGTAACGCCTCCAGTGCATTCGGACTCAGACATAGCATTCCCGTTGCAATATCCAAACCACTTTGCTGCATGGCCGCCACTACCGTCTCTGTTTGTGAAATCACCACCCTGAATCATGAATGGATCAAATTCAATTGTTTCTTCGTTATCTCCAATTACGCGGTGAAAAATAGTTCCGTCATAGTCTCCATTTTGGACGAGTAACTTGAAGTTCTCCGCGTGGATTGGAGCAGCGTTAGGGTTCAATTCGATGGTAATCTTACCACTCTTTTCTACACCATTCTCGCTCCAAGAGACGTCAAATTCTACGATATCGGTTGTTGTCGATTCCGAATTTGCAATCGTGATCAATCCAAGAATGAGAAGGAAGCCTCCGAATATTGCGAATATTCCAGCAGGAGTTGGCCCCCCATTGTTGAACATTCGAGGAATGACGGTCTCGCTGATACGCTTCTCTTGCATCTCATTGAGCAGTTTGTTGTAGAGTGAACTGGTCTTCTTGTCTTTTGGATTCTTTTTTGTGGCTTCACGAAGAAACATTGCTGCCTTTCGATAGTCCGATTTTGAATCGTTTGCCTTCGCAATGTTCCACGTTGCTTCGCCGACCAATCGCGCTGTCATTGGGTCTGTTGCTTGTGGATCTGCTGCTCGCAATGTCTGCAAAGCACCTTCGTTCTTTCCTTTCGTGATGTCCTTTGCCGCTTTTTCCCAAGCCTCGCTCAATGCATCGTCCGCCATGGTTGTCCTGAACCGCCTTCTATTTTTGACCTTCACGGATGACAATCATGAGGTTTTCACGGCAACATATTGAAGTGATGAAAGCGATGGGCGTAAAATAAGAGGCCGCGATTTCCGTCGCAGGAGCCAAAGGAGACACAATAGATGGACACCATCGCCAACGACTTCACAATCAACATCGCAACCGCCAACGGAACTGGGTCTCAATCTGCTAACTTGATTCTCCTGCAATCGCTTTTCGATATGGGAGTGCCTGTTTCCGGAAAGAATCTCTTCCCCTCAAACATCTCTGGATTGCCCACATGGTATATTGTTCGACTTTCTGATGAAGGATATCAGGCACCGGGCGACCGAACCCACATCCAAGTCCTTGTCAACAAGGCTACATGGGCTGAAGACCTCGCTGCTCTCGAACCTGGTTCCGTTGTTGTATGGAATATGGATTCGAAGATGCCAATGGATCGAGAAGACGTGGTTTCTTACCCCGTTCCAATGACGAAACTCGCTCGATCACTCAGCCCAAAAATAGCAAAACTAGTCACCAACATCGTCTATGTAGGGGTTCTGGCTGAACTCCTCGGCATCACTGATGAAGCACTTCACAAGGCTGTTGCTGGTCAATTCAAAGGGAAGGAATCTGCAATTGAACTCAATAAAACCGCTCTTGAACTCGGACGAAACTATGCGAAGGAGAACTTTACCAAGACGGACCCTTATGTTGTCGAATCGCGAGATATCGAACAAAAGCGATTCTTCATGGAAGGGAACGAAGCGGTTGCTCTCGGGTGCCACTTCGGTGGCGTTCAACTTCTTGCTTGGTATCCAATTACTCCATCTTCAAGCCTCGCTGAAGGCATCATTGGATGGATTCCACGTTTGCGAACCAACGACGATGGCGAAGCAACCTGCGCAGTCATCCAAGCAGAAGATGAACTCGCAGCTGCTGGTATGATCCTCGGTGCAGGTTGGGCTGGTGGCCGTGGAATGACGGCGACATCAGGTCCTGGAATTTCACTCATGCAGGAATTCATTGGTCTAGCCTACTTTGCCGAAATCCCTTCCGTCTTCTGGGACGTCAACCGTGTCGGTCCATCGACTGGGCTTCCAACACGAACCCAACAATCCGATCTTTCCATGCTCTACGAGGGAAGCCATGGTGACACCCAACACATTGTCATCATACCAGGTACTGTTGAAGAGTGCTTTGAATTCGGGTGGAAGGCATTCGACATCTCTGAGCGATATCAGACACCTGTCTTTGGACTCTCTGACCTTGATCTTGGTATGAACCGCTGGGCTTGTGAAGGATTCACGTACCCAGATACTCCAATGGACCGAGGCAAAACCATCCGCGAACAAGATGTCTTTGACGCTATGGAAAACTTTGGTCGATACCGTGACCTCGATGGTGATGGAATCCCTTACCGCACTCTACCCGGAAGTGGCATGGCCCCTATTCTCTATCGTGGAACTGGACACAACCCTGACGGTGTTTACTCCGAAAAGCCTGATGATTACTTCGCGCTCATGAAGCGACTTAAGGACAAAATCAACGGTGCAAGAGACCATCTCCCAGAACCCTTACTTCGCGAGGAAGTAGAGGGCGATGTTGGTGTCATCTACTACGGCAGTATGGAGAACACCATCCAAGAAATCGATGATATTCTTGAAGCAACTGGACTCAAAGTAAGCCAGTGCCGTGTTCGTTCTTTACCAATTCACAGTGAGGTTGAATCCTTCATTCGACGACATCGAATGACCATCGTACTTGAAATCAACCGCGATGGGCAACTTTGGGGTATTCTCCGCCGTGAATTACCAAACGACATTGTTGGCAAGGTTCACTCCGTTGCCTACTCGGATGGAATGCCACCTCGAGCTCGCATTTACGCTGAAAAGATTCTTGAAACCATCAAGGAGGTGAGCCAATGAGCGACAAACCTGCACGAGCCATCAAATTGAACGTCATCAACGAACCTAAGGACAGTTACACTGGAGGACCTTCCTCGCTATGTCCTGGATGTGGTCACGATCAAATCTCAAACGTCATTGTAAATGCCGCTTGGGAGAACGGTATCAAGCCGCATCGAATTGCTAAGATGTCGGGCATTGGGTGCTCTTCAAAGACGCCTGCCTACTATCTTGGTCAGTCTCATGGATTCAATACTGTCCACGGCCGAATGCCATCAGTAACGACTGGTGCATACGCCATCAACAAGGATCTTCTCTATCTCGGCGTATCCGGCGATGGAGATTCCGCATCCATTGGTATCGGCCAATTGATTCACGCCATCCGACGAAACATGGATATGGTTTACATCGTCGAGAACAACGGTGTTTACGGTTTGACCAAGGGACAATACTCTGCAACTGCTGACATCGGTTCCAAAAAGAAGAAAGGAAAAGCCAACGAGACGCAACCGATTGACCTCTGTGCACTTGCCATCAATCTTGGATGTACCTTCGTAGCACGTTCGTTCTCAGGATCAAAGAAGCAACTCACATCGCTGCTCAAGGCTGCTATGTCGCACAAGGGATTCGCTCTTATCGACGTCATCTCTCCTTGTGTCACTTTCAACAACAACGATGAGTCAATGCGCTCTTACCAATATGTCAAGGAAAACGAAATCACGCTCCATATGGCTGATTACATCCCACATTTCGAGCCTATGGCTGAAG
>CENG01023988.1_pt1 | contig 11493 bp, 12 predicted proteins | sample 530131 | NCBI WGS metagenome assembly CENG01 (sample SAMEA2591057, study PRJEB7988) | marine metagenome | biome: marine biome (ENVO:00000447); feature: surface water (ENVO:00002042) layer; material: saline water (ENVO:00002010), including plankton (ENVO:xxxxxxxx) | depth 5 m
AGTCGCGTCATTTAACGCACCTGGTGGCGAAGCAAGTTTATATGACACTGTTTTAAGAATTTTTCCTAATAATATTTTTGGGGCTTTTGTTGAAAATAATATGCTGGGAATTGTTTTCATAAGCATATTATTTGGCATAGCTTTAAATCTCACTGACAACCTTACTGATAATTTGTCTAAAAATTTTGAAAGGTTAAACATAGTTTTTATGAAGATAGTCTTAATAGTAATGAGCTTTGCACCTATTGGAGTTTTTTGCTTAATGGGAAGTTATGTAATGGATCATGGTTTAAATATCTTTGGAGATTTAATTCAATATGTCCTAATTTTGATTTTTGTTTTACTGTTTCATTTATTTTTTACTTATTCGATAGTATTAAAAATATTTGCTAATTTAAATCCAATTATTTTCTTTAGAAAAATGAAGAATGTTGCTTTGTTTGCATTTACAACGTCATCAAGTGCAGCAACTATACCAATAACTCTTAAGACAGTAACTGATGAGCTTGGGGTTAAAAAAGATGTGTCATCATTTGTTATTCCTGTCGGCGCTACAATAAATATGGACGGTACCGCTATTATGCAAGGTCTAGCAACTATGTTTATTGCAAGTACTGTTGGTGTTGACCTATCTATGATTGAGTATACTCAGATAGTTCTTCTTGCAATGGTGGCTTCTATTGGAGCAGCCGCTGTTCCTTCTGCTGGAACTGTTACATTAGCTCTCATTTTGAGTTCTTTAGGACTTCCATTGGATGCAATTGGCTTAATCTTAGCAGTTGATAGAATTCTTGACATGATTAGAACTTCAGTAAATGTTTCTGGTGATGCTGCAGTGGCATGTGTTGTCGCAAATTCAGAAGGACTTTTGGACAAAAACATATTTAATAAATAGGTAAAAAATACGCTTTTATTTAAAATAATTTGCTAGAATGCTTTATTAAAAATTGAGGGGTTCTTTATGGATAATTTAATAATTCCACCAGCACTTGGCATATTGGGTATGGCAATGGCATTTATTGTTTACAAGCTTGTCATGAAATATCCTGATGGCGAAGATAAAGTAAAAAAAATAGGCGATCAGATTCATGCTGGAGCGCTTGCTTTCATGAAAACTGAGTATAAATATTTATCCATATTTATTGCGGTAATAGTAGTGCTAGCTTGGTATGCATTAGGGCCTTATACAGCGATATCTATAATTGTTGGAGCTATATGTTCATCCGTAGCAGGTTTTATTGGCATGTATGCAGCAACTAAAGCAAATGTTAGGACAGCAACTGCAGCACAAAAGGATGGTCCAGCAGCAGCTTTATCAGTTTCTTTTTATGGCGGTTCAATAATGGGTCTATGTGTTGCGTCTCTAGGTCTAATAGGTCTAGGTGGTTTATATTATTTTTATATTCCAGCTGGAATCGATCCTCATAAACTTGAAGGTTTTGCGATGGGAGCATCTGTTGTAGCCCTTTTTTCCAGAGTAGGTGGAGGAATTTTTACAAAGAGTGCGGATGTCGGAGCTGATCTTGTTGGCAAGATAGAAGCTGGTATTCCCGAAGATGATCCAAGAAATCCAGGTGTTATAGCAGATAACGTTGGTGATAATGTTGGTGATGTTGCTGGTATGGGCTCAGATATATTTGAGTCGTATTGTGGTTCTATGATTGCATCAATAGCTATTGCATACACCCTAGGCAACAAAGATATGATGATGCTTCCGCTGGCTTTAGCATCAACTGGTTTGATTGCTTCAATAATTGGAATATTTATAGTTAAGCTTCAGTCTGCAAAAGCACCTGCAAGCGCTCTAAGATCTGGAACTCTTTTAGCACCAGTAATATTTGTGGCTATGGCCTATTTCATAATCGATTCTTTTGACGGAGTTGGAATGAATGTATGGTGGTGTGTTATCGCCGGAGCCGTGGGCGGAGTATTAATTGGACTCATTACAGAGTATTACACAGGCGGAGGCCCAGTAAGAAAAATCGCTGAATCAGGAGAAACTGGTCCTGCAACAGTAATGATCTCAGGATTATCAGTTGGAATGCAATCAGTAGTAATACCTATTGTTATCTTGGCTGTGATTATTCTTGTTTCAACTCAACTGTCAGATATTTATGGTGTCGGTATTGCTGCTGTTGGTATGCTTGCAACTGTTGGAATAACAATGGCAATAGATGCATACGGACCGGTCGCGGATAATGCTGGTGGTATAGCTGAAATGTCTGGTATGGGCGAAGAAGTAAGAGAAATTACAGATTCTCTTGATGAATTAGGAAATACTACTGCCGCAATTGGAAAAGGTTTTGCAATTGGAGCTGCAGCTTTAGCAGCATTAGCAATAATTTCAGCTTTTTCAGCAGTGGTAGCGGTAGCAAATCCTGAATTTTCACTAGCACTTACAGAGCCAATTGTTTTAGTTGGAATGTTTGTTGGTGTTTGTATACCTTTCTTAGTTTCTTCAATCACAATGACAGCTGTTGGCGATGCAGCTTTTGAAATGATTAATGAAATAAGAAGACAATTCAGAGAGATATCAGGCTTAATGGAAGGTACTGCAGAACCTGATTCAGAAAAATGTGTAGAGATTGCTACTGAAGCAGCCTTAAAGAAAATGATGTTACCAGGAGTAATAGCAGTATCAATGCCAGCTATAATTGGCTTTGGTCTTGGCGCACAGGCTTTAGGAGGCATGTTAGCAGGAGGACTTCTTGGATGTGTATCACTTGCTCTCATGATGGCTAACGCTGGAGGCGCCTGGGATAATGCAAAGAAATATGTTGAAAAAGGTAACTTGGGAGGAAAGGGTTCAGACACTCATGCTGCTGCCGTAGTAGGAGATACAGTAGGTGACCCATTTAAAGACACCTCTGGACCTTCAATGAATATTCTTATTAATGTTATGGCAATTGTTAGTTTAGTTATTGCGCCATTATTAAGTATATAAACAAGTTCTTATTTTTAAAAATCCAGGGTTGCGTCCCTGGATTTTTTTTGAGTAAATAAAATAATGAAAAAAAATATTCTTATCATTGGCTACGGAGATCTAGGAAAACGCCTAACAGATATTCTTGATAGAAATTTATATAATTTTTTTCATGTTTCAAGAAATAATAAATATAATTCAGATGATTTCATTGAATGGGATTGGTCATCAAAAAAAGAGTTTGAAAAAAATTTTAAACAAATAGATGTTGTAATATTTTTTCCCAAACCTTCTTCGAATGATGAATCTGGATATGAAGCTGGATTTAAAAACTCTGCTGAAAATCTAAATAAGATAATTGTTAAATTACCTATTGAGAAATTTATTTCAATTTCTTCAACAAGAGTTTATGACAAAGAATCAGAATTACCTTGCAAAGAAATTGATCCAATCCATCCAACTGACTATAGAGGCAGGTTAATAAAGGAATACGAAGAAAAACAAATAGATTTCTATAGCGATAAATTAATTATTTTAAGATTTTCAGGTTTATATGATTCTCACTCTAAAAAAATATCAAAAAACCACTTACATAGGGATAACGCTGCAGAAATCATAAAGTTTTTTATAGAAAAAGATTTTGATTTTAAATCCTATGAGATTTTTAATTGTTCTGAAGACAATCCTAATGGAAAAATTTCGAATAAAAAAATAAAAGACTTAGAATTTAATTTTAGAGAATATAACTAGAAGAAAAGCCTTTTGCAAAATACAATAAAAGCATGATTAGAAGTATGACAGGCTTTGGGCAGTCCAGGCATATCGACAAAGACGTTGAGATACTTGTTGAACTAAAGAGTGTAAACCATAGATTTCTTGAAGTTAATCTGAAGTCTCCCGAAATTAAAAGTGAAGATGAAGAGTATTTTAAAAAAACTATTTCAAAAAAGTTAAAGAGAGGCAAGGTTGATATTTATATAAAGGTAAATGCATCTAGTAATGGCAGCTTTCAAATAGATAGGAAGCTTTTAACTGAATTAAAAAAAATAATTAAAAATGAATCGTTACTTTCAAATGAATTAAGGCTTCGAGATATAAAAGATATACCAGGCATCCTTAAAATAACCAAATCATCAAACGTTAAACTCCAAACATTAAAAAAGGTTTTCAATAAAGCACTGGCTGATTTTCTGAAATCGAGAATTGAAGAAGGCACCAAGATTCATAAAATATTAATAAATAAGATCAACAAAATTCAATCAAAACAAATAAAAGTTTCTAAACTTTGTAAAAGAGATCTCAGTAAGAAAATTGAGATTTATAAAAAAAGAGTAAAAGATATATTAGAAAAATATGATGCCAATTCATTGGATCAAGAAATTACTCATCTTGCCATGAAAGCAGATGTGTCTGAAGAACTTGAAAGAATAGACTTTCATCTGCTATCAATAAGAAAAGAACTAAACAATAAAAATTCTAGTGGCAAAAAAATTGACTTCATTCTTCAGGAACTCTTCAGAGAATCAAATACTTTAAGTGTAAAACTTGATGAACCTAAAACAAAAAATATTGCCCTTGAGGTTAAAGTATTAGTTGAAGAGATGAGAGAACAAATTCAAAATATTGAATAATATGGATCAAGCCAAGCTAATTATATTTTCTGCTCCCTCTGGTGCGGGGAAGTCGTCATTGATAAGAAAACTTATTGAATTAGGTGAGAAGTCAATTGAGTTATCTGTATCTGCAACCACAAGATTGCCAAGAGAAGGAGAAGTACACGGCAAAGATTATTTTTTTATATCTGACGATGAGTTTAATCAAATGAGAGAAAATGATGCTTTTCTTGAGTCTGCAATCGTCCATGGCTTTCAATATGCGACTTTAAGATCATTTGTTGAAGAAAAGATTAACTCTGGAATCAGTATTATTTTAGACATAGACGTCCAAGGATTTATACAAATCAAAAACTCTTCAATCAAACACACCTCTATATTTATATTGCCACCATCTTTTGATGAGCTTGAGAAAAGATTACACACAAGAGGTCTTGATTCAAAAGAAGTAATATCTAAAAGGCTTGAGAACGCTCTTACTGAGCTAAAATCAGCAGAGTTATTTGACTACATAGTTTTAAATGATGAATTTAGTAAAACAATAGAAATTTTAAGTTCAATTTTATTTGAAGATAACTTTGAATATAATAAAAATACAGAAAATATATTAAGAGAATTATTGGATAAATAATCTATTTGGAATTAGAATACTCAACCCAGGAGAAATAACATGGCAAGAATAACCGTTGAAAATTGTTTAGAAAAAATTCCAAGTAGATTTGACCTAATTCTTATGGCATCAAAAAGAGCTAGACAGCTTTCTACAACAAGCAGAGATCCGCTTGTGGAATGGGACAATGACAAGCCAACCTTGGTTGCATTGAGAGAAATTGAAGAGGGCCTTCTTGACAGAGAAACCCTTGATAGGACTCTTGAAGAAGACTTATTATTAGATGAGTTTTCTGCTCCAAGTAACCAAGACACCGAAAATATTGGTTAAATGATTTATGGGTGGTTATCTTGAGTGACCAAGTTCTCCCCAGTACTTTAATTAATAATTTTTCTAAAGAATACTATTTAAAGCTGCCTCCGTCTTTTTACAAAGAGGTGAGATCTTATTTAGGCTATAAAGAGCTTAAAAAAATTCAAAAAGCATATACATTTGCATTTTATTCTCACGATGGACAACTAAGGCAAGACGGTTCCAAATACATAACACACCCTGTACAAGTTGCTCAAATATTACTAGAACTTCGCATGGACCCGGATACTATCTGTGCTGCGCTAATGCACGATGTATTAGAAGATTGTGATGTTAATAAACAAAACCTTACAAAACTTTTTGGTCATGACGTTGCTGAAATAGTTGATGGTGTAAGTAAATTAGGAAAGTTAGATATAACTCCTAAAAAAGAAAATGATGCTAATAATTTGCAAAAGATGATGTTAGCAATGTCAAAAGATGTTCGAGTAATCCTAGTAAAAATTTGTGATCGACTTCATAACATGAGAACAATAGAGCATTTACCAAGATCAAAACAGATTAAAAAATCAAAAGAAACAATTGAGCTTTATGGTCCTCTGGCTTTAAGAATTGGAATGCAGGATATTAGAGCAGAGCTCGAGGATTTAGCTTTTAAGTGTATTCATCCTTTGCGAGCTTCGATGCTGGAAAGCGCTATTAAGAAATCCAGTGGAGGAAGAAAAAAAATTGTTGGAAAAATTAGAAAAGAACTAAAAAGACATCTTAAATCAAACAGCATTGATGAAGTTGCCGTTAAAGGAAGAGAAAAAAACATCTACAGCATTTATAGAAAAATTAAATCTAAACATAAACCATTTTCAGAAATTCTTGATGTATATGGTTTTAGAATCTTGGTTGATTCAATCGATGATTGTTATAGATCTCTTGGAATAATTCACAACTACTTTGCGCCAATTGAAAATAGATTTAAAGATTACATTGCCATCCCAAAAAGCAATGGTTATCAAGCATTACATACCAGCTTGCTAGCCCTTAATGCTTTTCCAATTGAAGTACAAATACAAACACGTGACATGTCTGAAATTGCTAGTTTTGGTATTGCGGCACATTGGCAGTATAAGACCAAAGACAAAGATGTAAATTCTGAACTTAGAGCCACGAGATGGCTATCAGGTTTGATTGATTTACAAAAAAAATCTTCGGACTCCTCAGAATTTGCACAGTCCATTAAGACAGACTTAGACTCTAATGAAGTTTTTTTATTTTCTCCAAAAGGTGACGTCTATGCCCTTAGGAAAGGTTCTACTCCAATAGATTTTGCTTATGAAGTTCATACTGATTTAGGAGATTCTATAATTGGCTGTAAGGTCAACAGATATGACGCACCATTAAATATTGAACTAGAGACAGGACAGACAGTAGAGATTATTACATCAAAACAAAATTATGAGTTAGATCCCTCATGGCTGAACTATGTTGTTACAAGTAAAGCAAGAAGCGCTATTAGAGCAAACTTAAGAAAACAAAAGATTTCAGATGCAAGAAAAGCTGGGAAGGTAATGCTTGAATCAGAATTAAAAAGAGGAGGAAAAACACTAAATGAATACAGGGGCGGAACGCTAAAGAAAATATTAAATTCGATTGGCGTCACTTCATTAAATAAACTTATGACTGATTTGGGTCTTGGCAAAAGAACGGGAAGTATTGTTGCAGAAAGATTTTATTCAGGCTTGCAGATTAGAGAAGGTATAGAGGAGCCAAAACCAGTCTTAATTGTTGACAACAAGATAGAGAGCGTAAGAGTAAGATTTGCTAAATGCTGCCTCCCTGTTCATGGAGATGAAGTAGTTGCGCATTCTGATACTGAAAGAGGGATGGTTGTTCATCACAGAAGATGCAAACAAGTAACTCCGTTTATTTCAAAAGATGCGAGGTACATGCCAGCAATTTGGGGTGAAAATAAATCTGATCATGCGTATAAAGTTCGAATCAACGTAAATACAAAAGATACATTAGGAGTCTTATCTGAGCTTGGTTCTGTATTCGCAAGAGCGGCTATTAACATAGGGTCTGTTAATACAAGAACCATTGATAAGAAATTTGCAGGGTTTGAAATTGAAATTGAGGTGCAGGATAAGCAAGAACTTAGAAAGGTTATGCAAAAAGTAAGAGCACAGAAATTTACAACAAGTTGTAAAAGAAAGATAAATGAGAAATAGTAAAAAACTTCTACTTATTTTATGTACAATTTCATTTATACCTAATAATTTATATTCTGAGGAGTCAAAAAAAATGCCAAAAGAAATTATATCTACAGATAATGCGCCGCAAGCTATTGGCCCATATTCTCAGGCAGTAAAAACTGGAAATCTAATATTCATATCAGGACAAATTCCATTAGATCCAAAAACTGGAGATATTGTTGATGGATCAATTGAAGATCAGGCGAATCAAGTACTGGATAACATAAAAAGTATCTGTGAGGCGGCTGGTCATGGTCTTGAGGACATAGTTAAAATCACTATATTTCTAACTGATTTAGGTAATTTTGCGACTGTAAATGAAGTAATGAAAAATTATTTCAAAGAACCATATCCTGCAAGAGCTACAGTGGAAATATCTGGTTTGCCATTAGGTGTAAGTGTAGAAATAGAGGCTATAGTTTCAACAAATGGCTAAAGACCTTATCTCAATAAATGACTTAACAAAAAAAGAGATATTAGATTTAATTAATTTCTCAAATAACTTTATTGATGAAGAAGGTAATTTTAGAAAAGAAGATCTTTTTCCAGATAAAACAGTTGCTAATGTATTTTGCGAGCCTAGCACAAGAACAAAAATGTCATTTGCAGTGGCTGCAGGAAATCTAGGTTGTAATGTCCTTGATTTTAATATTGATAGTTCCTCCATACAAAAAGGAGAATCAATATATGAGACTATAGATGCACTAAATTTAATGGGCGTTGATTTGTGTGTACTTAGACATCCTGAGTCTGTGATTAGAGAGATCTCGAAGCAGTTACCAAAAATGGTTTTCATAAATGCTGGTGAAGGTTCTATTTCTCATCCTACTCAAGCTTTGTTAGATATAAAAACTATTGTTGATCATAAATCTAATTTGGATGGATTAAAAATAGTCATTGTTGGTGACCTTGATCACTCAAGAGTAACTTCATCTTTTGTAGAGGCCGTATCTAATTTTGATATTGAAGAGTTGACTTTTTGTGGTCATCCAGAAATGTGTAACAAATATATGGACTCTGATTTTGGTAATTATGAACCAGATATGGAGAAGGCACTTAAAGATGCTGATGTCGTTATGACACTAAGAATTCAATACGAGAGATTTGAAAAAGATTTAAATCTAGATCTTGAGACATATAAAAATGCATATCAACTTTCTTCAGAAAAGCTTGGTTTTGCAAAAGGTGATGCAATTATTATGCATCCAGGACCGGTAAATTACATAGAAATTACTGAGGCCGTATATGATTGTGAGAATTCAGTAATTAGAGAACAGATTGCAAATGGAGTTGCAATACGAATGGCAGTCCTATCAAGATTTTTGAGCAACTAATATATTCTTAACAGTTTCAACTGTAGTTATGGTGCTTTGGTCTATTTCGATATTAACAATCGATTTAACTGACAAGATATCAAGATTTGTTACTGATAAAGTTTCTGGTATTAGGTGAAGATAAAATGAGTCTTTATTTACTTTCCCAAGAGTTAAGCTGCAGCCATTAACACCTATATAACCTTTCTCGAAAATATATTCCCCATACTTTTTAGGAAAACTAACGATAATATCTTTAGTAGATTCTTTGCAAATTATTTTTTTTATACTTCCTTTAAAATGGATATGTCCGGACATCAAATGCCCACCTATTTCCGTTGAAGAAGTTATAGATCTCTCTAAATTCACAATAGATCCTTTTTTTAAGTGTTTAAGATTTGTTCTTGATAGTGTTTCTTCTATCACATCAAATTTTAGGACTTTTTTACCGTTATCTAGTGATGTAAGGCAAACACCATCAACAGATATGCTTGCGCCTTTTTTTAAATTTTTAGAAAAATTTTTTGGAGGAAGAATTTCGATATAAATCGAATCTTGCTTAGATTCCAACCCTACTACTTTGCCTATACCTTCAACAATACCAGAAAACATCTATGCTCCCCATATATCTCTATATTCATTAAGTCCATCCAGGTGTTGATCATATTTTGGATCATTTTTTACAAAAGATATTAATATATCAAGATTAACTATGGATTCAACTCGCATATTAAAGTCATCACGTAATTCCTGACTAGCTGCTTTTTCCAATTTGCCTTTTTCTTGCCTGTCCAAACCAACTATAAATGCTTTTGGAGTTGCGGATAAACTCAAGATTGTTTCAATTGATTCTTTGCCAGCAGTTCCTGCAGAAAGCACATCATCAACTATTAAAACATCTCCACAGGGTTTTTCACCAATTATATTGCCACCTTCTCCATGGTCTTTTTCTTCTTTTCTATTGAAAGATAGAGGATAAATATCACCTTTTTCACTTAACAACGTTGCAATAATTGATCCAAGAAATATTCCCTTGTAGGCAGGACCGTAAATACAATCAAATTTAAGTCCCTTATCATTTATTGCATCCACATAACATTTTCCTAATTTGTAAAGACTACAATTACTCAACATATTTGCTGCATTAAAAAAATAAGGACTAGATCGTCCAGACTTAAGAGTGTATTCGCCAAATTGTAATGATCTTGATTCTAAGGCTAAGTTTAAAAATGATATCTGATAGTCTTTCACTTATTCAACGCAAGCTTTTTGTTTTTTAATAATTTCAGCAATTGCTGAGCTACCTAAATCAAGCATATCATTTAGTTCACTTTTTGAAAAAGGGGCATCCTCTGCAGTACCCTGTATTTCAATAAGCTCATCTTTATCATTCATAACAATATTTAGATCAGTGTCAGCTGAACTATCTTCATCGTAATTTAAGTCTAGTAAAACCCTATTATTTTTAATGCCCAAAGATACAGCTGCAACATAAGACTTAATTGCTCTTTGATCATCATGATGGTTTTTAATTGCTAAAAATAAAGCTACACAACCACCAGTTACAGAGGCGGTCCTGGTTCCGCCATCCGCTTGTATCACATCACAGTCTATATTTACTGTCTTACCTTTAAGATATTTAAGGTTGACTGCTTGTCTAAGTGATCGTCCAATAAGTCTTTGAATCTCTTGCGTTCTTCCTGACTGCTTGCCTCTTGCGGCTTCTCTACTCATTCTTTCATTAGTAGACCTTGGAAGCATTCCGTATTCACCAGTTACCCAACCCTCATCAGAATTTCTCATCCACCTTGGAACATTATTTTCAATGGAAGCATTGCAAATAACTTTTGTATTACCAAAAGTTATTAATACAGAGCCTTCAGCATGAATATTCACGTTAGGCTCTATAGTTATATCCCTCAGTTGGTTATGATTTCGATTGTCAATTCTTTCCATAATTTTGAAATATTAAGACAGCTCATCCTTAACAATTTTGCTAACTAAACCCATGTCCGCAGAACCTGATAATGATTTAAGAATTCCCATTACCTTACCCATATCCTGCATTGAAGTTGCCCCTGATTGCTCAATCGCTTCTTTTACTTTAGAAGTTATTTCTTCATCGCTAAGTTGCGCAGGCTTATATTTTGAAAGTATATCAACTTCTTTTTCCTCTTTTTCTGCCAAATCATTCCTTCCACCATTTTTAAATTGTGAAATAGAGTCATTTCTTTGTTTTATCATTTTGTTAATAATTTGAAGAGCTTTCGAATCATCAACCTCTTCTTTATTATCAATCTCGAAACGCTGAACTTCGGATAAGAACATTCTTATGGTATCTCGAACGAGCACATTCTTATCAAGCATTGCTTGTTTTAGGTCTTGTTTGATATCAGATAAAAGAGCCAAAACTATCTAGATCTTTGTCTTGGGAAAGAAAATTTTCTATTTGTTTTTTTTGCTCTTTTCACGGCAG